>Ga0058701_10005733_pt1 | contig 10374 bp, 8 predicted proteins | sample AgamicOrMae_FD_97039 | JGI IMG/M metagenome (GOLD analysis project Ga0058701, IMG submission 97039) | Agave microbial communities from Guanajuato, Mexico - Or.Ma.e | ecosystem: Host-associated > Plants > Phyllosphere > Phylloplane/Leaf | place: Guanajuato, Mexico | collected 2012-06-04 | reverse complement strand
GACTTTTGGTTTGATTTTCCTTAGTATTTGAGTGTTTTTTCTTTTCGTTTTTTTTTGCCCTTTCGCGCAAAAGGGGGAAAAAACTAAAATTTACGCATTTTGCGAAAGTGTTTCCATTCTAAAGAATCTTAGATTATTTTTTTATTAATGCAGATGACCTAAAAAAATCAATAATCAGAATTTTTTTAAATGCCTTTTTTTCCGTTATAAATGTTTACGCTAACTTTTACCATGAAACTCGCAAGGCTTTGCAAAAAACTCGTTTAAATAACTGCCCAAGCTCAAAATTTTGTCAAAATTTTAAAGACTATATTTTAAGTATGTTTAAGCTTGCAGGTAAGGAAAGTCACTCATAAAAAAGAAAATTCTCCAAGATGCGCTATCCTAACTTTTTCCAAGGTGTAGTATTCAAAACCAATCTATCGTAAAAAAATAATTTAAAAAACCTTTTATATAGATCTTCCCAACGCGCGATTTTCTGAAGTCTCCCCTGCCGAAGAAAGTGCTTTATTTGTTTGCGTGAACTCTGATGAAAGTAACTACTGTAGTAGGCACAAATTAGCGAGCTATCTGTCACCATGAAAACAATCGAGGCCCCACAGCTTATGGCATTCTGATGACGAAGTGATGATGTGAAGTGCAGTGATCGTGCTCGACAGGCACTCGCCTTCCCGGAAGTGAAGATGATACCCATAGGGGCCGGCGACCCATAGGGGCGAAGTACTCCTAGCGTAACCCTAGCAGAGAGTGCGCTCTTTTTGCTCGCCAGCCGGGCCTCGCTTATCGATGGAGAAATTTGCTGAGTTCGAGGGCAACAATGCAAACATTCATCAAAAGCTGCTATGCTTTCTTTGCAGTGATATAGGGCGATACTAACAATGGTTCGTCTTACCAGTCGTGATAAAAATCGGAATGACAGCGAGAAATGATAAAACGGGATAACGTTTGGAGAATAACATGTTCCTAGCAGAATGCCTAGTCAGAATATTTGATAAAGAAAATGCTTTAAAGGATGTTTTTGCTGATTGGAAATCTTAGATCGTGTACGCTGCCTTACATACCTGATAAATGCCTAGAAATTTGGCTGTTTTCACGTTTATCCCTTTTCGTTTTTAATGCACTTCAAGATATTGTGAGAATTTTTAATTTCAATTATTTAAGCGAAAGAAACAAGTTGGGATTCACAGTCGAATATTTTTGGTTGATTGATTGTAAATTCATACAGATTTTTCGGTAGATTTTTGATGAGTGCTGGTTTTAGCGGGTGTTTGAATATTGACTGTCCACCGCTCTTAATTTAAAGTAATATTTTCTCCGGAGTCGTTTTCGCGCGCTATTGGTTTTCTTGGGCGGAAATTGTTAGCGGAGGTTTTATAAAAAATTTTACCCTTGAAGACATCGATTCCTCGGAAAACATTTTGAAAGCGGAAACAATTAGTTCAATTCTATCTTGATTTAGTAACGATGTAGCCTGAAACCGAATTTTGTCTCTGGGGGAGATTATCTAGTGTAACCCGTACGCTTCACCCAAGTTCATAAAAACCAAACTGCCACGTCGTGTAAATCTTCCTACCAACTCGAACCAGGTTATTTGTCTACAAGACTGAATGAGGAAATCTTAACATTACGACGCCGTGGTCAAATATTTCCAACAAGCATCGGGTTCATGCAAAAGTGTGCATTTTTGTTTGCAGCGCAAGTTGCAAGTTCTCTGCTCGTGTCCCATTACCAACAAATGAATTAGCATTTTATTAAAGGGCAGAGCGAGGGAGAGCGCATTATACGGTTGTCAGGACCGAGCTGGTCGGGCCGGGTCGGGCCGGGTCGGGCCAGGCCGCGCCGGGCCGGGCCGGGCCGGGGCACTCGGCCCTCCCGCAGAGAAGAGACGCGTTTTGCAAAAATAAAAGCAAGAGACCATCCTTGTCCCTCCCGAAGGCTAAGCCGGAGGATGCCATTTTCTCTCTTTCTTTTTTGGCAAAGACGGAGATCATATAATTTGGCTTGAATGTCTACATTATAACAGGAGTAGAGTGTTTTCTCGTTCGCTCATAAAAGTCAAACAAGTTGTTTGAGAAATGCTTTATTGTAATTGACGTTTGGAATTTCAGATGAATAATTTTATGCCGACGCTCAGCTGACCAATTAACACGTACAATACCTGTGTAACGGATATTTTAAGACCGTCGTTATGTCATTGACAATTTATTTTACAAGTCTGTGCCGCGAGTCTTTAGGCCAGCAATGCTGTCTTCTTGCTGTGGTGTTAAGCATTCCGCACCCCTCATATGCTAATGCTCAGTCGATCGTTTGTAAAATATAAAATTAGAAAGTTTTTCATTTTCAGCTACAAGACAGGGGGTAGAAGACAAGGGGGTACCCATAGGTTTTTTTCATTTTTTGAGGGCCTTTTTTATGGGATTTTTATTTTTCGACGATTGGATCTGATTGAGCGAAACTAAAAAATAAAAACCGATCAATGATTAAAACCGATGAATATTTCTGTATTTGTCAATTTTAAACGGACCGGAAAGGAAGGGTAGTTCGCGGCTGGGAGGTTGGAGGGAAATGCGCACATTTTATATTCAACTTTTTGACGCGATAAATTGACGAAACGAGTTATTGGCGATGGTAAACATAATTTCTAGATCCCCCAAAACAATTTTAATTATAAAACGTTGAAAATTCAACAAAAAGTTTTTGGCTCAAAATTTGAAAAAAGGCAAGGGGTACCCCTACGAATTTCTTATTTTTTTGGCCCGAATTTTTTTTTTTGGAATCTATGGCTTTTAAAGATTGGATCTGATTGAGCGGAACAGAAAATGGTTAGAACCGATGAATATTCCTGTATTTGTCGATTTTAAAGGGACGGGAAGAGGGGCTGTTCGCGGCCGGGAGGTTAGAGGAAAAGGCGTGCATTTTGTATTTCACTTTTTGACGCGATAAATCGACGAAATGAACAACCGACGACGGTAAACATCATTTTTAGTTCCCCATAAACAATTCTTACTATCAAACGTTAATAATTCAACAAAACGTTATTGGCTCAAAATCTTCAAAAAAGGTAAGGGTTAGGATTTTTTTCAATTTTTTGGCCCGAAATTAATTTTGCGATCATTATTGTTTGACAATGGGATCTGAGGGACACGAAAATGGTTCAAACCGATGTCTGTTGCTCACTTTGTCAACTTTAAACGGACCAGGAGAGAGGTCAGGGAGGTTCGAGCGGAATGCTTTCATTGCAAGTTAAAGTTCACTTACCGTTCTTTTTGTGAATGCTTTTAAAGTTCTCGCTCTTAGAAGCTCAAGTGACAGGAATTACGTTAAGAGCAGCTCTAGAAAACGGCGTTTCGGCTCTCGTCGTAAGGGCCATAGCGGAGAGAATAGAAATAGCGCTTTGGTCAGCACCGTTTTGCGTCATCAATGTCACAACAATAACGTTGCCCGAACAGAACACTATTGTTGCGATCGACTCATTGTTAGGGTCACCAAACTCCAACTTCCCTGCGGTTCTCTTTCTGCAACAATATTTCTTCCAATTCGGATTGCTCCTAAGAGAGTGACTAAATTTTTCTCGCTTTTTGTGGTTTCGCCGCAGGAATTTTGACGCTTCCGTTACTATCGCGCCATTCATCATTGTCATTTTCAATTCTCAAAATAATTTCACTTAATAAGCATTTTTTCGAGCATGAGACTTCTCTCTGTACGTCAGTGGTTATACGCAGTGAGGTTTGATTTGGTCTAATTAGGTTTAATCTCAGTGAAGGTTAGACTGATTAAAGTTAATTTCGGTTAAATTTCTCTAACTACGTTTAGATAATGCTTCAATTTAGTTTCTTTTTCTTTCGGTGGAAGGGGATTGAATGAGGTTAGAATATAAAAAGTTGCTTACGCGGTGGAAGACAAGGCAACAACTGTTGATATAAATTTCCAGATTTATCAATATTTATATTTTAAAGTTTTGAAGAAGTAATTTTTTGTAATGAGCTAGGATTTATGCAATCGTGTTTCGCCTATAATTCTTTTACATCCTTCGTCTGTAATAATCGGCGCCCGATTGATTTCAAAATGTGATCGAGATCGAATCTTAATGAAATACTATTGATTTACGAGACCATGCGTACATATTATAAGCGTACCTTTCCTCGAAGGGCATAAATTAAATCCGAAACACCTGTTCACTGTAATACTTTATCAGAAGCGAAGATGATGGTGGCTTTTGATAGAACACAGCGCTTGCCGTATAAGCCTACAGAATGTTTGGCGACACGGAACTTAATATTCACCAGTTGGTAGTCTCGACGGGCGAGTTGGCGGGTGTGGACGGAGGAGAGGGGAGGGGAAAGGATTTCGTATTGAATAAAATAAAAGGCTGCGTCCACTGGAAACCTTCCCGCTGGAATGTACCTCGACACCTAATTGCGATCAGACAATGTTCTCGAGTTGTTATTGAAAACGGGTTTGGAATGGAAAACGAAGACTTGCTTTGTCCCAAGACGTCTCCATTTCTCTTCTGATCTGTTTTGGTTTTGTTTTATTTTTACGCGTGGAGTTTTTTAACAATTACTTTCACCCGATTTATTTATTTTTTTGATTGGTTGGTACCTTATTGCACGAAGTGACGCGGCGCTATTCCGAATTCGCGTTCCATACACTGTTCATAACACAACTTGATTGCGATTTGGAATTTTGTCGAATGCTTTAGAGATGAATTATTCACTATAAGACTACTCTAGATTTGTTTTATTATCTTAAGTATTATGAAAGAAAAATCGAGTATCGTAATATTCCCTCCTCCCCAGAAAAAAAATAAATGAAAAATAAAACAAAGCGGTATTTGATTATTAACGTAAGCTGTTTAACTGTCAATGCTGCCAACAATGCAAGTAGGATAAATTACTGAAAAAACTAGATAATTATCAACAATAAAGGTAATAAAGATCGGGTTTCAGCGCTTGAGTTTTGAACGTTTTTGATATTACCTGCGTCTGAGTTAGTGTGGTTCGAAAACGAGCCGGTACCTGACTTCCATGATTCCACCTCCGCAGAAATGGGCAGGCCCTAAAAAAAATCAGAGGCTTTCTTTGTTGGTCAACAAAATAAAAAGTGGACCAACAACGAATATCACTTCTGAATTTCCTGGGTTATTCAGACGTTTTCGGGACTGGCTTTAAAGAGAGGCGAGTGAAAAGAGAGCGGCGACTCTCTTGTTCGTCAACAAAATAAAGAGCAAGACTCGCGGCGCAGCGATGATGTGCAATTAATGGGATGATGGACAGCGAACACGGCGGGGCAGCGTTGCCAGATATCGCCTCGTCGTCAAATTCAAACGCGGCTCACTTGAGAACCCCAAGAAATGAGCAAACACTAGATTCTAGATGTTTTGAAACGCGCTTGAGCTGCCCAACCTGACGGTAGGGTTAAATACTAGTTTATGTTAGCTTGAAAGTTAGTCGCGTTTTAATTTGAGGGAGTCGCTAAATGTGTCAGCAGTGGAGCGGAATGCCTAGTCATCCTCGGAAAGAGAGACGCGGCGTTGCGTTTTAATTAACGATCGTATTCGTTACTTCCTCAAGTATTACTTTGATAAATCGTGGCTTCTTTTCTTGAGGGTTTGTGGTGCGTCATAGCTGAACACAGGGCCTCGCCCGGAGGTGATTAAGATGTGTTGTGAGGAGGGGGAGGCGGTGCCAAACATCTTTATAATTGACGAGTCGAGGGATAAAAATAAAAAAAAAAGCGGACGGGCGGATTTCAGCTTCGGGCATTATTGTTGTACCCTCGTGATGCAGCCGTCAGGGAACAAATTTACTAGCGTGCCGGCCCCCGGCCCGACCGCCGCCTCCTTCGCCGCGTCTGGGACTGCCCACTTATGATACCCGGACACTAAATGAGATGTCTTAACTAACTAACGTTTCTCATAACGATGTAGTCTGTTGATGTAGCTTAACGCGTACACTATAGCTAGGCCATACTGAGTTGTACCGGAGTCCGTAAACAAGTTCCATAACCTAACCTAGTTAAACTTAACCTAAACAAGGCTCACTTGTAACGTAAACAAGGCTCACTTAACCTAAACAAGACTTACTTTTAACCTAAACAAGGCTCACCTAACCTAAACAAGGCTCTTAACTTAAACAAGCCTCACCGAACTTAATGTAGTTGTATTTAATCCTTATAAATTACAGAAGGACTATACAGACTAGAGGGTAAAACACAAGATGAGAATTCCAGCTCGTAAATTTACAGTGTTTATTTTTGAGAGGTACGCACAGTGACCAAATACAGACTCGCTTAATGCAAGCGCGGTCATTTTAAATGAACAAGATTGCAGTTTCATTGCATGCCGCACTATAGGTCTATAGTGATTGCCCTACTTAATCAAGTTTGAGTCATTTTGTAATAATGGCATGCTGAAAGAGTTAATTGGAGTGCGTGGTCGGAGCCCGGACTTTCTCATGTCTTGTCTCTTATTAGAAGCGCCATGGGCGAGCCATGGCTCTGCTGTGGCACTTGACCCCCACTTAACCCAGCCTCCGATTGGCGCAATTGCGTTCATCATGATGAATCTCTTGACTTGACTTGCATTTCCGCTTTGCTTCGCTTTTCATTAGATGCGAGCAAATCTGGACCCAGATTCATCAAGACTAATAATATTTCTGCTACACTGTTTGTCTTCGATGATTTGAGATTTTTGTCCTTTTGTTTCCAGTCAATCTATCACTGTAATCTAATATTTGATTACATGTAGATCACCGGATTTCATTCGATTGCTTTTTTGAACTCTTCTTTACATCATAAACCAATAAATAAAATTCTCCAAATATTTTTTTTAAATATTGAAACTTATACTATTTGAACTTTTAAAAAATTAGAATCACAAAACTATCTCATTAATTATATCGGTATGTTGAAAAACTAGGAGCGTTTCGACGTATAGGATTAAAATCTGGGCCAAGTTTCAATGTTGTTAATTTAACTTTTCATGAAGAAAAAATAACTTTTCCTCCTAACGCTGTTTTAAGAGACACTCTGGGTATAAATAAAAATAACCCAAAAAATAAACTGTAAGAAATTACTTAGTAATTTGTAAAAATAGAAGGATTTCTATACTCACAGGAAAAAAATATTTAAAGGTTAAAATCCAGTTGATGCATATTTTGTGACAAAATGTTCCCCGTTTTACAGGACTCTACGTCCACGTAGCGGTGCGCCCTTCCCTCTTCTTACTCTTTGTCTCTTAATAAGCAGGTTTTAAAAAGCTCCTTGGGAGAAAATCTTGTCAGAGCTGGGTGCTTTCCTATAAAAAATAGAAGCTTATTTATATATTAATCCGCATTTTTGTGGGCTTGATCACGAAAAGGTGTCCGTATTTGCTGACGTCTTGTTGACTTTGTCCGCAGGGATTCCTTTGCCGCCCGACTACCTCAACTCGCTCCCCCATCCTCCTTCCACCATCGCGAGCTCGGATTTTCCCTTCTCTCTCGATGGATCCCGGCTGGCGAGTCCGCGCCCCGGAAGCATCCGCCAGAGCCGCAAGAGGGCGCTGTCGTCGTCGCCCTACTCCGATTCCATAGACATCACCTCCATGATCCGCTTCTCGCCGACGTCCCTCGCCTCCATCGCCCACGGCTCCCGGAGTTCTAGTGCCAGCGGATCCTATGGCCATCTATCGGCAGGTGAGATCACTAACCTATATCGTTATATACGTTGAAAATCGGCGCCAGGTAATCATTTCTCCGCTTAAATTTATCACATAATCTAACTTTACTTCACGTAAAACTCACTGAAGCTTACTTAACCTAAGCTTACTTTACCTAACCTTACGTAACCTAACCTTACGTAACCTAACGTCGTCCAGAATTCCGCCCAAGTGGCTCCGCACTTACCCCGCATCAGCCGCACTTTATGCAAAATCGGGAAGAGCGCCACCTGTCCAGCACAATGTCATTCGCACAGTCTTGATCAAAAGTCACATCACTTCATGGAAAAGTCCATGAAAATGTGACTAAACAAATGTTGATGTCGATTTTACGATCGTGACTCCACTATCGATTTCTGTCTAGTCTGGAACTGAAAAAGTGTGATGAAATTTACCTCTTTCTGTTTTTGTACTCAAAGTATTAGAGTAGATTTATTTGTTGCAGGCGCAATCAGTCCTGCGATAAGTATGCACCCTGGGATGGGCCCGCACCTGCAACAGCTGCAGGAGCACCTATTGCGGTCGTCGGCGGGCCGATACCAGCCCCTCCTCACGCCCCTGCACAACCCTGCGGCGGCCGCAGCTGCGGCAGCTGCGGCCTTCTCTCTGCCTCATCATCCCTTGGCAGCTGCAGCAGCTGCGCATAAAGCTGAGGTACGCTTGACTCCCCTAAACTTGAAAGTTACCTAAATTCTCTCCACCAGAAATCTGAAGTGTGTACACTGTAATTTTTGAAGGTAGCATTTTCAACTTTTCGGTTTAAATTTGGTGCTACCTTCCGTCGTCAAGCCGAGCGGAGAGATAGCGGAACGAGGCAAAAGGCATCCAACCTAGCCCAACCTATATCATAAGCAAGCCTCTTGGCGTAAACCAAGTTTTGGTATAGTGCCTTGTGCCTCGCTCCGCTCGGCTGTCGCCAAGCGTGATGCCGCTTACTTCTCGGCGCCCCTGAGCGGGCGCCGCTGAGCGGGCGCCGAGAAGTAAGCGGCATCAGGCTTGGCGACCGTTTAGTTGGGTAACCCTAGATTAAGTTAGGTTAGGTTACGTGGCTTGTGCCTCGCTCCGCTATCGCTCCGCTCGGCTTGACGACGGAGAGTGGCACCAAATTTAAAGTAAAAGGTTGAAAGAGCTACCCTAAAAAATTACAGTGTGGCTTTGTAGATGTGCAGTTATTCGCTTTTTTTTTTCTGTCGCCTGTAAATTTTCTGTTTCTTTTTCAGGGTGATATGATCGATAATATTGAAAGACAAGTGCAGCAGACGAAAGAGCACGTCGAAAAAGCAGCCAATGTAGCGAAGAAGGCGGTAAAATATCAGAGTAAATTTAGACATGTAAGTATCTTGTGATCTCGATCGCACGCAGGTGGAAGTTCTCTTCGCTTGAAGATAGTAGTGTGATTGGTGTATTTTGCTTAGGCAACCCACATTGCATTGACGACCGGTGGGTTGCCTACCTCTGCAATTGTGCTTCTTGCCTATAAATCTAAATTGGTAGCTGATTGTCAGAGTCTGTCCAATCGTTTGCCTTCAAAAGAACCTTGCTGAAATTTTGCGTGGAGCCAAGCGGTTGGGTAATAGAGAATCTACTATTTTAGGTAAAATATATTTGGGTCGTGAGAAAGCATGATTCGTAAATAAACTACAAATCCACATACGTCAGGGTTAACAGTGTCGTATACGAAGCTTCAAAATGTTCCCAGAATTTCACGTACACGCCGCATATTTCGTATACCGTTACGGAATGCGTCGCTTATGTGTTCCATATGTGCTCCATATACCGGTATGTGATGTTCTGTATACGATCATGTACAATCCCTTTTCTCATATGGATAGTGCTTTCTGCCCTATCAATATGCAAAATTGTTAATAATGATTATAATCATAATAATAATTTAAAAAATGAGTAATATATTCATGTAATATGAGAAGCAGTGTTACTACAACTTTAATCTGTATTTTATTTTATTTATTTTTTTTGCACAAATACGGGAACAACGAAAATTTTCTTCAATACATCTTGTTCCTTTGGTTTCGGTTGCATTTTTGTCGAGGCTCACGTCAGTGGTATTGGGGGACAGACTTTTATTTCTAAAGGAAGTTTCAAAAGGGCAGATGTGGATTAAAACCCTCCACAATACAAAGTGAATTTCTAAGGTAAAATTCTCCACCGTGGTTCAACGTTTGATTACATTATGAAGATTAACAACCACGCTCGTTAGATTAACCTAGGTTAGGTCAGGTAACATGCCTCATGCCTCGCTTTGCTATCGCTCCGCTAGGCTGTCGCAAAGCCTCATACTGCTTATTCTCAGAGGCATTAACTGCTGCCAAGAGGCAAGCGGCATCAGACTTGATGTCCGTGAAGGTTAGTTTAACGTAGGTTAAGGTAGGTTTCGTTAACCTAGGTTAAGATCAGTTACGTTAATCTAGGTTACGCGCCTTTCGCCTCGCTCACAAAGCTCGACTAGGTGATGAACTGGAACATAGGGAGGGGAAGGCAACCTTAGGGGCCGTCCAAATATTACGTAACAGAATTTAGGCCACTTTTTGACCCCCCTCCCCCCACGTAACAAATCGTAACAAATCAGCGGACCCCCCCCCTCCCCCCTCTTGTTACGTAACAAAAATTTGCGTGTAATGCTTTAAATTGATGATAGGGATTTATAAACAGTTTAT
>Ga0058701_10005732_pt1 | contig 10375 bp, 11 predicted proteins | sample AgamicOrMae_FD_97039 | JGI IMG/M metagenome (GOLD analysis project Ga0058701, IMG submission 97039) | Agave microbial communities from Guanajuato, Mexico - Or.Ma.e | ecosystem: Host-associated > Plants > Phyllosphere > Phylloplane/Leaf | place: Guanajuato, Mexico | collected 2012-06-04 | reverse complement strand
CTGTACACTGGTTACACTGGTAATCTGCGAACTAAGGGCAAATCATTATTCGCAGACTACACAATCTGTGGACAAAGGCGATTTTCTTACGTTAGGTTAGGCTAGGTTAGGTTCGGTTAGGTTCAGTTAGGTTCGGTTAGGTTCGGTTAGGTTAGGTTAGGTTAGGTTAGGTTCGGTTAGGTTAGGTTCGGTTAGGTTCAGTTAGGTTCGGTAGAATTAGGTTGGTTTCGGTTCGGTTAGGTTAGGTTAGGTTATGCTGCGAAAAATGGTTCGCCGTAGTTCGCAGATTTGCGGTTTACAGTCTGGATCTGCGAATAAGAATATTACCTTTGATCACAGATTTTTTAGACTGCGAATAATGATTGGCCCGTAGTTCGCAGATTACAAGTGTACGGTCTGAATCTGCGAATAATAAAATCGCCTTTGTCCACAGATTGTGAAGACTGCGAATAATGGTTAGTCTATAGGATACAGCGTCGAATCTGCGAATAATACTATTCCTCTGCTGCATATCATCGCGGTGTGACGAGTAACAAATGGTGGCGATTTTCCCGGCGCAAAATGTTGACATATGTCTGGCTTACACCTACCTTGTTAAATGCGGCGTACACTACGGTGTCGGCGTAAATGTTGCTAGGAACGCCGCTTTCATGCACGTCCCAAAGGCAGCATTACATGCAATTATTGCAGGTGGGGTTCCGACGCCTGCAGTTACGGTGCCGAATACAAATCCAGCTGCAGCGTAACAAGCGCATACAACAGTTGCACACCCAGCTGACGCGACTGCTGCGGCGGCCGGTCCGGCATGTGCTACCGGCGCGGGCAGCATCACCATCACAATCATCACGATGAATAGCACAAAACTTGTGTAGAACGCCATTTCACTGTCAAATCTTCAGCAAACTTGCGAACTCAGCTTGCGAACTTAGCTTGCGAACGCAAGCCGAAAGCTCAAGCCTCTCCTGTTCCTGTTAGCTTCTGTACTACCGTGTCCGTGCCCCAACTCGACGGTCCGAACAGCCACTGTGACCAGGGCGGCGATCGTATCGATACTGTGGGTTCGGTTCCGCGAAAGTTTGTTCGGTGGATCGCGTTGTTGGAGCCGCCGAGTTGACGTCTCAAAACCAGCTCAAAACGTTCAAAAGGTGCTCTAAAAGACAGTGCGCGGATACGAAATAGTTCCTGGTACGACCGACCCGCGAACAGTTTAAAATGTTAGCGCTAAGCCCTTGCAGTGCTTGAGAAATGACGGATAACGTAGGTAAACCTCCTCAGATAGTTTGAGGTATGACCTTTCAGGAAATGAATGTTTCTCAAGTAAACGTGCGTTTTGTTTGTCTCGACGTTTAATTCACACCAATTCATGCAGAAAAAAATAAGTGACTTTAAAAACGTCATATACCCTTGCTTAGAACGAAACAAAGGCGCAACTCCCTTCTGCGACCTTCTTTGCCAGAAACCGATCAGTTTTTTGAGGGGCCTCTCGCTCTATTCAGAAATGCCTACAGCTATACCGGGGCTCTTCGGCGGCAGGAACTGCCGTTGAGGTAAGCGGCCTTGTTCTGGATAAGTGCCATATGATAAACTTACCGTACACTCGTGTGAGCGTCGATCGCTGTCATCAAACATTGTTACATGTTGAATCAGACTTGAAATTCCCCTGAAACCTAGTTATTGTCATGACAAGGCAGGTACATTTCCGTAAGACTGTGGAACAGAAAAACTTTTCCCTACGAGATTGTGGGGTGTTTCGCGCACAGATGGAGCTACCCAACGCAACCTGTCCAAAATTTTGAGCGTTGCAAACACGGACGCAACTTATCGAATGAAAGATGAAATCGAGTTTTCAGGTTCACAGCAAAGAGGCTTTAAAATTAGACAGACATTATCTCCACGTAACGTGCGCTATTTGATGAAAAACATTATATCAACGTACACGTACGTACATGCATTCCATATGGGACTAGAACGCATTTTCGGGGACTTCGACGCACGGTGCGGCAACCTACCAACCTACCTAATATATTTTAAGGACGTTTGACGTGGATATAACTACTCCGTTAGATTAAAATTATTGCTGTCCTGTTTACGTAAAACGGGACAGCTGTTGTCCTGACGTTCGGAAAGTGGAGATCACATTAGCTGACGAATTGACGGTGATTTAATCTGGGAGCATTTAGAGTACTGATTCGAATCTGTGGATTGATCCAGGATCTAGGCCTATGGGTTACGTCTCAGTATTTCTTTCGACGTTTTGGCAGAAATAACGAGTGAAATTAGGATAGCCAAAAATGCTCATCTCGAACGAAGTGCCTCATTTGATCAAAACTGATGGGGTTCAGTTTCGAACTGTACATTTTAGAGGTAGCTGCACAAAGTCTCTTTTTCCCCAAGACAGACCGGCAAAATACGAACTCCAATTACTTGGTACTGGTACAGTTGACAGGAATGTCAACAGAAATTCAATTGAGCGTTGCCCAAATATTTTTTAACTATCTTCTGAGATAATACGAAAGGCCTAAGCTTCAATTATAACTGTAAAGTCCTCCTCCCAAAACGGGTCTTAAAAGCAAGAATAGTTTAATTATTGTTGATTTTTAACCACCGTAATTTGAGTATCAAATCATACTCTTCCACCCTTTCAACAATGCTATCGATATCTTACGCTTTTGTGATTCCTGATCATAGGGATATTGATTTCGTTATGATTTAGGGACTGTTCTCCATAGAGATTTGTGAAATGAGGCAAATTCCCCATTATGACGAGGTCTACCATTAACGTCATTGCTTCTACTAGTCACCAATAAGAAAATAACCCAACGAATATAACAGTCTCTTCGAATGGGGCGTAAAATGAATTAATGATCACAGAGGCAATTTGTTTATGATATTTTTTTTCTTATTCAAATGTATCTCCTTCCATATACACAGTACAAAAAATTAAATCCCGCGTGAGAGAAACATCAGATACAAATTTCACTGTACAATAATAATGGCCATGCCCTGCCAATGCTTATGCTAATGGCATAAGCTACCTTATTTCTGCTGTAAGATATTCTGACTCAGTGGAAGAGGTACCAACACGAAGGACACTTACATGGTAGTTGAGGCAGGCCATAACACTGGTATTAATGGCGTCGTCGAGACGCGCTATTTGAGATCAGGACCAGAGCAGCCAAAGCACTGTCTCAAGGATATCGAAGAAATACAAAGCTTAAGAAATCCCAATTTTGAATCGAATCGGGCAAAAATACCCGCCCTGAGGCAAAAAAAGCAAAAAATACTTGATAAAACAGAAGAAAAAAAGAAAAAATAAAAACGCTCACGAATTCAGTAAAGCCCCACACATTGGCACTTCCACGGTTTATTTATAAATATAGTCTGTGTTTGAAATGTTAAAGCAACACATTTTTATTTACAATATTTATATACAAGCATACGTGAACACTTATGAGAATGTTCATGAAATGGAAAATGATAATGCATATGAATATCTACAGTGCATGGATTTTATGGTAACAATTTTTTTTCTTTAAAAAATCCGTTTACAAGACAAGGAAGAAGAAATACATAAGTATGTTACAGGTATATCTAACAGTATAAACATAAATGCGCCAGGCGCTCAACATATAAAAACGTACATATAGGACAATAATAGTGAGATCAGTAACGTCATCTTTCACCTCGAAAGGTATGTAGCTTTCACTCGTCACAATTATAATGCATCACTTCGATAATTATTTTTCGATTTTTTCATTAAGAAATCAAGAAGTTGTTAAGAACATGACACAAATATTTGAAAGGATGTCAACCTAGTTATCTGGAGTTGTTTTCCCAGGCGAACTTCCGTTGCTGGGTGCGACTCCCTTGGAGTCTTCATTGGCGGCGCCCGCAAGGTCCCGCCCTCCCCCGGCAGCTGCCCCTCCTTTGTCTTCCTCTTTGATGGCCGCGGGATGCGACATGCCCACGGCGTGTGACAACACCGACAGCGAGTCTTTCACGGCGTGGTAGATGATGTTCTTGATCTGCAACTTATCTTCGTGGTTTGTGTGTTGGTGGGAAAGTTCGCGGAATTCCTGCATCAGATGGAAGCAGTGCGATATGTTTTCGGGGGACACGAAGTCTTCTGCTACCTTGATGCAGTTGTGGAGATTCCGAACCTGCAACAACAAAGATGACGATGTTGAGATTATTCGGTTCAGATTAAGAGGGGGGTTCACCGCTACGTGGACTTGAAGGTTTCTCTTGGAGATGGCCTAGTCCCACAGCGGGTCTCACTTGTACGGCTGTTGGATCTCAGAGCTCTCCCGTACAGGCGCCTATGTCATGTCGCTCATCAAGTCGGTGGACGAAAGCCCTAATACGGTGAGATGATGAGGAGAGACGGGTCAAAAGTATCATACTTAAGCAACGGAAACACGAACTCATGTTAAATTGACATGAAGATGTGGAAGTGCCGTCGAGTATGGTTATTCTAAAATACACATACGGAACGGTCGCAACAACAAATCTAAGATCCTTTGTAGATGATCGTATCTGTTTGGAGGGATCAGCTGTAAAGATAGTGGCAGAGAGACTCAAGGTACCTTGTTCGGACGTATTCCTTCCCTCATGGAAAACTACTTACGTAAAACACCCAATCAGTATCACTCAAACGTAGAAATAAACCTGCCTTGTTTTCGAGAGAACATTTCTTAAAAGTTTCCAGTGGAATCTCTATGCTTCCTCTGCTTTGTCTTACTCTGAAGACCATACACATATTTTTAACCAATAAAACTTTTGTTCATTTCATTATGTTTTTTTTTCAATCAATTTTCGGTTAACTTGGCAAGTTTAAGTTTAAGAAGAACAAATTCCATGCTTACCATAGCAAGACAAAAATTCGTAAAATGGCAATTCTTTAAGAGCAGTATTTAATTTGGAATGTCAGATAAGCCCGACTGTATTCAAAATTGAAGCTTTCAAGAATTAATGGATACTGGCCAGCACGCAAGTCCCTCTTTTCATCAAGTCAACAATAGCCGTTTTGATAGATGTTGGTCAAACTAGAAAATCACGTAAATCATATTTTCCAACAAGTCACTGACCCTCCTTTGGCCCTCGTTAATCTAAAAATGCAATATACCTAGTGTAAATTTTCCCACGCTTTATCAAGCATAAAGCAGATATTTGTAAGTATTCCAGAGACGCAAAAGCCCCAGAAACGCAATTCAAAGTTCTCTCCCTGGTAAGAGAAAGTATGAAAAATTTGTTTACCTGATGCGGTGCTCCAGCAGGTATGAAAATGGCATCGCCGAGGCACTGCACGATGGTGTACCCATCAACGTGGTACTCCTTGTAAAGGCGTTCTCGCAGGGGTCCATCCAAATACCATTTCTGGTCATGTATCGGGTCGTGATTCGATTCCAACTTCTCCCCTCTTTCGATCGCCACCTTGTTGAGAAGATCACGGATTTTGTCAGCATCCTCCGCCCTGTAGATGTGCCACAACGCTCCGGGCAACTCGTCCTTGTCGCGGACTCGACGCCTTGTCAAAATGTCACAGCCAGCATCGTCGATCGCGCGGAAAGCCTCTGCAAAAAAGAAACAAAAAACAAACCGTAATAACGTCATTTCTTCACATAAAAAATAAAAAAAAAAATTCCTCACAACGGAAAAATAACAAAATTGATTTTTACGGTCCGGACTTTTTGAGCCCGCCTCTTTTCAGAAGGGCTTTCTAGTTTCGCTTGTTTTAAATAACGGCCTTGGAAGTTCAAAAATACTACATCATTTTCACTACTCGAAACTCTTATATTTCTCAGGTTTCTGTTCTTTTAACATTAAATTAAGCAACGACAAAACTCTCTTCTTAGCATTTTTCAATTAAAGGCCACATCCTCAGGTAAATTAAAAACAAGCATTCTATCGTCTCCACTGATTCGATCTAAATGTTTCAAGCAAAAACCACATTGGCAAATTTGTAGAAAGCCAAAATTTTATCCGCGCTATAAATTTTATTTTAATATTTCAGTTGAAAACCACATTCTCAACTTTGTCGAAGGCAAGAATTGAATCGGTTGAAAAATACCGATTTGCCGAATTTTCAGCTCCATTTGCCCCCCTCAAAAAATAATATAAAAAAATAATATATATTAAAAAAAAGAACAACAAAAAAAGCAAATACATTCAGGAAGCATTCCGAGAAAAGGGTAACATTAAAAATTGGGAAATGAAGGTTTGAGAGCTTACCTTTGACTTCGTCGCCGTTGGAGCCGTCTCGTGGAACACCGACGTAAACCATCACGTTCACCGCATCCGAGATGTCCATGTGAAGGTTGGTGGTCCCTTTATTGGAAGGCAGTGCTGCTGAGCCGTAGGCTATGTACATTTTGGGTCCCAAATCGGGCTTCACGAAACACTCGGGAAGGCGGGATGCCAAATTGAGTTTGCCACTCCGATGGGTGTAGTCTGACAGGGGTAAAGCCTGCATTAAGTCTGCGAACCGGGTAGGCATCAGTTCGGCGAAATCCTCTCCTAGAACAAACAAACGACACTCTGTTAAGGAAACAAAATCCTCTAAAAGAGTTTCTCTCATTTCCTACCATTACTGAGCGCCGGCAGAGCCGGGGAGAGAAAAACCGGGCCCGACAAGGAGGAAAACCGGTCCCGATAAGGAGGAAAACCGGGCCCGATAAGGAGAAAAACCGGGCCCGATAAGGAGAAAAACCGGGCGCGATAAGGAGAAAAACCGGGCCCGATAAAGAGTCATCGCGGGCCCACTGCCCCCACTCAATCCATCCCCTCTCATCGATTCGCATCCAACACGAACATACCCATCAATATCCCAATATTTGCATTTTCTTTGACTAGTGTGGCATGGAGGCTGATTTTAGCATTCAGAACAAATCAGGAAAATTTGCGCTCTTCTGAACGTCAAAACACAGAATAATAAGTAAAACGTGTAGTTTACCGGGAGTTATCTTGTCCAATTACGAACGATCTAACCCTAGTACGATGGTTCAAATATTGTAGTTGGACAATGCGGTGTTCGTTGAAGAACAGAAGCTAGAAATAATGTCATAATAACCTCTGTTTTTTTCCCAATATTATCTAGTTAATAAAATAGAAAAAACGAACACAACTTGCTATGGCAGTTGAAATGCAAGCTTTACAAGACAAAATCATCACAGATGGTAGTCTCTGAAGAATTAAAATTTCCTTGACTAAAATTACATGAAGTTGAACTTTAAAAGCAGAACGTACAAAACTACGGGATTGAGAAGACATGAATACGCAAGAATTATAGGCAAGATTTTAGCGCAAAACGAGGATTTTCGCTATGATACGGATCGGGGTCTTACAGGATCGGCTGTGCTTGTCTTTTACCTGGAGGCCAGTCTTTGAGTTTAAGTAGCATGGATTTGCCGTCGTCATCCTTGAGTCGCTTGGAAACGCATTCGAAACCCTCCCAGAATTTCCTCATAGGCTGATTGGGCAACACTTCACCCGTCATACAATTTATGAGATCATTTTTCTCGTCGTTGAAGTCTCGGCTGAAGGAATTGGGGTTCCAAAGATCCTTATTTAAAGATTTTGAAACATCGCTTACAAGGACAGGCTGACCTCTCATCCATTGGTCCTGGAACACACACGAAAACAAATTTAAGCCCAAATGACTCGGTAAATTTTTCCTTTTCAAGATATCAGCAAAATTCTATTTGAACAAAGAAAATTGGAAATCAGACTTTTCAAAAAGATTGAATTTTGCCATAGAGCACGGATATTCGCTATTCATAGTCTTTTAAAAACCGAATAACTATATCAGATAAACCTAAAAAATAGTTTAATGCAATTTGCAGCGTTAGAGCAGTTCAACAGGATTTTCTTAATAAAAGCCATTTTTACGCCGTCTCCATCGGCCGAGTGTCTGAAATATCACGTCCGTCTACCTCGCTGCAGGCACCCAGCGCGCTCTGATATGTTACTTGGATCTTAACCTTCAACGCTAGCAGGTCGCCACTAGGTCAGCGTCTACTAATCGCTAACACCTTTCTTGTTCTGCGCCATTCCCGAATACCCCCGGCTGACCTCATGCAACTGCTTTGGGAAGCGTTCGAAAACGGCACCCGAGGATAGTTTATCTCTGTCTTACACATGAAGCTCTCATAAGATAGAAAGACAGAGTACCCTTCGAGGGGTGCTTCCGAGCGCAGCCCTAGATGTCGAGATGGACACCTGAGCGGAAGTGATAGCCGGGTCCCTAACAAAGGTTCCGGGGCCCGTGTTGAGACTTGGCGGTTTCCAAGAGAGGACTTTGGTTCACACTATTAACTCTTAACTGTGAAAGCGAACATTTGAAAATTACGTTGATTCGAACGAGAATCTCTATAAACCAAAGTTTTGAATATCTGTGTTCATATGATTAACACTTTGATCTGCACTAATTCGTGCAAATAACAAAGGCGTGTTCTGGATTCAAGAGATTCGCGAATAAAATAAAGAACCACAAACTATTCCCTTTATGTCAAAGCCCACTGAAGAGCTAAAGATGACACTGCATTACTGGACAAAAAAAATGAATATACGACGTTACAGAAAGAAGCTTAAGACATAACTTTCAGTGAGATCTCTTTAGCTCACTGAGTTGTCAACAAAAAATAACTTTTAATCTAACTCTCCGACGAAAATAAACTGGAAAACTTAAGGCGCAGTCATTTTATTACCAGCTTACCTGAAAAATTCGATAGTTGGCCGGATTTTTCGAGTCCGTCAACTTGAGCAGTTTTCCGTCACACAGCCACGAATGCGGAACGTCGGGGTACAGTTCTTGACTCACAGCCATGGTCATCGTTCTCGTAGGCCGAGCTGACTTTTTCCTAAAGTTGGCTCCGCCCATGTATTTCCTTACAAAATGTTTCAATTCGCCGATATTTCCCGCCTCACTCCCCGCATCGCTGCCAACATTACACTGAAAAAGAGAAAACATGAGTCAAACAATGAAAACTGGATATGTCAGATTTCCACCGACTGCTGTTACTATACGGGCGCAGCGAAACAAAACAAGTGACCTTACTAGCTTAACCACAGTTAACCTAACGTGACGGTCGTCAAGCCTCACACTGCCTACAGATAATGCCGTCAAGAAGTAAGGTGAATCAGGTTTGTCGACAGCCGAGCGGAGTGGTGGCGAAGCGAGGCACAAGACCTTGCCTAACTTTGCCAGAGCTACCTTAGGCTCTTCTATATCTCTAACCCTTAAAATCTTATGCAATATTAAACCAGAGGGTGGAACACAAGATGTAGAAAATTCCAATTCTCGAACACATTCGAAATTTACTTCTTGTCAGTGAATGACGACGGAACGCCTGACATCCGCGGGGTACGTGACCCGCACAACACAGATGTATCCCGATTGCATAACCAGCGGTTGTCAGGCGCTCCCAAAAAAGTGTACTTACATATGGGTACTACTCAATCAAAATGTAAGCCAATCTACAGTGCGTTTAAAATACTTGACAAGAGTTCTGAAAAAAAAATGCCAGGCAACTCTAGCATGGTCTGATACATCCCAATAACCTCTTCTTATCCCGCTTAAATAAAAACTGTTAAGCGACGAAAACCCTCTCTTCATGTATGAATTTTCGGTTAAAAGAAAACAACCCCGACTTCACGAAATACTTCGCATTTTAACAGCATAGAACACTACCGATATTTATCACACTTGGGTAGCAGGAACGACCTCTGTCATGTGGACAGAAATTAACCTACCAAGTCTAAAAACCTTCCCTAAGTCAGGACACACCATAATGCTGCATAGGAAAGGGGGTCAATGTACGAAATTCTGAAGAAAATAGATTTGAAATTGAGGGAAAATACATGGGCTACGGTGGAGAACGCTCAATTTAATTTTTTTTCTCTCTTGACTTGGATTTAATGGATAGAGTTTATCCAAAAGCCATAGCTAGGCAAACCTTATTTGTACAAAATACAGATAAAGAAAATGTGTGGAAATGACATTCACCGTGGAAATAACACAGGAAAATATATATTAATGCTCCGATTGAGCTCAAATTTTGTAAAATTAGCGTTTTGCGTGATTTTGAAGCTGTCGAGCTTACCCCCAAATCACCGCAATGATATTTTCGAGGCAACTTAAGTAAAATATAAACTATGAGATATAAAAACTTGCAAAGGATCTGATAACAAACCGGTGAAGAGCTTAAATGATGGCCAACTATACCCCAGAGATGATTTTAAACCCACCGATTCATGCGATAAAAATGAAATCTCAGCCGATCTAATAAATTTGGTCAAGGTGAGTGCCCAGGTAATGCTTGTAAACAGTGACTATTTAAGTTAACACGGTACATTTTGGATAATCTTCCTATAATAT
>Ga0058701_10005731_pt1 | contig 10376 bp, 7 predicted proteins | sample AgamicOrMae_FD_97039 | JGI IMG/M metagenome (GOLD analysis project Ga0058701, IMG submission 97039) | Agave microbial communities from Guanajuato, Mexico - Or.Ma.e | ecosystem: Host-associated > Plants > Phyllosphere > Phylloplane/Leaf | place: Guanajuato, Mexico | collected 2012-06-04 | reverse complement strand
GGGGCATTCGATAGCGCCAAAAACCACAAGCGCCAACGCCGCAAGCGCCAGTCCGTAACCGCCAAACGAGGAAAGTCGCAAACGCCAAAGTTCGTATAGGTTAGGTTAGGTCAAGTTAGGTTAGGTTAAGCTAGGTTAGGTTATGTTAGGTTATGTTGAGTTAGGTTAGGTTAGTATTGCGGTTAAGACCTTTGGCGTTTGCGACTTTTCTCGTTTGGCGGTTACGGATTGGCGCTTGCGGCGTTGGCGCTTGTGGTTTTTGGCGCTTACGACAGCTACCCTCATATTCTACCCTTGTTGCCAAGACGAGCGAATAGACAGCGGAGCGAGTCTCAAAACACTTGGGTGAAGCCCCAGAGATAGAAATCGCAATCTCTAAGACTGAGAATGAAGTCTAGTTGTTAGCTAATTCCTCTAATTCCAGATTCGCGGACTCGCCGGCGAAATCGAAGCGGAGATCGATAGGTAACGATTTGGGCCAGCATGCCTTCGAGAAAGGATCGCCCTTGAGGCCGCATTCGGTCGCCTACGACAGGAATATCCTGGATTTGGCTGCCCAAGAAGCTGGAATACAAGGTATGTGATGCATTATGGCCAGCTTGTGAACCTAATTTGCTCTGACTTATTAACGCGAACAGATTGTCGTTCTGATTGGTGAATTTTGATTTCAGGAAACCGTGGACTGAAAACGAATAACGGTAGACCTCGTAACCAGGACGTGTCGTCGCCCTGTTCTGAAGTAGTCATTATAGCTAATAAAACAAACAAAACTCGCGTCAACGATTCGCACAGTGAGAGTGACTATCCAGCCGATGCAAACGACTTCAAACCACAGGTATGGCAGCTCGTCAGTCCGGTCGCTAAAAGAACTTGTCCCAAGGGGTGACAACTCTTGATATCCGGTGTACAAAAGGCCTTGTTATCCGGCTGATACCCGATTGATATCCTTGATATCCGGGTTCGGTCGAAACCTGGCTCTTTTCAGCGATTTTTTCAGTTTTTTACTCTCTGACCACAGTTTACTGATATCTGTCTAATGTTTAGGTATATCCAGCTGATATCTTTTAATATCCAGCTGAAATCTGTCAGATATTGAACTGAAATTTGGTCAACTTTCTCTTATATCCTTGCCTCTGATGTCCGGCTGATATCCTTGATATCCTGATATCCGGTGTACAGATTTCCACCAAAATGTTACCCCTTGAGTTGTCCTCTTTGACAACAAACAGTCCCTGGTTGTCATTCATTCCTCTTCATTTCAAGGACAGTTTCTCATCCGTCTCTTGATTAAAATGATATTGAATTTGCCTGTACATTGTATAAAAATACGACTTGAACTTTGGTTAATCAAAATAGAACTTTTTTTTTAATGTTGTGATTTTTCATGAATACCGGTAGGAAAATCTTGAACATCATTGAGGCACGATTCGGTTGTGAAAGAATTTATGTTGTATTTGGCAACGTTGCTGTGCAGGTCGGGCTTGACCAGTCGGTGAACGTCGTCGGCGAGATCGGCCAAAGACTCGATGAGAGCGAAGTGCTCATCATCAACTCTAGCTTCGTGTCGAACGACGTGAGTCGTAACGACTCACGCAACGACGTGAGCCGCTCCCACGACACCAGTCACGTGTCCGTCGTGCGGGTGGGCGACGCCGACAACTCGTTCAACAGCTCGCGGGCGGCCAACGGCCCCGACGACATGGCCGGCACGTCCATCGTGGTGGAGGGCTCCGGCGCCGACGCCGACCCCAAGCCGCCGACCAAGAAGGTGAACGGGCAGGTCGCCGACGAGAAGCCGCCGTCGCCCCGGGAGAACGGCGAGGTGCACATCGTCGTGAAGAAGGGCCCCAACGCGGCGCCCAAGGACAAGGAGGCGGCGCACCAGCTCCACGAGAAGAGGCTCTCGCCCGACCGGCTGCCCGTGGCCGACCGCCTGGCCAGCGCCGACTCGACGGCGCGCTCCAGCTCGCACTCCGACACGGGCTCGATCCGGAGCAGCGGCGGACAGACGTCGCTGGGCCGCTCCGTCGACCGCTCGGACGCCGAGAGCGTCTCAACCACCATCAGTCAAGACAGCCGAGGGAGCAACAAGGAGAACCGGCTGGGAGGCTCGACGGCGGAGTTAGAGGAAGAGGTGGTCTTGAGGCGGAAGCCCGAATACACCAGGGTGAGTAAAGTGATTGTGGCTAAAACTAAGACTAAAATCACTGATCCTACCACGAATGCGCTCAACAGGATCGTAGAAAAAAGCTGTTTGCAACCAATGCAGGGTGTGTGGCAACTCTTAAATCCTTGGAAACCTAGAAAAAGTCGCCCGTGAAAATTTCTTCAATTGGCTGAAACACCCTTGAAAAATCGACCATTTTTTCCGTCTCTTATTTTAACCGAAAAATTACTCCGCCTTCTTACAGTTGCCTCAAAACTCAAAATTGAAATTGCTTATAAAAAATGGAGAAAATACTTTTGAAAACCTCGTACATCTTTCCTATGAAAAATCTTTGATACATCTCTTGGGAGTACATTTTGAAAAATTGCCAGACACCCTTCATTTGTATTGGCCTAAAAGTACACTTGTAGGCTCAAACCTTAACATCCTCCAATGCATATATTTTGTTAAATTGTGTTTACCTGCTATCTTAATTGGCCTTGAAATCGAGTTTTCTGTTATTGAGGAAAGGCAAATCAAATATTAGGAAAAATATTTTATTCTTTTTAGTGTACTTTTTCATCTTTCAGGATAAGCGAATAGAATACAAAGAAATTTATTTTCTGTATTTTAGTGCACTCTAAGGGTAGAGTGAACCCACATTCTGACCCCAAGAAAAAGCTTAGCTTATGAAATAGTTTTTTTTATGTCTATTTTTTTCCTTATGGTTGATTCAGTGAATATAAAGATAGGTATGTGCGTATCTTGAAAAGCGGGATTTGGTTTGCAGCAAGAGCCGAAACGTCCGATGACCGCCCGCGAGAAGGACGACCTTCACATGAGGAACCTGAAGAAGAAGACAACGAAGCGGACCCGCAAGTACGAGATCGACGGCGTTGCCATGACGACCATCACCCAGAAAGTGTCCTACGGAGATGACGAGGATGGCAACTTCTACGATGACCACGTCTTCCGGAAGCAAGAGCTCAGAGAACTGAAGATGCTGCAGAAACAGGAGCAGAAGCAGTTCCAAGATCTTACTTTCAAAGCGCAGTTCGCCAAGGAGAGTCAGGTGAGTAGACGACTGGATATCTGTGGTGAAACAAATGAAGGCGGGTGATTCATCCCAGTCCGCCGAAGTCGGGGAATCCTATCGGTGAGGACTTAATTTGCTTTGGAACCACTTCAACGGACGTTCAACCAGTCTTGGTGTAACGTTTACCTACACTTTCGTCACTTATTGTTTTAGACATAAGAAATCGTTCACCGTTTTGGAGTACACAGCAACTTTGAAAGTTTATATTTTCAGCTTTTGTATTCAACCGTTCGTTGTCAAACAAAGCGGGTCGCTAGGCGATGAACCTTAATTAACCTCACGATCGCTAAGCCTGGTGCAGCTTGGGCTATTGCTTGATGGCTATTGCTCGGTTCTAATCGTTTTTAGTGTCCCGCAATTAGATTCAATCGTCAAAACGTAATGATCCCACAAAAATTTTTGGGCCAAAAAATGGAAGAAAAAAAAAACGAGGGGAACCCTTGCCTTTTTTGAAATTTTGAGTCAAAAACTTTTTGTAGAATTTTTAACGTTTGAGTGTTGGAATTGTTTAGGGGAACAAAAAAAGATGTTAACTGTCGTTGGTTGCTCATTTCGTTGAATTATCGCGTCAAAAAGTGTAGTATAAAATTAACGCCTTCCCCTCCAACCTCCCGGCCGCGTATTGTCGCTTTTCCTATTCCGTTTAAAATTGACAAATTGAGCTACAGATATCGGTTCGAACTACTTTTAGTTTCCCTCAGATTTAATCGTCACAAAATATTAATTCTGGAAAAATTTCGGGCCAAAAAATTGAAATTCTGGTGGAAAATAAAAACTTCAAAGCTGGGGGTGAACTCACGTGTTCAAAAATATCGTCTGTCCCATTTATATCGAGTACCCATTTCGAGTAGTTACAGTCTTAGTCAAGCTTGCTGGGCGTTCACCGCATTGATGAGGAAACGACTTCTTGACGGAGATTTTTGGTTGTTTCAGGAGAAGAAATTCGAGCAAGAGAAGACGCTGCTGTTGCGGACCTACGAAGCGGAACTTGATAATCTCGCAAGACAGCAAAGACAAGCCGTAGAGAAGGCTGAGACGCAGCAAGACGCGGACTTAAGGCTTGCCTCCAAAAAGATTCGCGCCGAACAAGTAAGCCACTCCCCGCGAAAAAGCCGAACAGCTCCGATTCCGATCGGTTTTATCTAGGGAGCGTGCTAAAACCGTTTTTTGTTTCCTAGGAACGAGAGTTGAAAGAATTCCGGGAAACACAGAAGCAAGAGATGCGCCTTCTAAAGCAAGAAGTAGATTTGATGCCCAAGGATAAACGTAAATCCATTTTCAAAGCTAGGAAAGAGAAACTGGAAGCGGAACACGAAGAAAAGGTTAGTAACTCGTCGTAGTATTGCCTCGACCCAGTGCACATTTTTGACTGTCCTTTTTCGGGAATATTTCCTTGTGATTTTTCTGCTGAGTCCTGTCTGACTAAGTTTTTGTTTGGATTCCAGGAGAAAGCTTTCTTGTTAAATCTCAACGAAAACCACGAGAGTTCCTTGGGAAGACTAAGCGACACTCATCGAGAGAGAATAGCCCTGATGGAGCGCCAGTACCTTCAGCAGAAGCAACAGGTTTGTTGCAATGCAACCTCAGCGTTTCTGGTTTAGTTTTTCTTTTCCTTTACGCCAACATGTTAACGCGAACGTTATCTGTTGCAGGCTATGAGAGCGAGGGAAGCCGCTTTATGGGAGATGGAAGAAAGGCATATTCATGAAAGACAACAGTTAGTGAAGAAACACCTTAAAGATATTTTCTTCTTACAAAGGCATCAGGTAATAGTCGCATAATTTTGCACAGATCCGAAGCCGTGTCGCTTTCAGATCTAGTGACTTTTATTTTTTCCAAGTTTGTGTTGGTAATACTGGTGCGTTTAAATACGGAGGACCTCGCGCTGGGTGAGGTCAGTTCAACGGTATTGCTAACACTGATTTCTCGAAAGGAAGAGTCCCGAGATTTGAACATATCCTAATTGCCTCGGAAATTAAGTGTAATAACCCGACGAATAGTACCCTATTCGGAAAGCACTCAAGTCAGGTATTTCATGGATAGTATTATTCGATGTGCTCTTTCTGTCGTTTTTAAAGATAACCATGGTTTACTTTGGTTATTCTGGTCGTAACCCCCGAGTCTACTTTAATTCTCGGAGCGAACAACCTGATCTTTCAGCGTCGTGTAAATAACTGGTTGTTGTTTTTTGCAGATGCTAACCAGGCACGACAAAGAATTAGAGCAGATCAAACGTATGAATATAAGGAAAGAAGAAGAACTGTTAAAACGGCAAGCAATAGAAAAACGCGCCTTACCGAAGAGGATTAGGAACGAAATGAAAGCGCGGGAGATGATGTACCGCGAGTCGGTGCGGATCAGCATGGCGTCAACGCACACCGATCCGGAGGACGAACGGGAAAAACTGAAAAAGGTCGGTACTGAAAACCTGCAAACTGGGTGGGATTTACTCGGTCAAGTTGAAATTTTGCATTTTTCCACCTTTTGTGTTTCACCGTTTGGAACCAAGTTTAACGGACCCAGTAACAAGGAACTCAACCGAAGTTAACGGTTGCTTAACCTTATGTTGGGCAGCAGCCTGTCTCCGACAATAAGGCGATAGAGATGCGGCGATAGCCAAGCGGAGCGCCGCTGGCGGTGCGAGCCACAAGGCGCCTTACCAAAAGTGACCTAACTTCGGTTGATCTAATCTAGGTTCATTTTATCTTGGTTAACCTAACCGAGGTTAACTCAACCAAGGTTATCGAAGCCAAAGTCAGCGTTTCCGAACCTTTTCCTTGTTTTTTTGATATTAAAGGTCTACTATGAAATGAAAGGTTAAGCCAGGGTGGGACACAAAAGGCAGTAAATGCATTCTTCAAGACTATGAGTGTTTTAACGGAATTCTGTTACAGTTCCAGGAAAACGAGAAGAAGCGGTATCGTGCCGAACAATCTCGGTTTGAATTGAAACATCGGCGGCAACTCGAGGAGCTTCGGGCAACTTCGGAGGCTACAATTAAAGAACTGGAGCAACTGCAAAATGAAAAACGTAAGTGACCTAAGAATATCTTACAACTCAAAGAAATAATTTTTAAATTTTTTATCCTCATCGCCGGATTGACCCAGTGCATATGCATTGTTTTAGTCCCTGATATTTCGTCTTTCTATAATTCATATTTTCTTCTTTGAAAATCTGGATTAAATAGGGACACTCTCTAACTTACCTGCTGCAGTTGGCGAATCTTATTTGAGTGTAGGCTACGTTCCCTGTGCCCCGCTCTGTTCGTTGACGATGTGTGCAAGACAAGTGGTAGAATAATGGAACGTTAGGAAGTTACAGTGCCAAACGTGTGACCTTGACCTATTTTCGTTTTTCAGGTAAAATGCTGCTTGAACACGAAACCATGAAAGTGAAGGAACAGGAGGAGGCGTATACGCGAGAGCTGAAAGAGTGGAAGGCCCAGCTTAAACCGCGAAAACAAGTAAGTTCGCCTTAAGGTTACTCTGCACTGAAAACAATCGCACTTATTCTTAAGCCTCTGCATGGTAGAACTTTATTCTCCTTGCTCAACTTTTTTATTTAGTGGACGAAGGGAAATCCGACAAAGCATGTAATTCTACCAATTGAGCTTAGAGCTTCTCTATTTTAGTTCAAATTTCGCGGTCAAGATTGCATGCCGCTTTGCTTTAAGGCAGACGGTAAATGAGAAGGCATGTGCCTGTATTAAAAAAAAAATCTTGGAAGATCGTTTTGTTTTTGATTTCTATCTTTAAAGATGCTTAGAAAAAAAAACAAACTAAATGTCCAAAAATTCTCGGCGACTTTTCGCTGTGTCTTATATTTGAAATGCCTAGACGATTTCCTCGTGAAAAGAATGTAGCTAGTTATGAACTACTATAAATACAACCTGCAAGGTACGTTCGATCTTCTAGGTTCGATCTTCTAGGTTCGATCTTCTATTTTTTAGTTGCATTTGCCAGTTTCACCAATGGGGTAATTAAAGTACTAACAAATGTCATTTAGGCTTTAACTCACTGAAAACTAACTTGAAGCTAGTCCTTGCCATCGAGGTGGTTATGACTTACTTGCTTTAAGATCTGGTCTTCGTAATTCTTGTTCACGATTTGACTGACTTTGCTTCTCTCGTTTATTTCGCCAACGTTGCTTATTCTCGTCCTGTGAAAATATTTGTATATCTTGGGCATTTTGCAGAATTTAGTAACGCCGCCATTCTGTCACGCCACGTATTGAGTGCAAATCCGCATTCAATTGAGGTTATTTGTCTCTTCCCTACCGTGCGAGATCGTCAGGACTTTTCACAGAAAATGTTGGTATCAGGCTCAGAAAATTTTAGCTTGGATTTTAGAAATCATTCGAGATTGTTGCTAAAGCCCTGTATAGGTAAAGAGGCGCAAATGAAAAAGAATAAATGGCCGCTATACACGGGCGTTATAGGAGCAGCAGCCATTTTTTCCATGCAAGCGACTATGCCTGTCTCTCGCACACACAGCAAGTCGTATTTATTCTCTCTTTCCTTCGTCGACCAATCACAGCGCTCACCCTCGCTTGCGCCTCTTTACCTATGCAGGGCTTTAATTGTTGCGCCACCGAGCTCCCCTTTTAAGCCCGCCTCCTTTCAGAGAAGGGCTTAATAGTTTCGCTCGTTTGTTTTACAGTTATGTGGACGCCAAAATAATAATTACCTACGTATGCAAAGGTACATTCGTGACAATATACCAAGCAGGAGAGTAGCAAGTCGGTCAAACCATTCTAAATAAAAGAAAAGACGCACAGTAATTATTTTTTTGTAAATTTCAATCCCTTTTGGCGGAGCTGGCAGCCCTTGAGCAGGTCTGTTTGTAAGAGCATGTGCACGTTTTAATTGTTCCCTGCCCTGTATTGACAGCAACTCCAGGCTATGTTTGAGAAGGAGTATCGCCAGTGGGAGGAGCGCACCCGGCAGAGCGGCGTTCGTCTGGACCTTGCTTCCTCGTCCAAGTCCTTGCCCGGCGTCGACCCCAACGCCTTCGACCCCACCCGGCCCTGCATCTCCCCGTCGCCTTCCCTCCCGTCCACGCTCCGCGCCAGGTCGGACCTGGCCGCCTCCTCCCTCAGACCCCTCTCCTCCACCCTCCCCCACTCCGTAGGCCGCGTCCAGATGTACGGCGTGCCCGCCATACCGAGGGTCTCTACCACGCCGCCGTGGATGAACCGAACCACTCCGCCTCCCTAGACCCCGACCCCCCTGCCTAGACCCTTTCGCTCGGTTGAATCATTCATTTAGCACATCATCCAGTATTCCTGCACACGGCTGGCTCCACGTAGACCGTGTGTGCTTTTAAGGTCTAAACAGACCCCATATACCGCATAGTAGTTTCGCAGGTCGAAGCCTTTGTATTGCTATCAACGCTGCTTTTTTTTCTTTTTTTTTCATACGCGCATAATATGTTGCTCTATGATGAGTGATTTAAAAGATGGAGAGTTATCGTGCCTCTGCTTTTTCCCGTTAAGAGTGCACTGGTTTTTTAAAAAGTCGATCTTTAATTAGAGATTTTTTTGATCTATGATCGTAGACCTTCTAAAAACTTGCACAATTTCGTGTAATTTTTGTGCATTTTTCAAGAATAAGCAGCTTAATACCTTTGGGCTCTTTTCCCCGAAATCTTTTAGCTTCTTCGTCTTCTCTGTGTTTGTATGCAAGACATGTGTGATTTTTTTTCTCGTCATGTGGTTTTTGCATCTTCTCTTTGAACGTCCAAGCACGTACGTCTCATCATGGGCTGCTGGTGTGAATGATTTGTGTTGCTTTCGCATATTTAGGTTTATTTTTGACAGTCATATTTCCATGTTCTTGTACACCGTAAATTGTGAGGTTAGATTTCCACAGCTTTTGTGATCCTCTTGTCGCCGAGCGGAGTCGAGTGAGGCTTATGGCGATTAACCTAAGTTAACCTACCCGTCGGCAAGCCTAACGTTTCTTGCTTCTCGAAACGAGAGGCTTGGTGACTATGGGTGATGTTAGGTTACATCTTCCCGTGCCTCATTTCCTTCAGCTCGGCGACGGAAGGTGGTATTCAAGAGGTGAAAAATCCAACCTTACAAACTTACTGTGAACATTTCTTTTTTTCTCGGAAAGGTATTTTTGTAACGGATGTGCCATATTGCCAAAGTAGGGACGATATTTTTGTCGGCAGCTTAGGAAGAAATGCCCATTTTTGGCCTAGTTGTACTCATGTTTTACGTCATTTTTGACATGTTTAGGTCAGATCAGGGTTTTAGTCGCTTTTGTGATTAACGGATGTCATTTTATTCCCATGGTGCGCATTAAGTCATCGACGACCCAGAGCATGGGAAGGATGCATTGGCGCGCGTTAGTCGGAAACTAGCCACGGCTAGTTTGACCAAAGATATTTATACTATTATCGCTTGCTAGATAAGGTAGATCGAAGCTGCGTTTTCATTGTTATACAGAACTTTAAGAGTTGTTACATTGTTTCTCTTGTATTTGTTAGATTTTTATTTGGGATTAGCAATCAACATACTCTGATGTGGTTGCACTCTCAGAGTGCTTGATGAAGATTTTTTTGTTTCTTTTTGACAGAGTTTTTGGGATAAAACAAGAATAACTGCATTGTTGTCGTCTCCAGATTGTAATAAGATGCCATTGTCTGCGACTACTCTCTCACTCATATGATTCCCCATCTCTCTCCTACATTCCTGGTGCGACATTCTTTTGCTTTTGCTTTCTGTGGCTGTAACGCGCTGACTAACGCGCTGGGGGTAACGGGAGCACAAGAGGTGACCACTCACAAACACTCGCTATCTCTCAACCTTCCCTAACCTAACCTCAAAACCTTGTCTTGAAAGAGAAATTGTCGGAGTGGATAAAATTCTTGTTTGTCAGGTGTGTACATCTCTTTCTTTTTCTATGATTTCGTTGGAGGCTGTTCGTGAATTGCAATCAAGGGCATTCCACACGTTGAAATAAAAATCACAAACCGGACCCTCAAACTATCATATCATTCAACCTAATAGACCACCAAGATGCCTCTGAAGGTTCTATTTTTTCTGGCTACGACTGTACTCACGTGACCGCAAGCAACCAATCAGGGTGGGTAGCCACAGTCAGCTGTAACGTATCAGCAGCTTCGT
>Ga0058701_10005730_pt1 | contig 10376 bp, 8 predicted proteins | sample AgamicOrMae_FD_97039 | JGI IMG/M metagenome (GOLD analysis project Ga0058701, IMG submission 97039) | Agave microbial communities from Guanajuato, Mexico - Or.Ma.e | ecosystem: Host-associated > Plants > Phyllosphere > Phylloplane/Leaf | place: Guanajuato, Mexico | collected 2012-06-04 | reverse complement strand
GGTGATATTTATTAAATTGTGACAATACTGAACTGAAAAGATCTTTTAAAATAAATTTCCCTGTTTCCGAACGGCATCGCTGGGCGGTAGTGGGTTAAAAAATATCACCCCTCTGGAAAACTGAAACTTAATTATTTGGGGATTTTCCGAAGCTTAAAATTGCGTATTTTAATGGGAAAAAATTCCTTTCAATTTCTCTTAAGCTAAATTTCAAATACTTTGGGCTGTTATGGGTTAAGAAGAGACCCTAGGAAACTCCCACGTCGGCATTTGCGATGAATTGAACTTATAAATGACTTACATTATACTGCTCCCGGACAAGATCAACAACGTTGGATGAATCGTTAGACAGAACTCCTGACGAAGCTCCCTCTACGATGGCCTGCAATTTCTCATACACGCTGATCTGCTCCTTCGTCACGGCGAAGATCACGTTAATGGCGTTCTCCTTTACTTTGTAGTTGATCTGCGAAATACTCGGGTAATCCTGGCTGCTCGAGTAGTCGTACAAGCCGTTGGCGTCCAGATGGCAGTAACCGTCGTTTGGTTTCACGATCCCACCGAGCTGCCGACCAAATAACAACATCCACAATCGGTAAAGTCACAAGAGTGAGGTTAGGTTGTAACCTTGTCAGGGTTACAATTTCGTCGGACAACTTTATGCTATTAAAACTTTGACTAACCTTTCCGTCTCCAGCGTAATGGAAGCCAGCGTCGGTCGAGAACACTAACAACCTCCTGGCTTTTTCCCGCCAACCGATCTCGCGTCGGCAGACCACCGCCTGCATAATGGCGTCGAAACCGCCTTCCGGCGCGTCCAAGTTTCCAGAAACGGCTGCGTTTTCTACTTGTTCCTAATAATTAATTACGAAGTCGTAATTAGTAAACGTCTTTGAAAACCGCAGCCAACCATACCCAAACGTTAGTAAATGCAATCCCGATTCAACCTCTGAATATTATAAGAAACGCCTTTTTACATGGATTAAAAATAAAACAGCTCCGGAAATATTTCTGAGAGAATAATAATATCGATAGAATGATGATATTACTGAATACTACAGAGCTGGTAGTAGTACACATAAAACGAAATTAAGAACTCGTCCCCAAAAGTCAAAGTGAGATTAACAATCTTGAACTTCCATAAATACGTGGACGAATAGTAAAAATTTTACCGGCCAACACTAAAAAGGGGACCAAAAAGAGAAAGTCGTTCGCTCTTGAAATTTTAAGCACAAAATGAAAACAAAAGCTTTTGCTCTTAAAAGTTCTTATCTTTATGATATGAGGATAGAATTAAACGACCAAAATCCTTGCAAACGATACATTGATCGATATTTTCCTCGAAATTAAGGACTAAAAATAAAACTCCAAGGGCTAACTACCAGCTCTGTGGCTTTAAGCGTTGCAGCCCTCTTTGAAATGACCACCGAGTTAAGGATTAGTATTCTCGCAATCCACACTGCCACTCCACGTCAAATGCTTCGAGACATGCTTAGAAAAGTTGCGGTCGTGGTTAGCAGATGAGAACTAAGAGTTAAAAGAATCGCCCAAAGACGGGCCACAGCATGCTACAGAATCAAATCATGCATCAAACAGAAGAAAAAAGGAAAGCAGAATTACTTTGGTTGCTGAATCAAAGGCAAACCTTCAACGCAGATTCCAGTTAACTCGTCGAGGTCAAAACTCCGAACTATTAGTGTATTAAATGTATCAACGTAAAGCGTTACTTGTTAAAACGCTTTGAAAATAAAGGCTGAGATACCACCGCGTTACAAGCTAAAATTTATTCGGAAAAAAAAATCAGTACTGAAATATTTTCAGATTTTAGACTTACGGCGAATCTACTTGTGTCTGTATCCAGGGGCATAACATTACGGAATCCGTAGGGAGCCGCACAACCGGTACAGGGTGCGCGCAGGCTGATGCACAAAGAGGAGAAAGTGCCAATACCAGAGAAAATTGCACAAAAAGATTGCATCACCTTTGCAGCGAAGCAACACATCTCACCAATAAATAAATATCATTCGCTGAAATAAATTACAACAGACATTGCGACCAAGGTGGATCTAACGGGAGGAAAACTCGGCTTGGCTGATTCGTTTCGGAGGGTGAAAAATGGAGAGGAAACTCGACCAAGAATTTTCCAACCTCCGAAACGAAACGGCTGGCGACGGTTTTAGTGTCCTCCTTGAGGGTTTAATTGTACTCCCATGCAGCAAGGAGTCGTCAAAAGTTGACCCTTATGCAAGCAGTTCAGGCATTTTCGTCAAGGAGGAAAAACCTAGCGAGATGGGGGTCTCCTTGCGGTATGGGGTACTTGGCAAAGAGGGCAATAAAACCGGCGGCAGAGCTACCTCCGTCGTTAATCTACCTTGGCTGCAATGATTTAATCCTGTAGAGGAGAAACAGTAGAGATCACAGAGGCTTTAGCCACAACGGTTGCAATATGAGATTCATCAAGAGCATCTGGCTTGGCCTCCAACAAAAAATGATTCACCGTACGATTTTTACGTAACAAAATATTCAAACCTTAATTTAAAAAGTCCAACAAGAAGAGAAGAGCATCCACAAAAAATGAGGATCCCCACAAATACATTCTAATAATTTTTTTCGGGGAAACGTTTAAGAAGTTCTCCGAAATTCTTCAATATTCCCTCGGGATCAAAAAGAAAATTGAGTAGTTCCCTAAACATAGGAGACATCACTCTCAAAAAAAAATTAAGGGCGAGTCGTCCACAAATTTTATTTGAATAGCTGAAATTGTCGGTAGTTACTTTGACCGATGAGCGGTACCTAAATGAGTTAACAATGAACTATCGTTATTTAGCACATCGACTTGTTAATATCATACGCTATAATTAACACAAGACAACAATTCGACACTAATATCACGAGCTTCATGCTTGCTACGCCGTAAACAGTCCTGGAGCTTCAACTGTTCTGATCACCTGGAAATAAGCTCTGCTTGAATGAATCAAGCACAATCAGAACCGGCCCGTTTATGCTGAAAAACGGACAGATTGGTTCCCGATGGCCAAGAAGAAGAGTGAGACTTGTACCAAAATAACATCTGTATAAAAAAAGCCCAAAATAGACCGTTCATCTTAATCGTGACTTTGAGGCAAATGCAAGCTAACAACGTTCAGAAGAGCCACATAAAACTGGCGGTAGGGGAACCATAGTTGCCACATTTTGCGAAATCGCTAAATTTAACTGTGGTTATCTCTTGAACTGATAGAGATAGCCCGGTAAAGAATACGATTTTCGCTATGTTTATCTCAAGAAATTTCTAAAAATGGTTATATTTTGGCAGGTTATCTCTGTCGATTTTTTAAGATAACTCGGGTTGAATTCGGCGATTTGTAAAATCTGGCAACGATTGAAAAAAGCCAAAAATAGCAGTTTAATCCGAAAAAATTCGCGCGAGTCAAAAGGGTTCAATCTCGACGTTGCAGCTTTTGCTAGTATGCAATTACAACAGTGTAGCCCACACAAGGCATATCAGTTTGAAGATGAATTCGACAAATCGACTTCCCACACAACAAATAAGACGTCGGCGCTTTAGATTTCTGAACGCATTCAAGATTCCAAAGCAGTTTGCTGATCACGCGTCTAAACTTATCGGATTTAGATAAAAAATCTTACGTTTAACTCCGTCAAAACCCACTTTAACCGATTTGAACAAACCACATCAGTTCAACATTCGTTCAGAGCATTCGAGAGGTTTACTAAAAGGATGTAAATCGTTTTAGGCAAGGCTAACTTAAGCATTCTCTTTGAACAATCCACTCTACTTCATACTACCAAACCATACCGCTTGTCGGCTAATAAAATTACGTGTTTCATTTGCTGTGCGGGTATTTGTTGCGATTGTCGTTTCATGTATGAGAATTTTATAGCGAGTTCCACTGCAAGATGCCGATCTGTGGCTCGGCACGTGCCGAGGAGCGAACCCCACAATGAACATTCATCCAAAAGCCCCAAGAAGGTGCCATACGAGTAGCGAAGAAGGAAAATACAGAAACGGAAATGCATAGAGTCCACATAAACATCTTCATTCCATGAATAACGGCTATTCGGACACAGTCGGTGCATGCATACAGGCGTCAACATCTACATAAAAATATATCTGATCATATCTTATCTGTTCACTTACGGCAAAGTCTTTAGTGTCTTCACTGAGTGACATATGGTTGCGAAATCCGTACGCCGGTTTACAATCATCACATGGACTCTCTAGTCTGTCATAATAATCACGCAAGTTAGAACAATGGTCGCAGTTAATCCACTATCGCTAAACACCGGATTTTAAATAGATGACTAATGTATTATTGCACTTGTTTTAGTTGCAAATTTAAGTCGATTTAGGCTTGTCAAATTTTGCGATATGAGAGTTTGAAAAGACCGTCATATTGGGACTGAAATAATAAAGCTGATTGAGGTGGTAATGCTTTAGCTGAAAACGAATCTTATTGGGTTTACCGCACACATCTTTGTAAGGCCTATTTTGTTTTGTTTCAACAGAAGGTTTATTGTTGGTGGACGGAACTTTGCCGTATTATCTAGACAAGTAGAAAAACCTAAATGAATAAAAACACTGATACTCCCAACATGTCTTGAATAATACCGTCCATTATGCTGACAAAATAAAAATTTAAATTAAAAACCACTTTAAAAAATCGAGACAACGTATGGCATCATAAAAGGTACACGAGAACAAAACAAAGGGACAGGTAGGTGGACAAAAAATACGCCACAATCTGAAATGGACTGAGGTAACTCTGAAATGCACAAGCCAAAGGAACAGACGATGTGGTTTTAAAACGTTCTTGCACAAAGAGACAGCTACGTGCACATTTGAAATCATAAGTCACAACCTTTAAATGGGCTGTTTCATAAAATCACAACTTTTGATGTCGACGGTACAGATATCCCATCCAACGAAAATCGACTAACTGAAGTAAATATGCAAAAAAGAGATGCATATACCCAGGTGACTAAATGCACGAGAACAAGACATGTGACTATAAAACGTCCACAAAAACAAACAAAGGGATGGCTTTGGGCACAAGACAATCTAAGGTGGTATAACGCGCTTATGAAATGCACATACCACAAGAACCAAACAAAGAAACACCTACGTGTACAACTACCACTTCACAGTCTAAAACTGGATTGAGTGAATGTGCCGAAATGAAGTGCAAATACCACGAGTTGAAACTAAAACTGGGCGAAAACGTTGAAAGATACTTACTTTCTGGGCACAGTGCTGACGTAAGGCATAACGACTTTGTCGACAAAACTGCCGAAACCTAAGCGGAAGTTGGATGTGATGTTCTGCATGGCGCTGGCCAGCAGGTTGCCCAACTTCGCTAGATTACTCTTGTCGTCTTCCATCGACTTTGAGAGATCCATCAAGTAGTAGAGATCGACAGGGTAGTCCTGAGCTTGAGCGTACTGAAGTTTAAGGTGGTACGCCTGGTCTGTTCAACAGAAAAATATTTGTTGGACACGCCACAACAGTGAAGCCAACGTCTCGAACCAAGTTGCCAACACTGCATAACAGTTAGTCTTTTGAAATGAACAATTGTTATCCTTGAGTGTAAATAAAAGTAAGGCATTTACAGCGCTATAATGTTTTGTTTTTTTTCCTTTGCCTTTGAATTGGTTTGGGAAGTGGATGGTTTCTCCCTTGTGAAACTCACTTATCCTGAGCTGAAGTTTGACGTGCTGCGGCGAAATCTGCACCGGGTCCTGGTGCGCGCCGAAGAAGCCGTGCGAGCTGGAGCCACTCTCGTGGGTCTCCTGGAAGTGCCCTTCTTGGTGGGACTCTTCGTAGCCCTCGTAAGTGGCTCCACCGATTTGCCCTCCGCGTCGTCGGCTGCCCTTCGACAGCTCCTCGCCTAATAGTACGCTGTACAAGTTGTCTGGGTTGATGACGTATTTTTCGTCGCATTTGTGGAGCATGTTGTTGTTAAGGTTAGGTTGGAAGCAGCGCTTGCTCTCCGTGAAGTCCTAAAACAAGAAAAAGCGTCAAATATCGGTTTCATTTGAGGGTGTTGCTATTGACCCGACATGCATTCCTATAGGGAGACTTGAACGCACGTAACCAACGGAATGCATTTTCAATAGGAGGTGACTTAAACGCACGGAACCCAACCTAATACATTTTTAATGGGGCAGTCGGGTGAATAGACACTCCCTTCTTTAAATAGGTATTTATTTTCTTTTTCGGGTTTCAAGCAGAGAAAGTAGAGACCCAACGAAATTTAAAGAGAAATCGGAAGGATTTTTTACGCTGAAATACGCAATTTTAAGATTTAGAAAATGCCTAAATTATTAAATCGAACAGGGTGAAACGCGAGAGTTAAAAAATGCCACCTTTTTAATTTACAGGGTATTCAAATGAAGAATTGACTTAATAAGTATTTACATATAGCAGTTCGCGCCTGGTAGAATATCGGTAAGCAAAAATATAATCTAGAAAAGGTGCAGGGTTACGATTAATCGTGCAAACAGCTAGCAATATTGTCACGAAGAAAGTAGATACGCACAACAAATATAAAGTAAAAATCGAACAAAGCAGAGCAATTATTAGCTTCTCAACACGAGCAAAGTGGGAAAAATTCATTAACTGACTTGCGATAAATTGAGGTTAATTATGTACGGATTCTAAGACGCATCGGTATCTCTGAATCTAATCCATCACTAAAGATAGATTTGCTAGACGCACATTCAGGTCACTACAAAGCGGATTACTTCGTAATCTCACCTGGTCAACAGTATTCTTCAAGAGAGCATAAACAAAGTGCATAAGTGAGTATTTGGCCCCTCAGGAATTTAATAAGAATGCAGTCAGCGTTTTATAACATTGGGCAGAGTTTTTAAAATGATTCCTTGGGCGGGTATCAATGAATTTCGCTCTTGAGTAGAAAAAAAAAATGGAATCGAAAAAAAAAATCCTCAAGATATTTCAACCTATCTCAATTATTAATTCAGATAAATAATGTCTTCTTGATTTTTTTAAAAGCAAACGTGAACTTGATTTAGGTTGAGATAACGATTGTGAAACTTTGTTACGGGAAGACAAGGTTTCTTCTTGAGGATGACTGAACCTCTTGATCGCCCTCGTCGTTAAGAGGACTTAAAGACTCTTAAGATCGCAAATCCAAACAGAGACCAACGGTAAATGTCTGAAGGGGTTACATGGGAGCAAAGAAAAACGTGAACTCAAATCGGCTTAAAAAATCAATTCAATTTCAAAACGCTATTATAAAAAATTCCGAGCCAATAACTACTGCTTATTTATTGTGGAGAAAATTTGATTTTAACTATTTAAAATTTAAAAGAATTTTGAATTAAAGATTATACTTAATTAATCTTTAATTCTAATCTAAAGATAAGAAATAAAAAGATTTAAAATTTGATAATTTAATTTTAAAGGACATTTTTTAAATTGCTCACCTTTTGGAAACACCACGCACATGTTGGTGTCTGTATACATTCGCTACACGTGGTTTTGGACACGCAGGGATTTTGGACGAGTTTTTCTGGAGGACCTTGTGCCCTGATTTCGGCGCAGAGGAAGACACACAGACACGCCACTGGCCAGAACCATCTTGAAGAAAACATCTGAAACAAAGATATTTGCACTACTGAGTAACCCTTTCAGATGAGATACATCGCTGAAGCATTACCTTAACAATACCAGAATAAACGGATGTCATTACGCTTAACCAAATTAAAATGCTTGGCAAAAATCTCGTCTCAGCCGATATTAACGATGTCCGACAAAAAGAAAGAATAAAATCACAGCTGCTATGTCAATAACACGTGGGCTCATGGCGCCATCGCTAGTAGAAGCCATCCGATATTCGCGATAACTTGTTCCCCTTATTGACAAGTTCGTTCCTCTACCGCTAGATGGCGCAACGAGCTTGGCAAGCATTGTTATAGTAGCTAATTTAGGGATATAATTCGAATCGAGGAAGCGCCAAAAATTTAGAACTAGTTAAAAAAAAGTTTCTCCCTCACTATAAATTTACTCAAAATATCGCAAACTGATATGTTTAACCAACTACCGCCCAGCGATGCCGAACGGAAACACAAAAAAAAATGTTTTAGAGGATCTTTTCAGTCCAGCATTGTTACAATTTAAAAAATATCATCGCTCTTGAAACCTGAAATTTAATGATTTAGGCATTTTTCAAAGCTTGAAATTTCGTGTTTTAATGGGAAAATCCTTCTAATTTCTCTTAAGCTAAATTTCACTCCAAATACTTTGGGCTGTTATGGGTTAAGCTAACTACCTTCAAGCAACGTCACTCTAGACATCAGATCGCGAAACAATTTAGCTGCGTTGAGCCAAATATGGAATAGGCCGGCATGCGGTCGGGTCAGTAGCGGCCAATGTTGCCAGATTCACTTTAACCTGGGTTAACTCAAAAACTTCTAAACATATCCGATTATACTGAGTATGTTTTGAATCGCTCTCGAGGTGAGAAGTTCGAAAATGGGGTTGATGAATCTACCGATTAAAAAGTTAATCGCGTTTAAAATGAACAGTTTCGCGAAATCTGGCAACACTGGTCGTGGCCGCGACAGCCGCGGGAACAGCTGACGATCTCCATGGCCACAGTCTAGCCTGAAACGTCACGCTACGCCCCGCCATCGACATGCTTTCAAAAAGAATGTAGACCAAATATGCCCAAATAATTCCTGAGGCGGTGCAAGGCCACTAGACAGTCCATCGTCAAATATTACCCCAGAGACGAGCTCCATTTTTGTGTGACCTTCATATTTAGTCTGAGGCTTGTGTCGCACCCACTGACAATGTGAGTCATAACCGGTACTGTCAGGCTAACAGAGAAATGGGTACGAGTATATTGATACGTATCACCGACTGAGGATATCTTCCATACGCACGTATGAAATATATAGGGTAGCTGTCATAAGCGCCAAAACCCACAAGCGCCAACGCCGCAAGCGCCAATCCGTAACCGCCGAACGAGAAAAGTCGCAAACGCCAAAGGTCTTAACCGCAATACTAACCTTACCTAACCTAACTTAGCCTAACCTAACATAACCTAACTCGACCTAACCTAACCTACACGAACTTTGGCGTTTGCGACTTTTCTCATTTGGCGGTTACGGACTGGCGCTTGCGGCGTTGGCGCTTGTGGTTTTTGGCGCTATCGAATGCCCCCCAAATATATCCTCAGTAATAATCGTCAACAGTAAATCGTCTATAATCCAACATGGACTTAATCAGGGATGTTCACACATGCATATCCTCGTCGATTCCTTTTTATGGACATCCATATGAATACGTCGACACATGGGGTTTGCATAAAGGAAATTAAGCCGAAAACTTTATACGGTTTGCATAAGAAATACTGAAAATACTTTTTAGCTCCGTTAAGAGTTGGAAATTGTGGACCGGAAGAGCAGAGAGGCGCAACGCAGATGCAAGGCGAGGCGCCGTCTACTCGAGCGGGTTGCAGTCAGAGGCAAGATTCAAAGCCCGCCCAGTCCGCCCACGGAACCCAAACCCACACACAAGTTCTCGCCGAGACTCTCGCCGAGGTCCTACACTTTCTTTACCTCTGAAAGAGTGTAGCACCAACACTAGTACCCACAGACTGCGATGAATAAATCCGCGTTTAACCTCAGCCAAAGTATTTGGAGTGAAATTTAGCTTAAGAGAAACTGGAAGGATTTTCCCATTAAAATACGAAATTTTAAGCTTTGAAAAATGCCTAAATTATTAAATTTCAGGTTTCCTGAGGGATGATATTTTATAAATTGTAAAAATACTGAACTAAAAAGATCCTCTAAAATATTTTTTTCTATTTCCGAACGGCATTGCTGGGCGGTAGTGGGTTAAAATATCGCGATATCCGGGCAAGGAATTTTCATTCATCTGTTTTAAATTATTATTATTATTATCATTATTATTATTAGGCAAGGAAAGCCGTTGGTTCTTTTTTCCAAATCTCCGATGTATTTAAAAATATGGATAATATTTTTTGGCTGTTAAGAAAAGTAGACACCAAAATCTTGCTGAAAGTAAAATTCGTACACCATGTAGATTAGTTACTGATCCATTAACAGTATTAAATGGAGAGCAGACCCAGGAAACCAGTACGGTTAAAGCAGTCCATAATTTTACGAGCCTTAAAGCAACGTGGTTGATACAAAATCGACGGAACAAATTTTCATAGATGACTTGATACAACCCAGCGCTTAGTTCATTTCCTCGTGCTATTAACAGCCACTAAACAAACCCTATAGGCCCACTAGGGAAGTCCACTTCCTGGCTTCTACCATAGTGCGATCTTCATAGACAGCCTCTTCATATGGACCCATAACAGCCC
>Ga0058701_10005729_pt1 | contig 10377 bp, 7 predicted proteins | sample AgamicOrMae_FD_97039 | JGI IMG/M metagenome (GOLD analysis project Ga0058701, IMG submission 97039) | Agave microbial communities from Guanajuato, Mexico - Or.Ma.e | ecosystem: Host-associated > Plants > Phyllosphere > Phylloplane/Leaf | place: Guanajuato, Mexico | collected 2012-06-04 | reverse complement strand
AACTAAGCTTCCCAGGGGGTGCTTAAAATTTCATATTTAAGACACTGCTAGAAAATTTCAGCTTGGAATTACCTAAGGTGGTCTGAGGCAGATTTAATTTTCGTTGTTGGCTAAGTTAGTGGCCTTAAAAAATCAAAACACGCAAAACCAGAAGCGTATTTTCATCGTTTGCAGTCGTTCTGATGCTGGCCGAAGCACTGATACGCCTCAAGTTAATTTTAGTGGTCCTTGTTAAACATTTTCACTCATTTTTTCTGCATATCGAACAAGGTGGAATCGGATATTTGAAGGGTAATATAAATAGCTATGCGAATTATTAGGTTTAGTGGGTAGACTAAATAACATTTTGCTATTTCATTCAATATGCTCTCTCTGTCCCTCTGATCCTAATCTACCCATCGATCATGACGGTATAGTCCGTTTTGATCGTCCGAAGCATACATAACAGTTAAATGTAACTAAAATATCGTCCTGAAATTCACGACGAAACTTACCCAAGGTATTGTTTTCCATGTCTACGGTTTTGGAATGTACTTGAACACTTTTCTTGTACTGGTTCGCCGTTTTGTTACGTCATAACACCTGAAACACAAGAAATGAAGCATAAATGAGTATCGACTAAAATGGAAACGAAAAAGTGACCCTTATCAAGCCATGTCAAGCTTAACCTATTATGAAGTAGTCAAACTCGATCTAACATAACTTAACCAAGCCCTTCTCGAAACCAGCTCACAATCAGTCCTCGTCTTAACCTTATTGAACGCACATTATCATACATCACAAATCATATCATCAGGCATCAAGTATCATCAAAGGGCAGTTTACGTCCCATTTCAGATGTTATGCAAATTTATTAGCTGCTTCTGGATGATATACAAAATTCTTATTACACTTGATCTTTGTTGGCTTTATGAATAGCCCACAGTTTTTATCCTTATTTTTCGGGCATTATTAAAAAATTGAGCAGTAAATTCAAACTGGGAAGTGAATTGGATGAAAGGAAATTTTTCGCATCCCTTGTTGCAGAGTAGTCTTGCTTAGATCCGCTTTGTTTGCTGGTTTGCATTCAATGTTGTCAGGTTTCACTATTTTGCAAACTTAAACCTTGGTTAACTCAAAAACTACTAAAGATAACCTACCATATTAAGTATACTTTGGATCGCTCTAGAGCTGAGAAGTTTAAAAATGGTGTTGATCATTAAGTTGTCCTTACCGTTTAAAAAGATAATCGCATTTTAAAGGAGCATGATTTTCGCGGAAACTGGCAACACTGTTTGCAATGATTTGTTTGTAGGACGACTTTACAGCTTTCTCGCTCATCGGTATGTGTTTGAAGTTATGAGTATTTCGGGACTGTTTAAGTTAAAGCTATTCTCGGAATAACGGACGTTTTAAAGCTTACAAGACGTAAGGCTTGAGTGTTTTTGCCCGCCAATTTGTCTGATTCGACCCAGTGACCTAATTTACATCTTTTTGGCACCATTATTTTTCCGAGAAAGGGGGAATGACTGATTGGATTAGTACCAAGTAGACTTGCTCACTGGCTGTTAACACAACCGTAGACTCATCTTCATTTCGTAGAAAATTTTTGTACGCGTAAAAGAATCGCTTAATACGCGCGCTTAGATTATTCGTCGCAAACTCTTTTTTTCTTTAAATGTATGTAAACATAATAAAAAAGAAGATGAACAAAATAAGTGTCCGTTCTACTAATCGTGATACCTTCTAATAGTGAAATTCTTCGAAAATAACCTTCCGAAAAACCTTTAATGTAGGCTATCTCAGAAACGACTCTATTCTGCAATAAAATTGCATTTCAGAGAAAAAAAAATCTTCAGAAAATGGTGAGTTGATGATTTGATTCATATATTTTATTTTTTTAGGGGGGATTTTAATAAATAATGTCGCTGTTGAAACTGTCCAAAAACCAATTGCATTGTTCCTTGAATCGCAACTTTGGTAATGCTTTCAATCGAAAAATCTGGAAAAAGCAACACTTCGCAAAATGGGCTTTGCTTGGTTTGCGTTTGGTTCAGAAGTGTTTAAAACGGATGTTTACATATAGGCTCTGGTAACGTTAACGAATCAGCGCTGGGGTTGCATGGACAGGCAAATTGCCAAAACTTTGCATAAAAACGATCTTGAACCGACGGATGTCGTGGCCCATCACGCACTCGCTATCTCTGATCAGCTTGAATTGGCAGCTACTTTTTTGGCACTTTAAAAACCACTCGGATATCGTTACATAAAGAAGACCAACGACACATAACTGCATGGGTTAGGTTAACTTAGGTTAAGTTCCATGCGCCTCGCTCCGGTCCGGCTAAGCTCGGGAGTGGCTTATTTTCAATCGGCTATCGCTAAGCCAAATGCAGCTTATTTCTTGGCAGTTACTACCGCACCGCCGAAAAGAAAGAGAAAAAAAGCGACTTGGTAACCGTTTGATTGGGTAACCTCAGGTTAGTTTATATTGTGTCTTGGTCCACTGTCGCTCTGCTTTGCTTGGTAACGAATCGTGGAACTCAAGAGATGAAAATTCAACCGTTTAATATTGCGCATGTCGATTTTTCTATAAAAAAATGTTTAAAGGCGCCACTTTGTAGGCCCCTGTTCATAGCAAGCATACGGCTCTATGATCTATTTTAGTTCGGTATTTAAAACAGACCTATCAATAAGATTGTTCATTTTTTTTCTAGCTTTGATTTGATATACTAGAGAACACTTTATGATTTTTACGTTTCATTTTCGCGCGATGACGTCATATCCAAACAGCCGTGACAATAACCCTGTAGTACTCAAGCCATTCGTGGAAAAGTGCGAATAAACGTTGTATGACGTCACAGTGTACTCGCCACTTAGCACTTTCGCGCCTGGAAGTACTTCCCCAGAGGTACCTGAAGATATTCCAGTTGGGGGGGGGGGTCGGCCTCGACATCTTCCGCCCGGTCTTAAGGACACTGCCATAAAGGGTCTGTCTGGAAGCCCCTTTGCTAAATTTAGACCATGTGGTCTCCCGCTTTTTTTCCCGAGCAAAATGCCATCACTCATACTAACGAAGGAAAGTTATCGTCACCGAAACATTCCGATCTGACACTCTGAAAGTGAGTGATTTTTGAACGTTTAGGATCTTCGGGTTGAATACTAAAATTTTCGATTATGGAAAATTCAGATGTAACGATACGAGGCTAAACGCTTTTCTACATCTTTAATTTCCATGTATATTCATTTAAAATATTGAGCTTGAGCATGGACGCATTTCTATAGATTTTGTTGTTTGTCTGCCCTAAAAACGAATTTTTCGCGAAAAGTATTGCTAAAATCTATTTTTGAATGTAAAAATTTTATTGCTTTCAAAGTTTGTTGAAAATTTTACTGTTGAATGATTTTTTTTAAAAAAACTGTCTTAACTTTAATATTTTTAAGTTATTTTTCAAAAAAAGGATAACTTTTGGTATATTTAAATTTCAAGACTAGATGTTCGCTTAATCAGAAAAGACTCAGTATGCTGCATAAGACTTATGTGGCGAGAGGTTCTTCCATGTTAATTTATGCGCCCTGTGCTATGCTCAACTGTCAGTGAACCTGTTAATACCTGCCTTCAACAAGCTGTGTCAGGCTTAACGACAATTGAGTGCACCGCGCCTCGCTCCATTAACGCTCCGCTCGACTTTACGTAATATCGAACACGTGAATAATGCAATCTTTAAAACTGAAAGTGAATTCCTCGCGACGTGTATTCTGGTGGGTCAACGACCAGCCAACGTTCGACGCCGGGATGTCAACCCGAAATAATGTGTGTTTGGAGATCAGCGGATCAGCAAGTATTAACGCTTATGGGGGCGTGGGCGACTTGAAGGGCCCCATGGCTGCGGCGGCGAACGCAGCGTGGGAGTGCCCTAGGTCTGTCCCCCGCCGTTCGACTGACTTTCGTCTGTGGGTCGAAGCTGAGCTGCACCGATCTCGAATAGAAATTAAGCTTCCCACGTCAACCACATTTTTGTAGCATCCGACTTTCATAGGAAAAACGTTTGAAGTGGTTTCGTTGGAGGAAATGTTTGTTGAACATGATTTTTTGTGTCTTGGCACTTCTCTTTTAAAAGAGATGGCGTTATATCCTTTGTGGGAAAATTTGAGAAAACAGCGAGTTTAAGTAGGCTGTAAGTTAAATTTAGTCTACAAGATTCTTTTTTTCGTTTGAAATAGGGGGACTGACATGTGAGTGAGGATTTCCGACCGATTTTATCCATTCGATGTGCCAAGAAAATGCTGTTTTGTTAAATATGTAGGGAAATATATTTTAGGGAGTGTCTATCGACCCGACTGCCCCATTTAAAATTCATTAAGTTGGGCTCCGTGCGATCAAGTCACCCCCCATTTTAAATGCATTAAGTTGGTTACGTGCGCGTTCAAGTCTCCCTATAAAGCAAGTCGGGTCAATAGCATCTCCCTATATTTTATGGTTTACTGCGTTTATTTTAATCTTTTAGCAGGAAGATTTCTTGACGCAATGTTCGTGAAAATGAAAATAATAACTTGCATCCAATCATTTTTATTTTCTTTGAAAACATGTATTACGCAGAATAATAAGTCAGATGTCGAGGAAATGAGGGAGTCATCCACAGCGGTGGAGAACATTTAATTTCATTTCGATTAAACGAATGAAAAGGTTTAGTAGAAGAACGTTATTTTGAATGTTACGATTGTTGAATCAGCCAGAATTTTTTCCGTGGCGTTGATGAGCAAGCAATAGGCTTGGCGACTGTTAGGTTAAGTTAACCTAGGTTAAGTTAAGTGGGATTTGGTGCCTGCCTCGGTCGGCTGTCGCTCCGCCCGGCTTGGCGCGAAAAAAATAGGGAGTCAAATTCGTAACGAATACAACCTTTCAGATCTACAATGTACAGTGTGCAACAAAAGTCATGACCCTTGCTTTCGTATATACATGAATGCAGGGGTCATGACTTTTGTGGCCCACTGTACAAGTTCCACAGCCATTTGGTCATATTGAGTCATTTCCGAATGTCGAGTGGATTCGAATGGAGGACGCTCATTCACCCACGACCAGACCACACCTCAAGTGTCGTGCACGGAGCGGTGCCGGTGGATGGCTGTGCGGACCGCTCGGGACCCGTCAAGGCAAGACCCGTCCCGGCCAGGCGGCCCGGCCCGGCCCGGAGCCGGCTCCTACTGACCCGGTCTGGGCCGCAAGGTCGCTTAGCTGGAAATTGCGACCGCATATGGTATGTTCTTCGGGGCTCTACAGGATGTTCCGGCTCATCATTGCCTCGTTCCTTCGTTAAACAGCGCATAAACGAATAAAGATTCGCCCAGAACCGATTTCCGGTCGGTTGCTATGGTAACCAAGGAGGAAATGGAGGAATTGATTGGCTAGGAGACAATGGACTGGTGATGCGAATCTGAGATTGGATCACCTATGGGTATTTTTATGATTTCACGATGATACGGCATAAAAAAAGGATTATTGCAAAAGTGTTTAAGTGATTTTAGTTTTAAATCTGGGCCATGCTGGCAAACGGTGGTTTTGGGATAACTTTCTGGAGAATAAGTTGACTAGGTTATCATAGCTTAAATCATATTTTTTGTTGATCATCTTGAAATTGATCAAATATATAGTAGGGTCAAACCTTAAGTTATTGTGAACGGAAAAAAAAGGTTTCTTAAGCAACGGTTTCTATGGTTGGTTTTCTCGATGCAAATCTAAAAATGTTTCAAAACACTTTTAGTACATTTATAATATTCTCAATTAAGCAGTAATTAATCATGCAATTATCTTGTCTTACATTTTTAAGTTGGCTTTCAAGAAAAAGCAGAAATGGTGGCCGAGTGTTGAATTTATCCTTGGATTACAGCGCAAGACTAACCTGGTTAAACATACAACCACAATTTTTGGTCGGCTATTTCGAGAGGGATAGAAAAGTGTAGCTCGTTTAGTAAGGTCTGAAGTCATATGAATTTCATGACGATAATAGGTGATTTCAGATTTTTAAGCTCATCTTCTGGTTAACCATGTTGAAACGAATCGAAAAATTTGGCGACGTGGATCAAAGCTTATGTGTGTTTCTATTCAAGAACAGAATACAAGTAATGATGCCCAAATCTGCTCTTTTAAGGCTTATTTAAGGCAGTTAGTTGTCTCAATTTCGAGGAGGAAAATGTATTCATTGAGGTAAAAGGGGCATGGAATATATGTATGCCTAATAGGGTATGTGATGTCGTCGGAGCATTAAACAACGCAAATGCATTAAAAGTGCGAATAAACGCGCCGCCTCGCCTTTGTGTTCCGGCGAGCAAATAATTGTTCGGCACGGTCTTCGAGAGATCGTTTCCGGCCAATAAAGGCTTACTCTAAAAAAAAAGTTATCCACAACATGAGAGAGCCCTTCTCTCATGTCCACAAGCACAAAGTCTTGTGTGCTCTGATTTTTTACTTTAAAAAAAAGCCGGAAATTTTACCACTGTGATGTGTTTTCTTTTGTATGCATGGCCGTTTCAAGAATGCTATCTTCCTCTCCCAACCCCTCAAGAAAAAAAAATATTTAGCCTTTCAACAACCAAATTGGTTAAAGAGTCTTTCCAAACAAATTGGTTAATCAGATTGCGATGTGCAGCAATTATCCATCTGTGTGCACAGTACACACGTTATTGGCGTACCTAAAAGACACATAACAAAAAACAATTTTCTTTAAATTGGATTTTGGAAATTACCAATACTTTTTCCCATGAGCAATGTTATTGCGTGTTATTGCTTTTAGCTCGTACAGAAATTGTAGAACGATGAAAATATTTTCATGCATGATACAAACATGTTTCTTTGCTTGATACGACTACATCGATAGCCTATATCTTTGAAACTTACAATATATGGTGTTATACTTTATTATTTTTTCACGCCAAAAAAAGTTAATCAATAATTTTTTAAAAAAAGAGACGGTAAATTCAATTGAGTAAGAATAAAAAAAACGAATAAATATAAAGTACAGAAAAGCATTACTTCGAACTAAGGTCAACTCTTGAAACTTCATGCAAGACTCACATTGTCAGAAGGTCTCGTGACAATGTCACGCGCCAATTTCAGTAAAGATAAATCATGTTTTTATAGTCAGCGTTAATCATGAATGACATGATTAGCTTACGGGGAATCGAATTTTACGGTTTTCCGCTGTGCATCGTATTTTTGTCATGTCATAGCGATTTTCCTCGAACGCCTTGCAGTCTTGAGTCGTGATCTATTTTCGCACTGTTTACGTACCGGCGCGGCGGCGACCGCCGGCCGGCACACAGCTACAGTCTCGTTTCCAACTCTTTTTGTACAGTCCGTGCAAACATTTTGCGTTAAGGAATCACCGGGTTGAACGGTTGCCGGCCCTGGCTGGGCGCTCGGCGACTCCACCGTGTCGCCGCGCGTGACTTATGTCTCTGGGTGCTTCGGATTTGTTCTGCATGGATGCATAAGTCAAGAACGTGCATCACAACCGTTGTTCTCAACTAAAGAACTAAGCATATCGGGTGTGTACGTCCAGAAGATAATAATTTTCTTTGAAAAATAAATTGAGCGGATGGGGAGCAATGTTTCGAAGGTTGAATCGTTCCACCTTCGTCAAGCCGATCGGGGAAACGGTAGATTGAAACACGAGGTATCTAACCTAGGTTTACTAAACCTAGGTTAACGAACAACAGCCCAAAGTGTTTGGAGTGAAATTTAGCTTAAGAAAAATTGGAAGGATTTTTTTTTTCATGAAAATATGAAATTTTAAGCTTTGAAACATACCAAAATTAATAAACTTCAGGTTTCAAGAGGGGTCAATTTTTTTTTTAATTGTAACAATACTGAACTGAAAAGATCCTCTAAAATAAAATTGTACTGTTTCCTAACGGCATCGCTGGGCGGTAGAGGGTTAAAATAATTTAGTTTAATATTTAACTAAAGCTAATGTTACTCTATATAGAGCAGTAGTCTTCTCAATGAAAAAAGACAGTTTTCTTGGCGTTTCAGTGTTAATAGAGTCAGGGAATGTGCTTAGCTCAACTTGTGATTTTTGACGGTATTCCAATACTTCCATTCATCCGACGAACATGGAAGTAAAAGGATGAATCAGGGTGGAACACAAAAGTTTAAAATACAGTGGTTGAAACTTAGATTATCGTGAAAATAGTATAGTCATAGTGGATCGTAACGAAAAGAACTTATTAAAGCTAGGGTTAATTAAAAGGTGTGGCTGGAGCTATCTTTGCCAGTTGATTGAGCCAATTCAATATTCAATTTTAATTAAGGTAACCTGTTTGTACTTCTTGAGATATTGATGTAAGCAACTTAATGGAGACCGCCTTACTGTTCAGGAAAAAGTTCTTGGAACTAATGTCAACTATTAAAACTTCACTTAACCTAATGAAATCTTGTCTGGTGAATGTCCTCGCGTTAGTGAGAGCGGTAACGAAAAGAAACCGCAAGATGAACAAAACATTGCTATTTAATTTCATAATATCGGGTGTTATGTTAGCTCCTTTAAGATATCTTGATTGCCATGTCGTTGTTAGCAATGTGTTGGCCGTTGTTGGTGAGGATGTGAGTATACTCTAGCTTCAACTTTTTGACTTATGACAATTGATTCCAGATTTCGCTATTTTGTAAATATTTAACTTTAATTGTAATAACAATTAGTGATAGCCTATTATCATGTCGGGTATGTTATACAGTGGGTCCTTCGCGAGTTGAGCAATCAAGAAATGAGTGAAATCACTTCGTTATCATTGCTGCTTAAAAAGTTGACCGCGTTGAAAATTGACGGAGTTTCGAAATCTGGCAACATTGCTAACGACCACTGCATTAAACATATTCCAAAATTTTCATTTTCAAAATTTTACAACAAATATGGCCTAACTTGAATAAAGCCTTCCGTGCCTAATTTCAACAAACCTATCCTTACTAAACCTAACTTTTATTAAACTCATTTATTTTAAACTTGACCTTACCACATCGATTCTAACCTATCTGTACTTCATAGGACCCTACCTCATCCGTTATCCTACACCACACAGTAAAAACAAAACCCACGTTTTGGGGAATGCTATACCTGTTTTGGGTGTGAAATCAAAACGGGGGTGTAACGCGTTTTGGTTATTTTTCAAGGTAGGCCTACGTTCAGCCATATCATTTGAAAGGTCTTGGCGAGAGCTTTCCATTGATGTGGCTGAACATAAGTCTATGTTGAAAAATCACCGAAATACGCCCTCCCTCCGTTTTAGTTTCATACCCAAAACAGGTATAGCATTCACCAAAGCGGGGGTTTTCTTTTTACTGTAAGCTTAAACATGGGAAGGTAGAAATAAATGTTGGGCATTAAAAATAGTTATCGGCTATTTTAGGATGATAAGCAACATCTAAGCAGCTTTGCAAAAGAGCTGCAAAAAGACGATTCGCAAGAAACGATGTGAAACTGACGTTTGGCCGGTTTCCAACCTAATCACAAACTTCGCCCAAACAAATTCGTTTAAACTGAGTTTTAAGGCTTTCTTTTTTTAAATCCGCCACCCTTGGCACCCTTCCTTTGAAACAATACTGTTTCGTCACCTTTGGTTGCACTGTACAAGATTCTTTTCTGTGGCAGGGCAAAAACCTGTGATATCACAACACTCTGTGAAATATGTTCTGTCGTCGTTAAAATACGACGAATTGTTGTCTTGTAAGAGTGAAAGCGATTACTACAAATCATTATTCGTGAGCAATTTGTCTTTAAATAGCCATTTTGAAAGTGGAATTCTTGTTTACTTTACGTAAATAATAAACATTTTCATACAGTAAAATTCAGCGATTTCACTCCAAATTCTTAGAACGGTTCTAAAAAGATCTACAACGCATCATTAGTGCTAGACCGACGCCGCAGGCAGTTTGGCACTGTTTGGCAGTCCTTTGAGCAAAGGCCAAGAACTTAATCATGGTACGTTCGTTTCGCTTGTTATTGTTTTGGCCAAGAACTGATTCACTCTTTCAAGGAGCAGTGACGAATCCGATCAGTGGACGAAATATGTTTACATTAACACGATTGTCTGGCCTGTTTTGGAACATGGCCGATTTTGAGTCAGAAGCCCGCTTTTGGGTGTCTGCTATCGCATAACAGTACAATAAAGTCACGATGTTCCTCGTCTATTCTGCTAGTTTTCTTTTTATCGAAGTGACTATTCACACGCTGCCCCATTAAAACTGTATCAGCTTGGTTTCCGTGCATTCAAGCCTCCCTTGTACTGGTAGTACATAGACGTGCGAATAGATCTGACCTTAGGGTAATCATCGGACTAGACAAAATAAAACGCTTACTCTAATTTTGAAGTAGTAATTTTTTGACAAATCAATTTAGTCATTTT
>Ga0058701_10005728_pt1 | contig 10377 bp, 4 predicted proteins | sample AgamicOrMae_FD_97039 | JGI IMG/M metagenome (GOLD analysis project Ga0058701, IMG submission 97039) | Agave microbial communities from Guanajuato, Mexico - Or.Ma.e | ecosystem: Host-associated > Plants > Phyllosphere > Phylloplane/Leaf | place: Guanajuato, Mexico | collected 2012-06-04 | reverse complement strand
TTTCAAAATGACATTAATTTCAACTCCCGTTTAATGAAATTACTAAGGGAAAGGATAGTAAATTTACAATCCGGTATTGAATATTTATTCCAGATCCGGGATTGTAAAATTTTTTAACAGTGAGTGTTAGTTTCAAGTAATGAGTTTTTGGTTGGAACGGGTGAATATTACTCAATATCTTTAACAGAGAAAAAAATGTCTTCAGTTCAGAGCTTCCAACAATTACACAGGCTGCTTGGCACCTGAAAACACGATGGCGCGTATTAAACTGTATGATCGATACACGGTCACACTAGCAAAAATTAAGTTTCTTCGGCACTCAGTTCTGAGGCGAGCAAGTTGCAGTTCTCCCAGGCTTTATCTGTAGGGTACGCCCCCCCCCCTGGTACGCCCCCATCACCTCGGTACCCCACATACGATACGTGCGGCCGGGAAACTACGTGCACTATTATATTCCGTAATTACCAAGTTTGCTGTTTGAAATCTAAACATGCTCACAATTCGCGGCCTTAGGCTACAGCCATCCAGCGAAGCATGCACGAGTCTGTACGGAAGCTCGGGGCGTGTTTAAGCAAGGTAAAACTCTCCTCAAAAACTATATTCCCTTGAAAACCAGTAATTGCAACAGATATATTTTGAACATAAAGCGTGCCTCTTTGGTTGATTGGGTCTGTAGTCTCTCTAAAACACCGACCATTGCCAGTTCAGGAAAACTGAGGTATCAACTTTTCAAAAGGTGGAGTTTTATTTTCAATACACGGAAAAAAAATGGTTTTATTACGGCAACATAATATTAGGGACAACAAATAAATTTTTTGTTCCTCCAACCAAAAATTTTGCTGCAGCAACCAAACGTTTTGTTGCGAGAACTAAACATTTTGTTGTTGTAACAAAATGTTTTTGTTATCCCTATTTTAACAAATGATTTTGTTGGTATAAGAAAACCTTTTATACCGTGTAGTTCTTCAAAATAAAAGTTCGGTCTTCTTACACGAAGACCCGATCGATCGCTCTTCACGTCGTAAAACTTCTAGGCGGACTTTTCAAAAATCAAACATTTTCGACGAAAATATGTAGCCTTTTTTTAGAGGGGGGGGAGAAGTGGAAATTTTAGTCTTTCATTGTTCCCTTTTTTGTTGATCTCGTTATCTCAAGTATAGACTACGTTTTGAATTGAGCTTATACATCGTTCTCAATAAAAGCTAATTCCTCTGGACTCTGATTTCCACTGCGGCTATTGAGGTAGTATTCCGGCGTATAACGATGTTTCGCGCACCTATTTGGTATGATTTCTATGCAGTCAGTGATTTTTCCTCACCAGGTAGTGATCGTACCCATCACAGCTATCCCGCTAACTTAAATACGTTTCCCACGTCGTTGAGGTAGAGCCTATTTTGGCCAGACCTAATTAATCATGTTTTTGGAATAGGCCTAAAGGTAATATGGGGGACCTTTATCGCGTACTTTAGATGGTGTTTTATTTCAAATAGACCAGCCAATAGGCTGGTCAATTGATATCAACCAAAAGGGGTCAGCCAGGGTTTCCGTAGATACGTTTAAATAATACGTCTAACACAGAAACCGACCGAAATGTCGGTACCACTTAAACTTGTTTTACTTACATACAAAACAAAGGCACTACTGCCGTATGTCAATCGACTTTAGTAGCGCGAAAAATCAAGTTTGAGATAGGACCAGACTTAGCAGACCCTTCGAGTCGCCGACAAAATTGCCTTGCGGAAAACCATCTGTATGTCTGCGTGTCCGTAGGTCTCTCCCCTTTTGTATGATTAACGACAAACTGCGTAAAGATTATCCGATCACCGCCATAATTTCAGGAAATCTTCTTTAATATCATAGGATACGTAATGAATTGTTTTTCGAGCTGATCAAGGCACCATGCCATCCGGAAGTTGGGGTTTAGATTTTCAGGTCGACGAAATCGCTCGTATATTCCGTCAAAGATATAAACTTCCGAAAAGTGTACAAAAAAGTCCATTCAAAGGCATAGATCTACAATTCGGTAAAATAAAATTTAAAAAAATAAAAAACGTTTTTTGCAGCTTTATTTACATTTCATGGAGAGTATGAACATGAAAATAACGGTGTCAAGCTCCGTTAGTTGTTGTGACTAAACATTGTTTCGACGGAGTCTCATGAGAATATTACGGCCCATTGCTATTCTTGAGACTTCCTCTTCTCTATTACGCAGCGGGTAGATATATACTATTACGTGTGATCTTATCCATTCCCCTTCGGAACATGACATTTGAAGACTGGTGCGGCAGCCATGTTGGAAACGCCTCCAGTTTTGCGTCAGAGAGAGCGAAATCTCTCCTTGCGTAAACAAGGATGTGGAGCTAGGCGCTAGCCTGGAGGTTTTCTTCAGGTTCCCGAAGGTTCCAGGATGTTTCTGGAGGTTCCTGAAGGTTCCCAGAGGCATACACGCTCTTGCCTCTCACCACAAGCATGCTTAAATGAATGCGGAGACTCCCCGGAGCGCTGAGCTGGTAGCTTTTGAGGTTATGTTACCCTGCCCGAGATTAGGCTTGGAAGCGAAGTCAGCCAAGCTTGCAGAGGTATGCAAGCCAGCCTGTCGGGATGCGTGGAACGGACAAGGCTGAGCTGAACGGTGGTCTGCTTTTAAGTGCTATGCCTCGGGACGCCGCCTTCTTACGGGGGCGGGCCATGAATTCCTCTTAGCACTTTCTTACACTGTAAGTTTATAACCTGTGGAATATCCGTTTTGTGGCGGTCTACATGTGTGCATTCTCATACGAAAGTAAATACACGGTAAATTTTAAAGGTAGCAATTTCTAACTTTCGTGGTTTATCTTTTCTCACGGAGCCGAGGGGATCGATACCACAGTGAGGTACATCGCACAAAAACTTAATTTAACCTAACTTAACATCGGCGAAAAGACCAATGCGCAACCTCTTGAGCAGTTAAAGTAAACTACATCGACATCAGTCTTGGGGATCGCTATTGAGTTCAGCGACTGGGAAGAGCATTAAACTAGCCCAAGCTGACCCAGAGGCGAATCCAGACATTCTTTTTGGTTATACATTATGCGTTTAAGTGATTTCTTATAACTTTTGATTGACAACTTACGATGGCTATCCGTTATCGGGGTCGTGCACAAATTACATTACGGTACGCCGATTTTGTCCTGTTCAGACCCCCACCTCGGAAAGGGGTTATTAGGTTATTTGTGGACCAAAATTTCGAGACGGATGATCTTAAAACAAGAATTTTTAGCTTTAGCTTTTAGAATCACTATTAGTGTAAGTCGGCTTTTAACGAGGATCCCTAACTCGATCTCGTGCATTCCATATAAGCGCGAATTCGCAATCATTCCGAAAATCTGGTCTCTTGAAAGGGATATGTCCGTGATCCTGTCCCACATTTCAGATCTGCACACATAACACTTCCTAAAGATCGTTCCGCTAACCAATAACCCTTTTGCCAGGCGCTTACAACCTCGTTTAAAGCTAATCCCTGCCAGCGCGATCGCATAAATGCAAAGAGAGAAAGTACACAGAAAAAAGAAACGATCGGATAGCGCAAAGAACCGCTTGGTTAACATAAATGGTTGTGTATCTTTGCGTTTGTCGATAGGACGTTGGGATATCAATTATTTGCGGCTCAGCATTAACTTTGTTCAAACTGGCAAGCGTTTTTTGTCGACTTTTTACAAACCTCTTTCTGGTTGCAAGCCTACAGTGAATGGGGCGCACAGTAAAAACTAACTCCTGTTTTAGGTAGTCCAACACCTGTTTTGGGTATGAAGATGAAAGAGAAGAGCGTAATTTGGTTATTATTGAAGATAAACCTATCAACAGTCATATCAATGAAAACGTCTCGTCAAGAGCTCTCCATCGATATGGTTATTCATAGGGTTATCTGTAAAAATTATCAAATAACGCTCTTCCCTGTTTTACCTTCATACCTAAAACAGTGGTTGAATTTTACTGTGCGGGTGGCTATCTCGGCTATAACAATTTTGCTCGACGGTCAAAGGTTTAACCCACTACCCTCAGCGTTGCCGTTCGGAAACAGAAAATTTTATCTTAGAGGATCTTATAATTTCAGTATTGCCACTTTTTTAAAAAATATCACCCCTCTGAAAAACTGAAATATAATAATTTAGGCATTTTCCAGAGCTAAAAATTGTGTAATTTAATGGGAAAAATCCTCCGAGTTTCTCTTAAGCGAAATTTTACTCCAAATACTTTGGGCTGTTATGGGTTAAGCTAAATCTAATTTGGCGAAGTACTCTTTAAATATTACTACAGAGCAACAAATTAGGCCTTAAAACCACAAAACGCGCAGGTTACGTTAACTTATTGGTTAGGTTGAGTGTCTTCTGTATCACTCTGCTCAGCAGTCGGCAATACGGATGACGCTCCCTCGCGGTAGCATAGGATGCTGCCGCCAAGAAACAAGCGGCATCAAGCTGGGCGAACATTAGGTTTGTTTAGGTTACGTCAAGTGGTGCGAGCATCGCTCTCTTTAACGTGGCGATGAAACTAAAAACGCAAGCGGAGGGAAACAAAATAATTTGACAGTGTAAGGTAAAGAGAAAGGCGATTGGATTTGGCGGGTGAGTTTGAAGTGGAAGCTGCGCAGAAAATGACTAGCATCGTTGTCGATTAAGGGGTGTAAGATTAAGGGCAAAAAAAGATGAATGTTTGACGTGACACGGATATCCGATTTCGCAGCACGCACGCCAAATTACGAGTCCGTGTTTATAGGTATCATATCTCACTGACTTGGATCGCAGCGTCTTTTGTTTTAGGACAATTCTCTTCCTCCTCTCCCGAAGCACCGTTTAAACCGATCCACAACCCTTTTTTTCACACCATCTTTATTTCCCTCTTCTTTTGCAGCCCAGCATGAGCAGAGACCGAGACTGGGCTTTTGTCTTCAATTTCAATGACCGATTTCCCGTTCCGACGAAATAATAGCTACACGCCCGCTCTGCTTCTGTTTCATCATCGTTGTATGACCGCAATTTCGAAAAAAAAGAACACGCCAAGAAATCGTCAATTGCACGGCGGAAAAGTGACTTAATCGGCTCATCAGCAATTCCATATCGACACTCGAACAATCTCAATATAACATCACTCTAAAAAAATCTCGATACGGTCGAAAAAAATGTGGTACGTCAAGACCGTGCCGACTTAATCAACTAAAAGCACACTTAAATCTAACCAGGTTTGTCAATGTGCGGGCATACGCCACTTATTTAACATGATACAATCACCACATAATGTAATGAAAGATCGCGAGTGGCATACAGGAGTAAGAAACTTTTGAAAATAAAGTGATACAGTAGAAACTAACCCCTGTTTTAGGTCATCCCATACCTAAGTTTAAAAGAAAATCATGGTATGAGCCTAATTTGATTATTTTTGAAGATCACCTCATCAATAACTAAATTTGTATAACTGAGAGCTCTCGGCGAGACCTGTTTAACGATATTCCCATTCCTTTAATAGGTTCACCTTAAAAATAACGAAATTACTGTACGCTCAGTTTTAGAGATCATTCTTGTTTTGGGCGTGAAAAATGAAACGAGGGTAGAGCGTATTTTGGTGATTTTCGAAGGTTCTGTCACATCAATGGAAAGCTCTCGCAAAGACCTTTTGAATTTTATGGCTGAAAATAGGTCTAACTTCAAAAATAATCAAAGCAACCCGCGTATTATATTTTTACACCCAAAACAGGGAAGAATTCCCAGGTATGTTTCGTCTTTACTTATGTAAAACAAAAGACTCTGCGATCCAAGGTCGGTGAGAAGTGATTTCTTGATTTCCCTGTATTACCCTCATGTACCTAAAACAGGTATGAGACTACCTAAACCAGGGGTTAGTTTATACGGTATATCGATGACGATCGACCCATCCCAACAATCGCCATATTGACCGAACAGAGGACTTTTCAACTCAATTTGTTGGCGTGTAAGTTGCCTTCTCCTGTCCCTCAAACTGCCAAGATCTCTCGAATAAAATTTAGCCGGAGAACTGCAGTTGAGCGCGGTTTTGCTGAAGAGACTAGTTTCAGTGGAAGTGAAGGGCTTGAGGATGAGAGTCGTGGAGCACCTGAACGCGACTTGCCTCCCACGGCACAGCTTCGGTTCGACTTCGGCGGTGTGGTTGCGGCCCTCAACTTGGGGAAATAGGCTACCTCCAAGGACCTGACTGCACCTCGCAACTCGCATCCAATAAGGTATGCAGCTCAAGGAGTTAACTTGGATGATGTCGCAATTGTGGGAAACGCGTCACGAAACCCAACAAAGGACAGGGATATAACGAGAAGCTGATTTTTGGCGGGAAAGATGAACGACTAAAGGAGGTGCTATTTCATGTGAAAAGGTCATCTATATACCCATGGTGGAAAGTCTTCTGGTATGATTTTCGCTTAGAAAAATAAAAAAATAAAATCGTGTTGTCTTTTTGGAATCTTTGACTGATTAAAAAAAAAAGTTTTCAAAAATGTCTTGCTTGAGAACGAGAGCGAAAGGGGATGCGTCCAGCCCGATTCGCAAAGGCACGGTCCGACGAGGCGTAACGAGCCTTTTCTAAGCCTTCGTACCCTTTCCCTCGGGACCTGTTCGAATGGGGGGAGAAACTTTTAGATATCTCAACGTACACTCTAAATTTAAATCAGTGAGAGTCTCTGAGATTCAATGAAAATTCACTGAATCTCAGTCAGTACAGCACCACTGAGTTTTTCCAATAAAACAAATTTAGTGAATTTTCACTGAATCTCAGATACTGTAACTGATTCAAATTTAGAGTTGTAATTAAAAGCAAATCAGATTCTAAAATCGCTCCAACGAGCTCCTTCGGTTTTGTACGGAAAATTTTCATCAATGGTGAATTTATGAACAGATATTTCGTTTAACAAATAAGGGAAACACTGCCCCGAAAAATTTCAAGCGGGGGGGATGCTAATATGAAATAAAGTAATTTTGAGATTTTTCAAAAAAAAAGAGGAATTATTTCATTACGCAGAAGAGGCAATCTTGTATAAAACAGGGCTATGGCAACATAACAGGACAAAGGGCAGCAGGCGATAGAGAAATACAAGGTTTGAGGATGCATTGCCCACGGGAAGAGAACCCCTTGATAGCATTTAGGTGTCTCCGTTGCTGTAAAGGTTTAGACGAACTTCAACGACCCAAGGGGCATAATCATTTGCTAACTTTGGTCCCTCACACATCCCAGCAAGCAGCCTCTTGCGCGCAGCCTACCAATTTAGGAGATCTGCTCGAGGCGGGACTAACAACAAACAACAACAAAATGGATGGAAAAGGGATAAAAGCCATCGCCGCGCCCGGGATTTCCCACCAAGCCACAAGCTTATGCTATGTTTTCCTAACCTTAGTTTTAAAGGTTGCATTATTTTCTACTTTACCCGGTTCAACTTTTAATTGCATGGTGAGGATTAACGACACACATCCATGAAGGTTAGGTTAAGTTCGGTTCACAGTAAAAGCAAAACCCCGTTTTGGGGAATGCTATATCTGTGTTGGGTGTGAGACCGAAACGGGGGTGGTACATAATTTGGTTATTATTTCAAGATAGGCCTATGTTAAGCCATATCAATCAAAAGAACTCTAAATTTTTAAGGTTGCATTTTCAACCTTTTGGAGCAACCCCTACGACGTTTAGCCGAGCGGAGCGATAGCGGAGCGAGGCAAAAGCCACGTAACCTAACCTAACTCAACCTAGGGTTACCTAATTAAACGGTCGCAAAGCCTGATGCCGCTTACTTCTCGGCGGCCGATATAGGGCCGCCGAGAAGTAAGCGGCATCAGGCTTGGCGACAGCCGAGCGGAGCGATAGCGAAGCGAGGCACAAGTGGCTTTAACTAATCTTGGTAAACGGCAAGGGGCTTGGTTATATGATAGGTTAGGTTAGATGCCTCTTGCCTCGCTCCGATGTCGCTCCGCTAGATTTGACGACGGAGGGTTGAACCAAAAGGTTAAAATTGCTACTTTAAAAAATTATAGTGTAGCTAACACTGACCTGATGTGCCGTTGGCTTTCATGGGGAGCGGTGCATTGGAATACTGCTGGCCTGGGAATTCTATGACTTCGTAGTCGGGGTCGTCCAGCGGAGGGGGCTCACTGGCTGGAGGGGGAGGGGGCGCGGACGACTCCCGCGCCTCACGAGCTTTCTGCTGAAGTTGCTGATGCTGGCGCTGAGGGAAAAAAAGAAATGCTTTTTGGTATACAAACTCTTTAGACAAGTGTTCTTCCATAAAATACTTTAGGCAACTGGCTATTCACCTATGTCGATCGGTTTGCCTATCGATTTGTTTTTATGTTGTTCTTTTTTTTATAGGAATGGCGGTTCAAATCGCTCAGAATACCCTAAGGAACAACTGCGCCAAATGGGTATGTTTCTTTACGATATGCCAGGTTTTTGAGATGTTTAAACTGTTCTGCTACCACCATCAGGAAACTCATATTTTCTGTGTGTTGATGTACCGAATGGACGATTCCCTATTACGTTGTCCCTAGACTTGTAAGAATGCCCTTGTTTGTCGCATCTACGGTGCGAACGAAATGGAAACTTAAAAATACTGCATGAGAAAAACTGTTTGATGATGTGCTAAGACCATAAATTTGTAACCTTCAACCATTTCTAGCTTTTAAAGTGAAGATTCAAATAGACATCGGAGCAGAAATCTGGCAACGCTGTGAACGCGTACACTGGAGAACCCTATTTACATCTACGCATGGAAACGTACAGATGGTTTAAGGTTTTTCGGTACAAAGTGTAAGGTAGAGTCCTTAACATTTAGGGCTCTAGTGTAAGGTACCTAACAGATTACTGAAGACCAAGTTTTTTTCTTATACTTGAAGTTTACGTTGCGTTTGCACCTTGCGAAAAACATGCATGAACACGTTCTCAGTCTATGAGCAAGGTAAGGGGGAATCGTAGATTGCGCAACTTGAAGTCCAAGTGAAGAAAAGTCATTTTGAAGTCATATATCGCAAGAAGGCTTTTTATTTATTTATTTTTTATTTTTTTGCAAGTTTGCCTCAACTTGGTAAGAACTTACTTAAACCACGGACCCGAAGGTCATCTGTGTTTTCTTCAAAACAATGATAGACAAGAGGTATAGTAGTAGATTTTTAGGCGCGACGAAGGAGCCGCCTATTTTTTTCGCATTTCCCGTTTTTTAGGCGCGACGAAAGAGCCGCCTATTGTTTTCGCTTTTCCCGTTTCTAGGCGCGACGAAGGAGCTGCCTATTGTTTTCGCTTTTCCCGTTTTTCTTTTCGGGCGACATGCAGCCCCTTATGGCAGCTCCCAAGATCTCCATAGGATTTTGATTACAATACACCAAAAGATGCGTCTTAAAATTCTAAGAGTGATGGCGTAAAGCTTAGGGTACCTTCAACGTGTGGTTTTTCCGTTAATCGTGGTTTTCTCCAAACATTTTTCATGGTTGCATACGTAACCAAGGCTGGGCTCGGTCCCGAGCCCGAGTTCGCATTGTTGTGTCGGTCATTCTTTCGGTGGTCGAGGCTTGTCATACGGCGCCACGCCAATCTGCTCTGCCTGTACTGTCTATTCTTTCGATGGCGGAGTTGGTATTGTGCTGGCCGACTCGCGTCCCCAAGTGTTACCCGGCCGGCCTGTCCCGAGCCTCTTTCAAGTCAGACAAGGTGTTTCAAAGTTCAAAATTTGACTGCGGGTCTCGCAGGGGTTATCTGATTTGACATTTCACATCTGCATTCCCTAAGGGATATTTAGTCTGAAAAATCAGCCAAGTCCGTCTATAAACAAAAAAGTTTGGTTTTTGACCCTTTTAGAATCGTCGAAACCCCTGATCTTTCCGACATTCCTTCAAAATAGTCAAAACCTAAGATCATCACGTAATCCTTGCAGAATAGCCGGAATAAAGGTCGTCTCCCCACCACTTCAGGATCGTAAAAACCTAAGATCGAAACATAATTCCTTCAGAATCGCCAAAAGAATAGATCGTCTCCTTTTTTTCCTCCTCCCTAAAATTCTGTGAGATAAGCCCGTGAAAAAATTCCATATATGCTGCATATATGATGCATGTATGACAAAGTGTGTCATATATTTCCTATATATGTTAGGTTGCAAGCATATATGGCACAGAAGTAAGGTGTCATATATGAGGGTATCGTACCCCTGGTAGCACGCGGACGTCGGGCGGACGTCCGGAGGACGTCCAGTACGTCGGTGTCCGGAAACTGACCAACAGTGGACCAACATGGAAAATGGCTAAGTCCACGGACGTCCGTGCGACGTCGTACGGACGTCCGTGGACTTAGTTGTTTTGGCGTCGATAGAATGTCTGCACGCGATTAACGATATATATTATCTCC
>Ga0058701_10005727_pt1 | contig 10377 bp, 4 predicted proteins | sample AgamicOrMae_FD_97039 | JGI IMG/M metagenome (GOLD analysis project Ga0058701, IMG submission 97039) | Agave microbial communities from Guanajuato, Mexico - Or.Ma.e | ecosystem: Host-associated > Plants > Phyllosphere > Phylloplane/Leaf | place: Guanajuato, Mexico | collected 2012-06-04 | reverse complement strand
TATTTTGAATCCCCAAAGCTATCAAAAATTTCGGAAAATTACCAACTACTTTAATCTTGTTTGGGAACGACCCAAGCACGGGTTTGAACTCCTAAAATCTCGAAATTTATTCACTCACGTGATGGCTTAACCTTAAGAACATTTTCAAAATAGTTCCAGGAATGATGAGCCGTTTTATTTAATGTGATCACCAATCCAACTGCCATTATTGGAGTAGTGACGCTATGATTCCCCTCCTTTTCTAAAATATTTTTTCGAACGTTTGACATGTATGTTGATAATAAGTCTCACAAAAGATGAATAAAAAGCGCATGACAAGCTAAACCACGCTCAAGGAATTTTCGCAACGCCACGCCGACGAGAGATAGAGAGAAACTGACAGCCCATCCCAACCTTACTTCACAGCAAGGATGCTTGCTGGATTCCAGCTGATTCGGTTTGGTACGAGGGGCAAGCACAGAGATCGGGTACTCGCGCCTACGGCTTGGAAAACATGCTGCATATACTAGTGCGTGACAGCGTGGCAGAGCTTGCTGACCCAGCATGTCCATTTCTCTGTTTGCAGATGAAATTGCTAGTTTGAAAAAGCGATCAAATGCTATTCTTATAGACATTGCAGTTGATCGATTTTTGGAAAGTACCCTCTCAAGTGATAGACTTTTTTAAAAACACGCCTCTTCACTTGATAGTTTTTTGTTTTTTTTTTCTTTGGTAGGATCGATACTCAGAAACAAATGCTTTTAGGTCTAAAAATTCCCAAGGTAGAAAACAAATTCAATGCAAATGTAGATCTATATACGGCATAAGTAAATTCAATAGTATACCGGCATTAAAGTTAAGGCTTCTCTTGATGGCTGTTATGAGGAAGACAGTCTAATGTTCCATTTATAGATAGGTCTGAATACTTACCGTAGTGAGCCCAACTAGTAATAGGGGATAATGATACGCCACAAGTGAAGAGGTTTGGCTCTTGCCCCAGCAAAATAGCGGCAGCGAAACCGCCGAACCCTTTCCCCCAAACGCCTATTCTGTCCCGATCAACGTATTTAAAAGTGTTCCTAATGTACCTGTAAACAAAAAACCGTATAAGATTACAAAAACAAAGACGAAGACTCAGGGTCTAGAAAATGGTGTACGACTAGGTTTAAAACACACCCAATGATGAGACTAAGATATTGACCAGTTGGGATGACGGACAATATTCGATTACATCGTTAAATAAATTAAGGAGCAATACAGTATATTAGCCGTATCTGAAATCACAGACAGACCGAAGACATGTATTTATTTCAGCAGAAAGGTAGCTGAAGCAGTTCTCTTTAAGTCTAATAGACTCTAAGATCGACTACTCAAACTTAAGCTAGCTAGTTTCAGCTTTGCTGATGAGGTCTACTTTGCTTGCGAAGTCTACGTCTGTTCTCAGAAATGAGCAAGGCATAAGAATTTTTTCTTTGGCAAACCTGCTTGCTGTTAAAGAAACTTTGATGAATTATTTCAAAATTGGCGCTCACTGTTTCATAGAAAATCTAAACAACCTAAAGAACCTAAATAGGGAACAAGCTCTAAAAAGTGTGGATTACAAGTATAATAAACAAGGAAGGATATCAACCTTATTTCCTCGGTTGGCTACATCTTGCATGGAGATACACGTGATTAGTCTCTCGTAAACTCTCAGGAAAATAAAGAAAAAGAGTTGCGAATGACAATGTCGAAATATCGTTCGGTTCTGACATTAATACGAAACTCTTTAAATTTCCTTACATAGATTATGCATTGTATGTAGGTCTAAGATGTTTACCAAGAACACTGTCTTAACCCCAAAAAGTTTTACAAGATTTCTTTCTTTCTGATGCGCTTACGTTAAAACTGCGATCTGGTCATCCAGCTCCGCAGTTCCGAGAGCTCTCCCAGGAGGGCGCTCCCCGTGAAAAGCAGCCCCTCTAGCATCGATCTGCGCCACTATGAAGTTTCGGTGAGACGCCAAGTAAGATGCCCAGTCGACTGACCATCTTTGCGTCACCAACTGTGATCCTGGGGAAGCATCTCTGCAAGAGAACCCATTTCATTCATTTTAAGACGAAAACTGACAAGCCCGAATATATATCGGCACCTACAAGCATTAACCATCCAATTCGAGAAGACAACCACCATGTTTGAGGTGTCATCATCCAATCGAGATGTTTCCTCGACCGTCCAGTTCGGGTACCATTTAAAACTGTATTTCTCGTGATCTGTTAACCTTCAACCACCAGTATGTATGTATTTAGGTCAGCAGAAACAGTCAACATTACCTTTATCTACTACCTCTGCTGACCAAAATACAGCCATACCAGTGAGAGGAATACTTACAGAGCACGGAAAACGCAGTTTTGAATGTTCCTCGAACTGGACGGTTAAATTAACGTCTTCTCGTACTTGATGGTTAAGAAAACGTCTTCTCCAACTAGACGGTTAATGTTTGTAGGTACCGACAAAATAACATTTTCTTGCGTTATCTCTCTACGTACGTTGTGTTGGAATCTGCTCGGGTGATCAGTATTTCGACTGAATTTGCTCTCTGTTCCGACCGATCAGCTTTTGGTTCGAGTGATCCAGATGTGCCCACTAACCTTTTTTTTATGTCATCGATAGTTTGAGAAGTTAATCTAACGTACCCTAACCTAACCATGCCTTACTTACCGACATCAATTAAATTACGGAATACCTATGTCGAACAGTCCGTGCTCTCGTGGATATCCGCGTGAATATCCGTGGACGTCCATAAGGATATCCATGCTAGCACGGATTATTCGACAAGGATATCCATGGTATCACGGACTGTGCGCCACGGATATCATAATCATATTAAACCGTATTTAAAAGCTGCGAGCAAACTTTTAACTCCACTCATCCTACTTGTGCATCTTTGGATCACTTGAACAAAATGTTAATAGGTGAGAACGGAGAGCAAAATCAGTGGAAATACAGAGTGCCTAAGAATGACCCCCTCAACTGGGTGTTCAACGATATTTCTCTCTTTTATTCAGTTGATGTTGATAGGTAAGTCTAGGTTAGGATAGGTTAGATTAAGATCCCAAACACATGTCATACGGCTGTAACACACTTCAAGTAAACATCGGTCAAGGGTGGGCATATAAAACCAAGCCACAATAACTTCTACTCAAGGGTTGTGGGCACATATGGATCAATCAAACTAAAAGTTGATCGATAACGGGGGCTAGATCAGTCGAAATTAAGATCACTTGCAACGGGTCCATTATGATTTCCGCCATCGCCGACCCGAGCGGAGAGCGGCACACAGCACCTATCTACTGACTTTGAGTAGTCAATTATTTGGCAACCAGTTAAAAAAATGTATGGCCTGATGAATAAATATCGTTAATGATTGGTGTTTGGAGAATTTCAAAAAAATCAAACTAAGACATTCTGTTTCTTAAGATTACATTTCAAATCGCTTTACGAAGAAATCCAACATCCGATGATAGAAAACTAAACGCAGCCGCACAAGTATCTCGAAAATCATACTCACACTTGTAAAATAAGAGGGAATGCCATATCTTCGTACTCTCTCAAGCCGGGAGGTAGGTACATCCGAACTTGTGCATGGTATCCCTCAATCAATTCAACCTGCAATTTCCACAAAAAATAAGTAGCGATGAATGCATTCATGCTAATATGAAATAAAAAGTTTCATTTTTTAATCCGTTCTAAACAAGAAAGATTCAGATCTTCCTTGTTTGCTTCCACGAAAATAACATGATAATTAAAGAGGAATGAGTGAATGGCACCCTTTAATAGTTTTACTACTGTGGCTCACCTGAAATATTTTAACTTGTGGTCTAGCCATGCTGTTATACCGCTGGCGGAGTTGGCTGTTGAGTTGAATTGTTGCTATGCGGACATTGTTGACGGCATCTATTACATAAGCTGCAGGCGTCTCCGGACCTAAGAACAAGGTTTAAGTAAAAACTCGATGTTTTCACAGGGAAAGGATACCTAGCCTACCCTGTACCCCCAAACCTGATGGTTTCGCCACGAAAAATAATTAGTTATTGTTACTGGAATGTTATTTTTTTGCTAAAAGTTAAAGAAAAAGAACTCGTTTGATACATAGCACAAGCAACAAAGGAAGAGAGAGGGATGTGGTTTCCGAGAGCCCTTTGTTTCTTCTTACTACAATTTCAAAACATGACGTAACTGCGGTTGTTAATATTTTCGTGATTATGCTCCAAGACGTTTATCTATAAACAGGCTTAGCAATATTCTAAAACGTCATAAATACGTGTTGAGGCTCAAAATTTACCTCAGACAACCACCAACAATTAACGGTGGCATCTCGTGACCGTCTGTGTGACAAAGATTGGACCTCATAACAAACTGGGTTTGGAAAAGCCGTTTTTGAAATGATTGACCGAATTTTGGCCCTTAAAAACGTCTGACTATAGATTTACAATATTTTAAGGGTCAGGAATGCGTCTAATAAAAAGCTTTCTCATTAGGGTGGAGCTACCGAAGTTCAAGAAGGGTTTACTTGTCTAGCTCGGTTCGGCTTCACAAAGGAATTCGAGACGAAGGGATAATGTCAATTTAGAGAGGCTACTTTGCTGGTGCTAAGATGGTATTCTCTCCTCCTCTCATCGCCGCCCCTCCATATCTCCTCCTCTTTCTCTCACCCAAGCACTCGAGCACGTAGAAGCGGGGCGAACGGCCCGGGCTGAATATCGCGTTGCTGAACAGGCAGACCGGGGCTCCCGCCACGCCGAACTGCCAGTCAGCCACGCTCTCATTCCAGCTGAAACATAACAAATTTATTACGCTGTATATTTTAAAGGTCGTGCTGGCTTGCTGTCGTGTTCCATGTTTCGTTACCAGGCCAGGCAGTGCTAAAGCGTTCGGAATGGTAAACGACTTAAGGAACGAGGGATATCCAAGATTACCCTCCAACGCGGTCATAAGTCTGATTACAATCAATTTAGATCAGGGTAGGATGAGGCGGTACTGTACCAACAAGCATTAAACGTCCAGTACGAGAGGACGTTTTCGTTACCGTCCAGTTCTAGAAGATATCTTCCTGATCATCCAGTTTGAGGACCGTTCAAATCTGCGTTTTCCATAATCTCTAAACCTTCTATTCACCAGTATGTACGGACTTTGGTCAGAAGAAAGTATTAACATTACTTATACCTACGACCACTGCTGACCACAATACAGACCCATCGGTGAAAGGAATACTTACAGATCACATAAAAGGCATTTTTGAATGGTCCGCGACCTGGATGGGTATGATTAAGGAATCGTCTTCTCGAAGTGGAAGGTTAAATCTTGTACAGTGGGCCACAAAAGTGATGACCCCGGCTCCCATAAAAAATGCACAGAAGCAAGGGTCATGACTTTCGTGGCTCACTGTACGTACCAAAGAGGCCGATGATACGACCCTTCAAACTTTGTTAGCAAAGTCTGGTACTAAGAGAAAATGCTTGGTTCTAAGAGAGAATAAATATTAGCTTAATAAAAAGGTTAGCTTCGCATTTTATGTTCAATGAAAAAGGTCACTCCCCAAAGCTAATATACGCGAATAATCCCGCTTCACCTCCCACGTTATTGTTGCCTGCCTCGCCCAACATCTCTCTCTGAGCTGCTGTGAATAATTTAGGGGCCTGCTGTTCACTTCCATTTATTTGATTGCTCGCCTCATTGATGTAAGTAAGGATAGTAGTACCTTGCCATGGGTGTAGTGTAAGCAGCATCACCGGCCGGCGGCAGAAACTCGTCTTCGGGACAAGGTGGTTGTTGTATTCGTTGAGGTGGACAAGTCAGGCACTGTGGTGATGACCTTGAAGAATCAGCCTCCGTGTCCCCGACCCGGTAGACGTACCTCTGATCGGGCGAATGAAGAGGAGCACCCAAGAAATAACTGCAACAATATCCAAAACAATTAGTACCCAAATCGGAGAAGAGATTTGTGGTAGAGGGGCCTCACTATAAACAATAACAGTCAAATCATCCACACACTACATTCTGTGCAGACATTGCATAAGGGATTTAAGATCTTGTATATTCATTTACTATCTAAAGTTTAGTTTATGTCCAGGGACTGACTAAGAACATGACACTATAGCTTTAGAGCCCCAGTCTCAAAATTTGGTATTGGGGTCACCCCCCCTCCTTAATGAAACTACAAACAAATTGAATTCAGATTGAAAAGAAAGAAAATGACAGGGCATAAAGCGAGGTACAAACGTGAGATGAGACGATTGGAAACCAAGGAATGAAATGAGATTGTAAATATGTTAACACAAAAATGAAGGGAAACCATTAAACTAGGCTGCTCGCATGATGTCTAGGCAAAAACCTTCACCAACTCCCACCCCTCCCTCCCAAAAAAAAAGGTTCTCGCTAGATCATATTTAGAGGTGGTAGAAGTTGTTTCCATTACATCCCCATGAATTCTTGTCCACTCTCTGCCGACAAGAAACTCACAATTGAGGTTACGATAAAGTTTCTTTAAAGTAATTCACAATTTTTTTTTCAGGCTCAGAAGAATGAAAAAAATGACAATATTTTCTTTTTGTGTTGGCATTTCTTATTTAAAGATAAATCACACCGGAAGCATGGCTGTACCGCTCAATGAAGATAAAGAGTTTTGACAGTAATTGGTTTACAGCGATTCAAATAAATGTCTCCAAACTTGACATCTAACAAGTAAAAAAATTCTATGTTCTTCACAAAGTTTATCACGAGTTCTCCACCTCCAAGCGAACAAATATACCCAGCAAATGAGATACGGGCAGCAAACGGAGAACGCTTCGAAACTTACATTTGGTGCAAATCTTGATCCCATGCTAGCAGCCTATCCACGCTTACTCCAAGCGGGCTGAGCGGAGTGACCCTCTGGGAGAGAACTCCGACCTGGCACGCCACTCTGGCCTGAGCGGAGCCCCCCGAGCCGACGCCGCCTCCGAAGCCAGAGCCGATGCCTCCACTCTCGCCTTCCGGAAGAACGAGAGCTGCACCCAGCGACGAACCGTCGGCTGAGAACAGGGGGTGGCTCTGCAACGCAGTGGTAGCGGCAGCTGAACCTCTCTCCACGTGGGCCTGAACAACACACAAAGTTTCATGCACTGGAAATTTAAAATACAGGATTTCTTACCTAGTGTGTTTAACTCTCATCCCCGAGCTTAGCGAATGTACAGCTAAGTGTGAGGCAAAGGGCTTTACAGTGTCTTAAATAAACCCTCACCTAACCTTGGCGGCTGCTCGTAATTAATAGGGTATGGTAAAGCCGTTGAATTTCACAACTCGGTAAATTTTTTTTCGGTCATGTGACACTTGTTTTGACAGGACACGATGTAGATAACAAGAGGAAAAAAGTCGTCACTCGTAGGTGCTAAGTAACAGCGATGCTAACAAAGTGGCATACCAATATCTCTTCTTTTCTCCTTCCTGTGCACTTTAAGACAACGCCCTTGTAATCCGAACAAAATAGTGGCTCTACCGAACACCACCTCGGATCCTGCAGTAAAATGTTGAGTTGGACCCGCATGCCTATTTGCGTTTTTAATGGGAGTTGTGTTCAGGCCCTTGAGGGGCAAATTGACTTCTGGAAGGCACTCCGGTAACTACTTTTTTATGCTTTTCTACAATGTTTTATTGAGTTGTAACTTGGCTTTGAAGGATTCCGCAACAGGAGAGATAATAAGATGAATGCAAAGGATTTTGCCTGATTTGGAGGGCTCCCACTGCCCTCGTATGGGACGGCGACCATCGCCCCCTTCCCTTAGCATGAAACCATTTCAAAAGATCTGTTAGTATATATCTCAAAATATGACTGACCAAAATAGTCCGTTTTGAATTGAGGCATATCATCTTAGCCGATAATCAGTTAGTTCGAAAAGTTAGGCTAAGTTAATTCACAAAATCAAAGAAAGCCTGCTTAGACATGAAACATTTGTTCAAATAAGTTATTCTGGCAACATTGACACTGTTTTGGTATGTGAAAACATAGCGGAGTAGCATCTTCAAAGCCCGTATTAAAAAAATAAATAAAAAAAATAACGATAGCTTATTGAACACCTCGCATGAATACATATTCAAAAAAAATGAGTTAATCATATACCGGTACTTACATCCTGGCAATTCCATGAAGGCCAGCTGCAGACCGAGATGCACGATACATTTTGCCTCCTGTTCATCCAAACAATTGAAACTGCCCGGGGATTAACCCATGTAACCGATGTGAAGTAGTGATCTCTGCAACAGAAAATTGTTGTTGGAAGTACTCTTGTCATAGGTCCTATTTGCGTACGCTTCTCCAGCTTCATCCAAAAACCTTGGTTTTCTTATTCCTGTAGGTGTTTGGGAGCAAATGTTGGCACCTCAAGTTGTTAGAGGAAAATGGCAAGAGATGTCAGCGCAATGTGTGACCCTAATTACTTTAATGTCGCTTTGATTTCGCAAATATGCGAAATAATGAGAACACGAAAGACGCCATTAAGCACGGAAAACAGGTTGCTGCATATTTAGTCTTGCTCTCTGCAATTAAACACGAAAAAATGCTATTTATCAACAGATTTCAAGGCTGACTGAACAAAATAGCTTCGCAGTCTTTAAAATTAATGCTTTACTCAAGCCCCCACGCTCCGACCAATCACTAGCAACCATAGCTGCACCTGTTAGGAAAGCCTGTTTGAAATAATCATGCCCTTTATAATGACATTTATTGCCCATTCGACACGAAAGACGGTTTTAAAAAGCCCTCTGAATGCAAGATGAAACAAAAATTATGTCCTGTAACATTTTTAGTAATAGTAGAATTAAGTTCTCATTGCAATAGGGTTCAAAGTGTCAGCTTTCTCTAGTCTTGAAGATTGTACATTGGATCGATTCTCTAATGAACTTTTACATATCAACTTGAAAGGAACGTACAACACATAACCTGGGTACAAGTATCGCAACGAAGTACCTCAACAACTTCTTGGGTTATCTCTAACAAGCAAGAAGTTGGACTTGGGCAAAAATAAGATAAAAAAATACCGCATATTATTATTTTATTACATTTTTTGGCGTACAGTGTTTCCCGGATGATACCTAACCAGCATACGGGCTGCCTACCATGGTTAAGTTAATGGTTCATTCAGACATGATTTCTTTAAAATTTTCGGTTCGGCTCGGCGTAGCACACTCGCCTGTCACGGGAGATTATGGAACTAGAAACACTACTTATGCATCAAAAGCAAAAGCCGCAGATTAAGAGGGTATAAGAATCTATAAAAGCTAGCCGTTCGTGTTAGTTTATCCATAAACATTTAAACGTTTGGATGAAATCACCGGAAATATCAAAGGACCATAACTTCTGAAAATCATTACCACTCCATTCTCCAGAAACAACGACGCTTCGAGGGATACTCCCTTTCTAACCATCACGTTAAGGCATTCTCTTGCGCGTTTGTAGGGTTCATTAAAAGTTAAAATTCGTGGCAAACTTACAAAGCACGCCGTTAAAATCTCCGAACAAAATGATCAAATATTCTTCTTTAATAACGGAGAGTGAAATAAAACTAGCCAAGTTGTTGTAGTCTTTCATGTTTTCTTTGGCCGCAGAAAAAGAGTTTCAGGAATGAAAATGCAGAAAGGAAAATGAAAACTTACAAAGATCCTTTTAGAACTGACGGAGGAGGCCGGAGCTCAATCAGGGAGTCCGCTGGGAAGGAAGTTTGATTCAACTGCAATAATCGCAACCGAGCAGTCGGGATGGGCGTGCCAGCCTGTCAAATAAAAGCACAAAAATAAGATCAAATCTTCTCGCCCCGTTTCAACAACTTCTTGTTCCACCAGCAATTGTGAGTCACTTTCCCTAGCACAAAATTGATGCACATCTGCAAAGATGGATAGAAAAAATGTAGATGAAACGGTTGACATTTTAAGATCAGTTATCTTAATTCCTCGTGTGCACTTTTTTTTTCTCGTAAGAAAGTACGAGAAAAAGAAGTGCACACGAGGAATTAAGATAACTGATTTTAAAAAGTCAACCGTTTCATCTACATTTTTTCTATCCATACAATGACGTATTTAGTTTCTTCATAGGGAAAAATCATACAAACCGTCTAAAGATAAAGAATACATTGACGACTGTCACTATATTCAACTTAAAGAAAAGGAAAAAAACCGGCGACGTACAAAAAACAGTGACCGTAAGCACCGATAAAGTATTGTAACAGGAAGACTACAGCGTTTTTCGTTTATGTTATGAAAACGTGAAACATAGCTTCATAGGCTTTAAAGAAAGAGCCCTGTAAATATACTCAACAGTATTTTACGTGTTTAAAATATTAAACTTAGAGTATTACAATGTTGTGATAAAATCATATACGGTATGAT
>Ga0058701_10005726_pt1 | contig 10377 bp, 5 predicted proteins | sample AgamicOrMae_FD_97039 | JGI IMG/M metagenome (GOLD analysis project Ga0058701, IMG submission 97039) | Agave microbial communities from Guanajuato, Mexico - Or.Ma.e | ecosystem: Host-associated > Plants > Phyllosphere > Phylloplane/Leaf | place: Guanajuato, Mexico | collected 2012-06-04 | reverse complement strand
GCTACACACAAGCGATGTATGAAGCTGTGGATGTAAGGAAGGGATCGAGTTGAATACGAGCGACGAGCTGGAAATGAATGCATGTTTGGATCCCCTTCACCCGCTCCACACCGCCTGGACCGGAATCCTTTATCGCAAACACTTCCATTGAGCCACGGGACCTTCGCAGAACCTGCGTCGACACCAGTCCTACTCTCCACTCCTTCCGTAAAACACAAACTGTCCTTGTCACTACAGCAAACTGTCTTGTGATTTTCGCTAATGTACACGCTCCCTCCTTGTAATAGCTACAGGTCTTTCAAAGTAATGAGAAAATCAGGCGAGGGCGGACCAGCTCGTGTTGCCACACACCTGTAAGGATATTTGTCCAACGGGATTTCGGTCTATGATTTCAATAATTGTGCGAATTTCTTCAAATAGGATGTTATCGATACTGTACACAACTGGCCGTACCTTATTCAAACCTAATCACAGTAAAATCAGTCCATATCACCCTTCATGGCATCAACACAAGCAAACAATGCCAGAGTCGAAACTGTTCGCTTCTATGAGGTCGAAAACCTTATGAAGTACGTCGATTCCTGGTGGGACGGGTCTGTTAAGGCCTGTAAAATATTTCATGCTATCAAGCCAATTTATGTTACGTAACTTTTTCTTTAGCTTGACCAATCCTTTTTCCACGAACAGTGTGGTCCTTCTTACCTTAGTTTCGTCGCCATCGTAGATTTCGTTCTGAACAACAAATTGGAGGGGAACGCAGTAACCCGTGTGTTTTAGTAGACGATGAGCTACAGCAGAAGGTACCGGAAGTGGGTGCAATCAGCCGTGCGACGTTAATTGGCTATCGGGAGGAAGGGAACTGCGCTTGCAGCCTCTTGGTCACTAGACTACCTTAGGTCAGTCTCTGACGGATACCATCTCATTGCAGCTGTCATTATCACGATTCTCTTTGTTACGTTTCTTGACATCATCCACTTGACCTCACATGATGCCCTGTCTATTATACCCGTTTAGCCGTTCCGAGGAATCGTGTGGAAGTTTCTTTGAAATGTAACGTCTCTTTTTGGTCTTTTACTCTGTTGTGGAATCATCCCAACTCATGTTTCAGATACCCAATTTCCAAAGTGTTGCTTTTTACCTTTTGTGGTCCAGCCTTTTTGAAGCTTTCATGACATTTTCAGGATTAACGCATTGGTATAAACCCATAAGTTTACTACTACATATCATTATAAAATTCAAACACCAATGACCGTTGACAATAGTTAAATTTAATGCTAAATTCAGACGTTTTTATTTGTGTTTTAAAGAGACGTACTTTATAACTTTCCGGCGTCCGATATCAAAAAAATAACCTCTCTCTGTTGCTGAGCAGCGCTCCAAGAGTTTCCGAAACGTTTTTGTCTAAAGAGGCAGTATACATTGTTTCTCCGAAGGAATGTCAGGAACGCAGTTTTCCCTGTTTTACTTTTTGGAAGGTTTGCATGTTATATTTGCTCATAAGAGACGCTGTCGATTTTCAGCCTCACCTTTGTGTTTTTAATACTTTTGCGCCTGTGAATGAACCTGAAAAATTGATATCGTCTTTTTGTGTTTTTCTCTTCTTGGCTTCTTCTTCAATCACCCTGTACAACACCTAGAAGAATACATTTACGAAGTAACGACAGAGCCAAGCGATCAGTATCCGTTCATAGTATCTGAATTCTTCATGAGTAGAATTTCAGCAATTCGTTTGTAGGATTTCATTAAAACAAAGCAGTATCTACGAGCTACAAGGGTCAGGTTTTACCCTTATCATGGTACTGCTAGGAGAAGGCATTTCATATTTTAGCCCTTTGAACTACGCAGCAGTGTTTTTTTTCCCTCCCCTAATTTTTGTAGGCTTCAGACTCACTTCGCACTGAACCAAGTCAAAACATATTGTTTTCACATTATTTTTTTTGGGGGGGAAAATGTCTTTTATGGTTTGAAAGTAGCATTTTCTAACTCTCCTCTGTTTTCTGCCACATTTTAGTCTCTCTTTTGTTTTGAAAATTAACGATATGTGTAAATTAATTTTGCTACCTATTTTAGTGGCATGTGCCTCAACCCTTTTAGGGTTGAGGTACTGCAAGTCAAGTTGAGATAGGACCTCTGAGCCACGCTCTCCTATCACTCGGCTTGTCCTCGCACAGAAGTGTCTCGGAAACAACAAGAATACAATGCATAGTTTTTTCCTTCTATATCCGCTATCTACGTTAAGCAGGGTTCGGTATTTTAGTCCAAGATCGCAAACCTTGAGAAACACTGGGAAATCTGAGCGCGGAGCAGCGTTTCTTGCAGCTCTGGGTGCTAATGGTGATTCGATAACTCTGCTCTGGCCAGCTCCCATTCCCTTGTTCCCCCGCCGCCCTCTCCAACTGCATAAAGCGTCTCTGCCCAAGGTGTAGTCTGAGCAGAAAAAAGCAATGAAGGAAGATTTATAACCCAAGTTGCACTATTAGCGCGAATTCTGTGATCCTGCGTCTCTTTCCCAAGATACAAATGACACGAAAAGGATTACCGCGATAAGGTAACCTAAAAATGCTGCCAACGTTCTTTTTTTTTCCAAGTCCCCTCATTAAGCTGAAATTTCCTACCATTCGGTGTCACCTGATTTCGTTCCTTAAATACGTCGAGTTTTCTCGTCGATATAAAAAGTGGACGCGTTGAATTTCTTTCAAGATTACAATCGATTTCTATTGTAGGATTTTCGAAAGCTCGTGGTTTTTATTGTGTCAAGGACTTTAAAAAATTCTGCTTTGCGCTTAGAGTTTCCATTGTTTCTCCATTCTTGATAAAGACATACTTTGTTTACGCATCTATAAAAGGAAAGCACTACGAAATTGTATCACCTCACCTTAGCAGAAACTATGATTAGAATCCCATAACTCCCCCTGAATTGATGCTATAAAATAAGTTTATGCAACAAAATACCTCACCGAAAGAAAGGTTTTGCTATCCTAAGAAATTTTTTTGTTACAATTGGAGGAACTTTAATTAAATTGTGACAAGAATAGTTATTTTTACAACAAATCTATCCATAAAAAAAAACAACAAAAATAAACACTTTTTTTCTTTTTTTTTTGGCACCGGACTTTAATAATTGGTACCCCAGATTTTCCTGCTTCAAGAAAAAAAAGGGGATATTGCCTGAGTGCGATAACGTTTAGTGATCATTTCCGTTGAGATTCTGGCAGTGGTATCTTCTTGTCTCTGCTTCCTCAGTGGTCATGAAAAACAGTCCTAGTCTTCAGAGTTTCTGCGTAAATGTTTAGGAACACCCACGTAGCATTTAGAAGCCAACGTTCTTTTCATCCTCCAACTTAGTTTACCCACTAAAAGTTTTTTCTTCCACGTTGTTTCCAAAGTTAAAATTCAAAACATTAAGTCCGAGCGTGTGTCTCGTCTACTTTGTTTTTGCAAAGCAATGATATTAATGTTACTTTGAAAGTAGGAGCAGGCATCATGCGACTTAATCTTCTCGTCGAGACGTGGGCTTTATAACAGCGCTGCCCCGACCGCCACGGCAATCGGATTCCGGCGGCACGAATGCCAACACACCGGACTGGCCCGCCAACACAACACTCTAACTTTCAAAGGTCGAATTTTCCTCAACGTATGTTTTGCACCTTTCTACAATCTTCTAAACAGCCTATTGAAGAAGTTGCGAAGAGAGGAATGAGCGTGGGTTAACCTTATTCATATATGCGAAAGCGGCGGTACTTCGACAAAGATAATGAAACGAAGGAGGTGAAGGTATTATAGAAATGGAAAATTCAGATCTGTTAATTAAGAGTAAACGGCCAATTCTCTCAACATCCCTTCCGAATTAATTTCTGTTTAGTAAGGATTAAAAACTAAACTTAAGATAAAATAGTAAAGAGCTTAACTTGAATGTGTCGTGCTACCGGTTTCTTGGAGGTTAAAAGCTATCATTATGACATCCTTTTGATGTGGGATACTTGCTTTTGACAAGCCTGTGGTAGTGGGTATTAATTACGCAAGTGGTACCTTGATTTAACGGAATTCCATGGACTATAACGCCAAACTTTGTGGATGTTGTAACTAGAAACTTGGGATTAGATTTCTTTGGGTCGATAATCCCTGCGTAACTCTCCTTTCCTTCGGCGCTATCTTTTTGTCTGGAATACTTGTATAAAGTGTTGCATTCTGACATTTGTCATACCAAAAATATTCCGCTTGCCAAAAGTCCATGAAAGCAAAGGGACGTTCCACGTCACGAATTTTTTTTTAAGCTGTAATTAACAAAAAGTCTAGTGGCCAACGAAACTTGGGTTCTTCATTACCAAACCATTTTCGTTTTCAAATTAATGGTGAATATCGGTGGACTATATTACGGGATAGATAGTAAACCAAGTACGGGGCCCCTGTAATAAAGCTACATAGACCACCCAAATCACACGCATGAGTGTAGTGGCTGCCTATCCTGTTGTCTCTGCACGATCCGTCGACCAAAAGCTTAAATCGCGGAAGCAATTTTCGTCCGTAATCAGATCGAGTGGGCTCTAACACGTGCTGCAAACAGAATGGAATGACATTCTGGTCACAACTATTGACAGATTGACTCAAATGATCCGCAGTCATTATACGAATGATAACATGTTACGGGAAAGACCCTGGAATACAAAGTGAGCTTCATCACTTTCTTTCATATGAGCTGCTTCTCAGCATATAGCAATTCTTGTGTAGAATAATTATCTGCCTGATTTGGACTTGAAATTAAAATGGATTTATTACGTATTTTTCGTTTGCTTGCGAGGTGATCCCCTCGTCAAGACGAGTTGGACTCTCTTTGCCTAGCACCTCTTGACTGCGTGAGTTGAGTTCGAACTAAAAATGCAGAAAATGCTATTTTTGACGCGATAACGCTGAAAAGAGGTCTCAAGAATTCTCTTCGTAATGAGCGTTTTATTTCGGTACACGAACTGCTTGTCAGTTTTTCCTCGATCGCGTAAGCCGGTTTGTGAGCTTATCTGGATGCAGACTTATTGATTACCCTGTATGCTCGTAAGAAGCTATTTGGTTCGTGCCGATAGCTCAAGTAAAAAAGAAATAACTCTCTCCGTCGAAGGGAAAATGAAATGGAGAAAAAATCCCTGCTCCTTGCGATGGCCTGGCCCATCTATTATTATTAACCTCTGAAGTGACGACAACCTTATCATTTTCGATGCTTAAAGTAAGATGCCTAGTCTTTAAAATTAAGTAAAAAAATGCAACGAATCAAAATGTTTGCCTGACACAGTCAAGAATCATGTTTTCTAAGGGGAAGATGTTAGAAAATCACAGTGAATTCTCCGAGGATATTTATTCGCGTGGTAAGATATTTTTCAAATTTAGAATAGACCTGGTTGATCTCAAGGTGATACCGAGATCGGCTAAACAGGCTAAAATCCCATTATCTAGTTTAGAGATAAGTTTATGTTAGGTTAAGGTTGGATTAGCAAGGCAAGGTATGCATGAATCCACATCTCTTTTCTTTAGTTTGGGTGAGATACGTTAGATTTAGAAGCGTTTCATGACGCTAATCTGAGCAAATATTCTATAAAAAAGAAAATAAAACGCCGCAGTAAACCCCTCAGGTATGTTTGTAGCGCCATGGTTCTTTTAGAACGGGCTTTCCGATAGGTAACGCCTGCAGCGCTATTATGAGCCTTAACGCCGTCACATCGTCGTTGTCTGTGCCACTTGTGCGTTGCAGGAAAGGTGTGAAGCGAGAAACGCATTCAAACGACTAGTTCACAACAGACGGGAGGTTCACTCTTGGATGACTCGCTGCAAATGTCGGGATTAGCGCATCAGCCCGACTCTGCGCATTCGAGAATAGGCGCGAAAAACGAACTGCTGTATTTCAGGAAGAAACATGCAAGACCCCTTTTAGCCGGATGTGCAAGGAGAAAGCTCGGAATATTCTGACTCAAGGAGTTAGAGGAATCTACGACTCAAAAAATTGTAGAATAACAAGAGATAAAGAACATTAACGAAGGTGGATACTTTACGTGGATCTGTTGAGGCTGTATGTTTAACTAACACTCGTTGAGGTGGAAATTTTTGTCCTTAAGTAATACGTCGAGAAAAAAAATAAAAAAATAAAAGCGAACTCGAGAAGGAGGAGACAGTCTGGAACAGGGCCTATCGGTCATTCTATTGCGCTTCTATCCAAGAAGTGGAGCTTTTTGGAGCGCTATTTTTGTTGTTTCTTTAGTAGAATGTGCTCGAGACTTTGGCGAGGAAGTGTGAAAGACTTGAGTCCAGCTCGCCCAGTTTTGAAGAGTATTGCTTATTTTACAGAAGCATTAGAGTTTACTTTTCATGAAGTTATCCAATTTAATAACACCTTTTTGGACTCAAGGTAATCTCTGGTTGGGCATGTTTTAGCCCCAGATTTTCCGCAGTTATCTAAAGTAACTATAGGAACAGTCGGAGCAACCACAACTGATGTAAGCTAATCTAGCTCTTAACTGAACTAACTTTGCGATGGACTAAATGAGATGAAATAAGCTTAAGTCGCTTGCCCTGACCTGTAGTCTTCTCTCTGTTTGTAGTTTCTAGCTTCACTGAGTCCAAGTGAAAAGTCTCTGATGATTCGGCCCCGTTAAACCGGTGAACGGAGTTCGCGATGCCGCACTTGAAAAGTTAGCGGGAGAACTTTACGCATTTATTCTTGTTTTTACAGGTCGAGATCCTGTGAATCAGTTCAAGACACAGTCTTCAATTTTACATTCAGTGAAAGGCCTTCTGGCTGTCATCCAAGCTAAGAAAATAGGTCACGTGCTTACATCAGATCGTTCCCTTTGTAGAAGCTTGACATAAGAGATTTCACCCTGACTCAACCTGGCTAGCTCATGTTTACCTAACTCAACTAGACCGACCTACTGGTCGAAGGATAAAAGAAGAATCTGTGGTAAACCAGTCATGTTCAACTCAAACGTTTCCACCTGAATGAACATAAGCCGTAACCCAACCTTGCCCGAAAATGCGATGCAATAAGCCGGAGAGGGCCGATTTCGGTCGCAGGGGCCTGTCACAACACGGGGCTTGCGTAGATTCCCCCAGGCACTGTCCCAAGAGACTTGTCCCGATACCCTATATTAACCTCTTACCCCAAGTTATCCTATGTACTAATTTGGTTTTGCTCTACCTGAAACATCGCCTTTTAGGAGAGGATTATGACCGGTCATATTTTTGAGGTAGGCCTACTGTAGAAGATGACAACTTGAATTCGAGGAAAAACAACCAAAGAAGTTATCAGGACTACGATGCAAGGATTGGTTTAGAAAACCTCATAGACGTTCTCCGTAATCATATTCTGGTTGGTCGATTTGGAAGACTGTAAGACCCATGGATCACATTGAGAGATATTCCCTGGGGGAGGACTTCCTCATTTCGCAATTTTTCTTCATAATGTTCGAAGAGCATATTACATCTTTTTTTTTAAAAAAAGATGGGGTAAGGAAAGGCTAGCTTACCCAAATACCTTGGTAACACACTCAGACGCTTGTGCCGTATGTTAGTTATCCTCTGTGTGCGAACGTACTCTGTGCTATGGCGTACAAGACCTTCCTAGACGCCCATCTTATTCGGTACGAAGGTAAGGGTTGGAAAGGAAGGGAAAGAAAGCAGACTCTTATGATCGAAACGAGGGGGTTGGCACTGTTGTGATCCCTAAGAGGAATAAATTGTATGTGCTCACCTATCAGCGACGTGATGGGGTACCCCCAATGCCTCGCTAAACACGTGCTAGCGAGTCAACAGCTCTTACATATTTTAGCATCTTCGTGCTGGAGAAATAGCATTTATTTGTCTTTGTTGTATTAACACTGCCACCAAGTTAGAGGTGAATTATAGGATGGGGGACAATCATGTCGAAGTCTCACGCTGTCCTTGTGGTCAACGAAAGTTACCTTCTCACTCGCATACAGTTCTTGGCAATGAAGGATCTCGGGTACTCACTTTCTTACTCCTCCACGAACTCCTCCAAACTGTACACAACTTCAAAGGTCGAGTTGTGAACGATAAGCTTCATAAGCAGAGCAATGCACTGTAAAATTGAAAGAATGAGAAGACTGTATCACCACCTCTTTTATTTTATTAAAAAGACCTTTAATGATTTTTGGAAGTCAGAGAAATTCATGTTCGTGTGTAGGCTGGGATACTCTGCATCTCTTCTTGACCATTTCTCTCTCATATGACGTAGTCTAATCCTCCTGGTTCCGCCGAGGAGCAAATAGTCACGGGCTAAGTGACTATGTATCTAATGCAGTTGGATTAGTTTTAGTGGCCCGTGTCTTGTCCTTTTTTGGAATCAGAAGAGGTGCGTCGTGATTCTGGCTATTCTTAAAGGTCCAGTGTGGGTATGGTTGTCGTATAGCCTTCGTTTGCATCGGGTACGAGTCAGCATCTATTTGGCGAGACTGTCTTCGTTTTATGTCCTCCAGACGCAGTGAGCTTTTTCTGTCTGACAGGTACGGCCCTTTGTTTTGATCAATGATACTACCAGATAATAAGACGGGCTAAATTTCTTCTCCTTCGTCAAAAAACGTGACTTCAGTCGAGGAAAAAAGGGGAGTGTGTGAAAAGGGCGTTTTTCCCTGGGGGTTTGTTCGTTACTGAGTCTAGGCCCGTGTTGATAGCTGCGCGATCTCGTCACCACGAAATCCGCCTGGGAAATCGAACGTTCGGGATCTTCTCTCGTTTTTTGAGCTCTCTGTACTCAGATCCGTAGCCTGCAACGACAAATCGTTAGGAGACAAAATCCTGTTGAAGTGTATTAAACGGATAGATAGAATCCCAGCACAGCAAAAAATAATCTTTCCGAGTATCTGGAACTTTTGCGTTTGTATTTCTCCTTGAGTTTTCTTATCCACGTAATCCATGTAGACCAACAGAGGAGTCAGACCCAGATCTCATAACGTAAACGTAACTAACAACCAATCTAACATTGCCAAGCACAATGATTACATTTAGGCGACGACAGTACCTGCTGCCAATACGTATGTCAGGCTTTGGCGTCAGCCTGGTTGAGTGATTGTGGAGAGAGACACGGGGCACCTAACGTAACTTTATACAGCCTCAGTGGTTTGATGTAGGTAAGGGTAAGATTACAGTAGGCGTTAGAAGCTAGGTCGACTGGGTTGGCGATGTCCGGAGACTGGGAGTGATTTCTTTCCGTCGAATGCACACATCCAAAGTGCACGTCGTCTAAGGTTTTCAAACAAGGGTGGCCGTGAAAAAAAAAGTGAATTGGTAGTCTGGATGAAGACAAAGGCGTGGCCAGAAAGCAAGCGAAGGTCGCTCCGTTCCTTCGCTGGCTCAAGGCAGCCTCTCTTCTAACCCAATTCCACCTGCAGGACTGTCTCCTCGTAACAGATGGATTGTAACCCCTAACTTTGGCACAAGGAGGAAAGGTAATCAGGACTGCTCACTTTCATCCGTAAGCGGGCAAGGAGACGATTCCAGCCAAAGGACGCCGCTTCTCAACTAACTTGTAAGCCTCGCAGTCCGGGTATTCATCGACCTAGCACCCTTCTTCCTCGAAAAACAACCGTTCTCAAGTTTCCCTCGACTCCAATGATTTGCAAGAGTATGGAAACTTTCAGTGATCCGAGCGCACGCTTTGTCAACGAGGCTTGTGCGAAATTTTTGGGATTAGGGGATGGTGTCATTTCGTTACGGAGGCGAAGTGCGAGCTGCAGTAGTTGAGTTACCTCAGTTACGAGGTGGCTTAGTTTTGCGCACGTGTGTACGTAATGTATTCATGTTGGGCCGGAGCGATAAAAGTGAAGTCTCGAGGAGAGTGTTGCAATGGTGTGAGTTCAGTGGTTGAATCAAGAAAGATTTTTTTTTCCTTTTCCGAATTTGTTTGATTTTCTCTGCATTGGCATTGCAATGGTAATGTTCACTTTTTAAAAATAGACGTGTCCGTATTCGAATCAGTAAACCTTGCGTGGCGGAGGCAGGTGATAGGACCCGATTTCGACGAGGAATTTGAAGGAGTCATCGACGTTCACTTTCAGATTTTTATTAACTTGTTACTTGGTGTGTCATGTTACACAAAGTTTGCGAAAGATAGTCACGAAATGACATTTTCAACGGCTGCAGACGTGACAACGAATGACGCCGAAACTTGGGACAGAGAAAGAGAAAAATTGAAGTTATCACCAGTCTTGTAGGCATGATACGTGGAGCTCAAATCCTGGAGAAGTAGTGCAGAGGGGTATCAACTACTCAGGTAGTTTCAGATTTGGAAAATGTCATGACATGAGGATCGCCACAATTGCTTCAAGGTACCTTTTCCCTTCAATCTAAAATATCTTATAAAAGTGCGATTGTCCTCACGAT
>Ga0058701_10005725_pt1 | contig 10380 bp, 6 predicted proteins | sample AgamicOrMae_FD_97039 | JGI IMG/M metagenome (GOLD analysis project Ga0058701, IMG submission 97039) | Agave microbial communities from Guanajuato, Mexico - Or.Ma.e | ecosystem: Host-associated > Plants > Phyllosphere > Phylloplane/Leaf | place: Guanajuato, Mexico | collected 2012-06-04 | reverse complement strand
GTCTAGCAACCCTTTGATCCTCGGAAGACTGCGAAAATCCTTGAATGAGAATTGCCCTTGCATTCGTTAAAATACCCTTGAAAAACTGGCTTATTTATTCATTTTCTCATTTTTTTTCGATTATTAACCGAAAATCTATGCTGCGCTCCTATAGCCGGTCCATTAGTTGGTTAAAATTCTTTTTCCTAAAAGGGGCTTGAATAGAAGAAAACTCCCTTGAAAACCTCTGTAAAAGCCTTGAATTATTTTTTGAAATTTCGCCAGACACCCTGACAACGTGAATCAGAAATTTCTCAGTGGTGCGTGATCAGCGTCTATGTTTCTCCGCTTTTTTCTTCTTCTAACAATAAGATAGACTTTTTAGGCATTTTTTTATTTATTTAAGTATAATATCTAAAAGGACGCCCGCAACTTCTTATTTCAGAATATGAAACTCAGGCATCGGTTACAATAAATAATTAATTGAAAAGGGAATCCCATTTTGGTTGTGAATCACTCGAGATTTGAAGACCTACACAATTCCAATTCCCGCTAGTTGACTTAAATACTTGTTTAATTAGTTTCAAGTCTCTACGGATAAAGTCTTCGATGGCATGTAGACTGTGCTGTGTAATCTGCCTCATAAATCGTAACAGAACCCCCACTGTAAATTGGAAAGGTGGATTTTCCACCCTTGTGTACCATTCTGGCCCGATTTTTCATTCCATTATGATCATGAACGACATACAGCCGTGTAGGTGAGCTTAACTTGGGTTAGGTTTGGTCCCGTGCATAGTGCGATGCTGCGCCACCGTTCCGCCCGGCACCGTCGCCAAGCCGGATGCCGCTTAAGTCGGTTGCATCAACAGCTCACCATTGCTCCGCTCGGCGCGGCGTGGAGACTGTTCGCTTAGTTTAACCAAGATCACTTATCAAGGCACGTTACCTTCAGATTAGGTGTCTTGTTCACAGCTCCGGTCGGCTTGGTGGAGAAAGGTGGAACACAAGAGGTGGAAAATGCCACCTTTCAATTTTTTAGTGGGACTTATCTTGACTAAATTGAAAATCCCCGACAACGTTTCGTGCGTACGGGGGAGCACCCTCTATACAAGACAGGCCCTACAAGTGACGAACTGTGACCGCATTCTCAGGGAAAATGATTCTATAGAATAGAAATTAGTATTTTTGAAAGAATTATCCATTGTAAATTTGAAAGGTATAATTTTAGATCTAATTTATTCCACTTTATGTTGTTGAGCCGAGCGGAGCGGGGCACGTGAAACGTTACCTAGCTAAACCAAAGTCAACATAACAGTGGCCAAGCCTGATGCCGCTATCACAGCGGCCGAAGTTAGCGGCATCAGGCTTTGTGACGTTCGAGCGGAGCGGAGGCTGGCCAAGCGAAAAAGGCACTTTGCATAATCTTGGAGGAATACGTTATCGAGTAGGGAGGGTGTGCGCCAAGTTTTTTTCTTTTCGGAACTGTGGCGTCAATTTGGTAGGCAGCGAGTCGTACTTAGTCTCAAATTACTCGCAATATTATTACCAGGAAAAACAACGTGGTATTATTAAATTGATAAATTTTTCACCGAAACTTCTTTTTCTTGTGTGTTCAAACTCTTCGCCTATTGCTAGAGAGAGATAGCATGATATTTGAAATTTCTTTTCGTTACTGCCTCTTAATTTTACGTGCTAGAAACACTTAAAAGGTATCGATTGGTTTGTTTCAATGTAAGGATTGACGACTTGCCATTATTCAACCCATTACCTCCACTTACGAATAAATTTAATAGATCAGGCGGCGGTGCTTTTTCGGGATAGCTGGAAAACAAAGTGTCTAACCTGCTATTCCATAAGGTTTTCCTCCAAGGCATAATTAATGTTGGTTTACGCAAAAGGGCTAGGCAACGGTAGCTTAAGTTTGGTTGCATCGCGCGGCAGTCGCACGGCGCGGCTTAAAAACGAGAGATGATGGTACACCCACTTTTCAAATTTACAATGCATTGGCTGCACCTGGTTTGAGTACTTTTTTTGCAAACCATCAAACATGGCTTTTTATCTTGGTTGGCCTTTTCTTGTTTGTGGGAAAAAAATCTTTGTTTCTTTAGCTCTCCATGTGCTGCGAGCATGTGTAATTATTTGGCCTGTTGATTTTTTTTTGTTTTTTCTTTTAATTTATCGCTCTATTGTTTGCGCATTTTTGTAGGTGTGACTGAAAAGCAGTTTGGTTGATAGTCTGCGTTCATCAACCTTGCTTTGGAATGTTATATGTGAGTAAACGTGATTCTTACAAAAATTTGCATCTAGTTTACAATGATAGTCCATCTTTCAAGTCTACTAAAAAAATTTACTGCTAGATATGTGATAGCCTTGTAAGTAGGACTACCTTACCTTTGCGCCGTCAAAACTGAGTATCGGCTCTTAATTCTTTTGGGTGACATGAAGTGTTTTGCGGAGTATAGTTCTTTTTGCGCCTTAATTTAGAGCGTTTTTCTAGTTAGATTTTTTTTCTGCATGCGAGCTGTAGAATGTAACTAAGGCGGCTCCAGCGATGCACACAAGTCCATTGTATTTAATTTACCTTTTGAAAAATCTCAAAGTTTCAGAATTAGTAGAGGAGGTATGACGTTTCGCAGAAAATCACACCAGTCATTCTTCAATTTTTTTTCCATTAACAGCTCAGTTCGAGTAGTATATTTTCATTTAGTTACTGATTTTACTCATTTTTCGCCAGAATGTTGATTTCTGCGGAACCATTAAAATAACCAAACGGTACCTGGATTGTCGGCAAACTTCTTGAAAATGTTCGTAATACATTTTCGTTTGAGATGTTTTTTTTTGCCATTCATTTAATCTAAATCAGAGGCAAAAAATCGTAATTCAAGATATTGTCCGCAATTTTCCGCAATTTCAGGAAGAGCTAGTGCAATTTTTCTCAACTTCGCAATGGAATCGTCATTTTTTTTTCTCGATTGCTTCCTTTTTTTTTCAACCTCTTCTTAGAAAAAAAAATGAGGGAAAAAATTTCCTCTAATTTTTACGCTAGAACTAAATATTATAAATCCTGCACAATTTTTGCGGGATTTATTTGATCAGTTTTTGCGTTAGAATGCTGTATGATCAGGTGCCACTATGCACATTCCGTATGTAGGGTTTTGTGTGTATTGCCTTAACCTCATTTTGTATTTTGTGCTGTATCTTTGATTGCATGGTATGTAGCGGTCAGGCTTCATTCTTGTTATACGTAGAAGCAAAAATGTCTCGAGGTTTTGAATCCTAAGAACCAAGAGAACTTTTCAGGTCTAGAACCCAAAGCTTTTCTTTCGGTTCTGTTGTACGGTGTTCTTTTTATTATTGATATCAGTTGGGTGCATTTGTCAACATAGTCAAAAATATTTAAAACACCGTGTTTTTTTCTTCTTGTTTTTCTTTCTAGCGAAGCCAGTTTATTAGGTTGTACGTTTCAAAAATACTGCATCTTGTTTTCTTCTCTCTTATGAATCTTCTATGTTAAAGTGTCTACCGCGTGCCATTTGTGGCGAGATATCGATGAAGGTAGTCCGGTCACGCCTGGTCCTGAGCCGCGGGACGGGTAAAAAAAATGCTTTAGATCCCGCAAAATTCTTGTCTGTTGAAAAAAAAAAGATCAGTATTCTCGTTATTTCAACTTGAATGGTCGAATCACAGTGATTTCATGTCGATAATGTAGCTTCAAAACCATCCTAAAACGCCACTTTGGCAAAATTGATGCATATCGCTCCAGATCTCGCTGCTATTTCCGCTTTGATCCTTTGTTTTTTTTGGTATAGATCGTTTTACTCATAAGAAACTTACCTAAATACAGTTTCTGAAGAAGGCGAGTTACTTCGACCCCTCTTAAAACTGAAGGGGAAAAAAAGAACAACATAAATTTAGCCGAACCACCGTTCCGCCATGAGAGCATGTACATTTTTGAAACTTTCCCTGATCAATTTTTTCCAAAAGTAGATCGGTTGCCCCTCTTTTAGTTCGGACGCATCATGCCCCAAGGAATACCAAGACACTTCTTTCACTTGTGTCCTAACATCACTCTTGGTGACCGGACTACTTTATAGGGTTAAAATCTCGACATAACTTCATATTGTATGAATGTTACAGCGTAGATCATCAATAAATTCATGGTCTGGTTTCCAAGTAATCGAGAAAAATAATTTGGCAATACCAAACGTTAATTTTGTAACAAATGTTAATTTTTTGGATCTCAAGTAATGAACGAAACGATAATATAAATCGTTCTTATCAGGAAACGAACTCTATGTTGATGCTGTTTGCAATCTAGTTTTGTAAGTGTATTCTTATTATTCTGGTATTTGAATACGCAAGCCTCCTTCACCCACCGGTAGAGTAATATGAAGTTTCTTAGACCTTTTTGCGAGACTCCGGAAAGTCATTTCAAAGAGTCCATGCCTGTAAATTTAAATATGCTCTCCTCAGAAATAACATTTTCTTTTCTTGCGTTGAAAAATGTTATGTTTGTTTAAATTCGTCTTCAAACAGACCTTTGTGGCATCATCATTGGCAGCTTAGATGAACTTAAGCAGTGATGCTGGTTAAAACCCGGCTGTTTGACTCGTCACATAACGCGTATAAAGATTGTAGTGAAAACAAATCATCCCCCGGAAATATTAACTAAGTAAATATGCATATGCATAGAAGCGGATCTGAGAGACTAGTAAAAAAATAAAGTCGTTTATATTCGCTTTAAAGAAAGTCCTTATTGGAAGTAGCTTCAGGCAACTGTGTGCAGGTTTAAATTAGCTTTTTGCCTCAAAGTATTCTTCTGCTAAACGATGATATGTCGATTTCAGGCCGTGATTCTTGGAGGGTCTATCCGAACGCGCACGGAATCTCTGGAGAGGCTGTCTGCTGATCGGCAAGGCGAAGCGCCCGCACCTGTGACTCCAGCTTCCTCGACCGGCCGCGCCGTCGAAAACACCTATAGTTTCGTGTAACTACCACGAAAACCCCGCTGTGCTTCTTAGTCAGTGAGTATCAATGAGGCTCTCGGAAAAATAATAGAGCGTAGCCCTGAAGCATTAGAGAGCACATCTCTCAAGCTTGGAATAGTGCAAGTTAATGGAGTGGCAAGCGGAACGCGAAAATTTAACTTCGTGATGGCACTGTTAGTTTCCCGTAAACTGTTCGTTTTTCAGCTTGGTACCCATCTATTGGTATATGAAAATGGGTGGACGAGATGACCGCATCTTGATGAATTCATCACGAACGGAATGGCTTGATCTGCTCCCCTGATACTTTTGAGAGGCAGAAAATCATTACCAACCTCGTGACACCACTGTCGATAACCTATGTAGCCCTACCCTAGTAAGCGCTCTCATTAATCGATTCCAGAATAGAAGTACATGAACAGTATACAGTCGAAATCGGAAGTTAAGGACTCGGCTTTCCTCAAATGCCCCACTTAAATGAGCTAGACGTCGGCCAATCCATACCCGCTGAGGGTAACGAGCGTTTCTGGTCTTTGACGCAGCGGCATTGCTGGTCCAAGCCTCCAAGTTCACTAAGTGGAAAAAAAAACGTATAACAGTACGACTTTATAGTCGTGAACATTTTCGCTCTTCTGCTTTGGGGCATGATGCAGCGCGATAGTTCTCATGAGACACATGCATCGATGCGCGCTCCGCTTGCAACTCCATAAAGTCGCTTTACTCTGTCTTAAGGGAAGAAAGAGCCTAGAGTGTTCCGAAATTTGGTGAACTTGGAACTTTATCAGTGTTGTTTGAGAGCTAGTTCAAAATAGCAAACCATTTTTTTCTCACTCTTTTGGGTGTGTCCACTTGAACGCGAGACGCCTAAGATAGCTGTGGGTTAGAGAGCTGCGGTGTCACATCTGATGTTCATGTGCGTCGGTTCTACTGCTTTTAATTTACTTCATATAGAAAACAGACACGTGAGAAAATCATGTGGAGCCTGCGAAAACTCAATGGCACGTCTCTGTGTTCAGTCTAGAGAAACTTTGCAATAGTAATTAATTTAATTTTTGTTTCTGTTCCGAACCTTATGTATAAAAGATAATGATTACCGTGTATCCTCGTGTATAAACCTCATTTTTTTTTAGACAAAAAAATAATCCCCCGCGTATAAGCTGCACGTAAGTAATGCCAAACCCCCTGAGCGCAGATCCCAACTCTGACACCTCGCGGTGGAGACCGTGACTATGCTAGATTTCCTTTTTTTGTTGTAGTTTTTCTGAATTAATGTTTAGTCTTTTGATTGACTAAACATTTATTTCCAATGTTACTGATAGGTTACCTGGTTCAGTGATAATCCCAAGTTAGAACTTCACCGCCATATTTTATTTCATGTTCTTGCTTTTTTTTTTTAAATTGAAAGGTACCTTAATACAAAGAATTTTTAACTGTAGACTATGTAAAGAAAACGAGCATTCTGTATTTAAATTACTGTACATTGTTTTTAATTTTTTTTATTGTTTCGTTACCCAAATTTTATGTATAAAGTTCATTTTGAGTACCACTATCAATCCTTTTTATTATGTTTGTCTTTGGAAAACTGATTTTAATTTATAACAACAGTAACAATGATGGTTATTTGATGTCTCTTCCAGTCTTAATAATTGTCCTATTTTTCTAGAATTTTCCCCTCTTGACTTCGCAAATGAACGACCCCGGCAGATAAGCCGCAGCCGGGTTTTAGAGGTCCAAAGTCATGGAAAAAGTGCGGTTTATACGTGAAGAAATACGGTATTGATATTGAAATGGTTCTGTGCTCAAAATCCTATTGCTCCCATTGAAATTCAGATGGTTTTTAGTGGCGTTTCAACAATCCTAGGTTTTATCAGATGAAATCCCTTTTTTTCACCAGTAGCCAAATTTCATTGGTGTTTCAGCCTTGATTATTGAAATACAAGTTTGCATTTTCCGTACCCTTCTCAGTTAACGCTGACTCATAGAAAGTTTAAAATTTCCCCATCGACGACATTTGACGCCAAGTTGTCTGTAGGTATCTGGGATAGGTATCTGTTGTTAAAAAAAATCTATTCGTATGTTGGAGCCTCTAAAACTGACTTCTCTGGGAGTACTTAAACCGCTTCTAAGAACATCATGGTGTAATGTAGGGTTGACTTTTTTTTTGTAGTGGTGAACGCCAGAAAACCGCGAGATCATTATGTTATCGACCGTTATCATGAAATGAAGGAGTGGTCGGCATTTTGTTTTTGTTTATTTTTAAATGATTGGTTAGTCAGTTAGTGTCAAACAACTCGACTGAAGAAGTAAGCGCACTGGCTTGTGTTGCCCACTGAATTAGAGCGACCGGCCTTTCTCAAGAGGTAGCTGGTCCTGGTCTTTTCGCGTATGTGACAAGGCTGTGTTACACTGTGAATTTGAATGGTTGGGTTTTCCATCTCTTATATTCCAACTTTCATCGCCAAGTTGAGCGGAGAAAGAGACAAAGCATGAAACCTCAGTTCGGTCAACGTAACCTAACAGTCGCTAATACCAATGTCACTTACTTCAAGGTGGCACTAACTGCCGTCGGGAAGCAAGCGGCATATGGCACGTGACCTAACCAAGGTATACCCAACCTAACTTACGCGGTCGTAGATCGGTAATTCTGATAATGCGCTAAGCCTGATAATTTAAAGGAAGATGAAACCAGGGTGGAACTAAAGAGGTAGGAAATGCCACCTTTCAAATTTACGAATTTTCATGTTTGTTACGAAGGGAGGCGATTTTTGTACAAAAGAAGAACAACTGTGATAACTCTACTTAGTACTATAATTATGTATTTTATTTGTTCGCTGCCTAATAATCTGCTTTTATGTATATGTCTATGCCTCAATTCTATACCTGCTGATAAAGTTTAGGTTCATTGTTACTGGATAAGGAAGTAAACAAGTCTAGATGATTTTTGTGTTAACCGTGGCTGGTGCAGTTTAAGATCGGTGTCGTATAGTGGTTGCATTGATGACCCATTAAGAGTACCAAAGCGTTCGTTATGTGGGTGTATGTAAGGTCACAAGGGGCACCCCTGACCACGTGGCCAGTTATAACTCAAAGATATACTGCGCCCGCTCGCGTTAGCCGGTTGATCTAACCATTGATTTCCTTCTCTCACCGTTTTCGGAATATGAGACTGAGACGAGCTCTGAAAAGTGAAGGAACGGTGTGTGTTTGAACCTTCTGTGTGGAACGTTTTCGCCGTAACTGGGCTTTAACCCCGTTCAACCTCACTCTGAACTTATGGAAATTTCGCTGCCTTGTGGATTCGGAGTCATCGCAAATTTTCTTCTACTTGCGCTTTGGTACTCGTCTGCTTTTCTTTTTATATGGATGCATACCTAGAGATGCAGGCGAACTTCACTAGAACTTTTAGTGTGACCCGGGTTCGGAATTTTGCTACAGGTTTCCAGCTGTTTTTAATATCTCAAAAGTGGCGGAAGTTGGCCGAGATTACAGACTATTAACCTGATACCTCCGTTTTTTTCGATAGATTTTGGGGACGATGAGAGTGTCTGTTACGTGGTTATTAACCTCGGCAGGCTGACGTGGCTGCCATTAGTCACGCTACAAGCATAGCCACAAGCCTGGCCGTTAACCGAGCTACTAGCCTGAGAACCACCCAGAGTAGACTTTGTTCCGGTAATTGCCGCTCTTTTTCATTTCAATCCGCCTTGTAGCTGAGGGTAAAATGTCACGTCTCCCGCTGTCACAATATTTTCACTATTTTGAGGGACTATCTCATATCATCATGTCGTTCTCTCATTTCGGGAGTAGGCAAACAAATTGCATCATTTTCACCTTAGTGCGTTAGTTATGTGTTATTTCCATCTCCAGAAAGAATACATTGTCGCGATGCAAAACATTAGTTTGATATGAGGTCAGATTCGACTTACGCTCCCCTCAAAACGCAAAGACAAGCCGATTGTTGACTATGTTTATTTTTTAGGAACAGTATTTTATATTTCGTTTCGCCGCTCAACCGTGGTATTGCGTCTTTTGCCGTATCAACTTTTTTCCAGGTAGCATATTTTAATACTTGCTCTCATGAAGACATCACAGTATTTTTGTTGCCTATTGTCAGGGGAATTAGTTGTCGAAGGAAATTCCGGAGAATAGTAATTGAAAGGGTGGTGATTACCCAGCGGCAAATTCATTGAAAAAAACGTCGTAGCTGTTTTTGTTTGAGTTGTCATTTTGAGTTTTCGTCTCTAACGACGGTGTAGAGGAGATCTCTCTACTTCTTGACATTGGCTACTCCGAAACTTATGTGCGGACAAATCACTCAGAACATATAAAAACCAAACCAATGTATCTCTCTCCCTCCCTTGTCTGGTCGTCGATTATTGCTCTTCTTAGAGAGCAGCTCTCGATTCTTGAGCAGGAGAAACGTATCACCCTAGACTTCGTTCAGATCGTTTCCGCGTGGAAAAAATATCGCCAGCCAAACTTTTCGCACCTACCTACCTACTCCCTCTGCAGGTCCACACACGCCTTACACGTCAGGCTGAATATCGTTTTCCCTTGCGTTTTGGAATTTGTGCTTCAGGAAAATGTGCTGTATCAGAAATTGGATGCGCTCTTGAATGCAATCTTTTCAAGGAACAACATGAACTCGATTTTGTTTTTTCTTAATCGAGACACAGGTGTCCTTTGACTTGCCTTGAACCCACCACCGCGCAGCGATTCCGTTTGGAAACAGACAATGATATTTTTGAGGATCTTTTCAGTTCAGTATTGTCACATTTTAAAAAATATCATCCCTCTTGAAACCTGAAACTTAGTAATTTAAGCATTTGCCAAAACTTAAAATTGCGTATTTAAATGGAAAAAAATCCTTCCAATTTCTTTCAAGCTAAATTTCACTCAAATGCTTTGGGCTGTTATGGGTTAATGTTTCAATCTCATTTTGTGCCTTTTTTTCGGTTGTTAAGACCATTACACTTTTTCACGAAATGTCGATCTTTATAGTCGATTTGATGGCTCCTATGCAAGCCCAGCAAGGGACAAAAACACATATGAACAGCTTCTTTTACTCTATTCACATTATCCGATCCGATCATATTCCGATCTCAATCTGAGTGGAGGCCAACTTTGTTACTGCTTAAAGAACCTGTGGTTTTTGGCTTTTTTTTTCCTTGAGCTTTCGAGTCACTCGCTCATGTAAACGCCATTATAACATAACGATGTCAAAAGATCAACCCATCAGCCAACGAATGTGTTTTTTTTGTCAAAAATATTTTTATTACCGTATTCTCCCGTTTATAGTACGCACTTTTTTGTCTCAATTTTGGTCCTAAAAACCCGGATGCGTACTATATTCGGGTGCGTACTATCCATGGGTAGTTTCTGCTGTTTTGGTGAAAAGGGTAAATTCACAAGGGAG
>Ga0058701_10005724_pt1 | contig 10380 bp, 10 predicted proteins | sample AgamicOrMae_FD_97039 | JGI IMG/M metagenome (GOLD analysis project Ga0058701, IMG submission 97039) | Agave microbial communities from Guanajuato, Mexico - Or.Ma.e | ecosystem: Host-associated > Plants > Phyllosphere > Phylloplane/Leaf | place: Guanajuato, Mexico | collected 2012-06-04 | reverse complement strand
GCCTTTCAGCACGAGAAAAACCGGACCATACCTTGAAGAGTTACTTCTTCGTCAGTTTTGGTACAACTATTTATGCACTAATACCGCTCCCACCAGCAATTTAAGCAAACCGACTAACTACAGCGAGTAAGCACGCATTGCATTCCGGCCACTACGTCCGCCAAACCGGCTACCAACTGCGGAAAACAACTCTCAGGTGTGAGACATTCTATAGCGTACTGCACAGTTATCCTTTCCCTCACATTGATTTTGACTGCATATTTATGCCCGATTCTCCAAGATGACGCGCATTCAATGAAGTAGAGCTCTTCAAAGTATGAACAGTACATGCAGCGCATGAAATGGAATGGTTCTGCATTCAACATGCCAGACGAACATTATTTTTCTTGAACTAAATCGCCCCACAAATAACTGCATGACAATAACTAAGGAAAAGAGTCAGGCAATTCTCAAGACTGGAAAGCTCATTCTTGAAGATTCTTGACGGTTTTGTAATACAGTACACCACATAACAACTATTTCGATTGAGATAGCTCGGTACTCTACGCATGCTAAGGTACATGTAACAATACAAGCAAATGACTCCAGGTTGAAAGATAGCTTATGCTAACAAGCTAGAGCTAGAGAGTCGTCGGCTGCCTTTCTACAGGGAGCAACATCCGAAAAATAGAGAGCTGCTTGAGAGAGCGAAGACAAAGAGCTAGGCAGCTTATGCCCGTCAACCTAAAGTGGTTGTCTTTGAAGTATACATATCCATGCTACTCCGGTAAGGGCGGTCATGCGCGCGCGGAACTGTACAGCGAGAAGCATCGCTTTTACCTTCGCAGCCGGTTGGTGGCACGGGCCATTTGGTGTGGCCACTTAATCGTTTCGGGAAGTTAGACCAGCGGCCGAGCCCACAGCCTTTGAAACCTGTGGATCGGCCACGCAAATTTACTTCTCAGGAAATAGAAATTCAGGTGTTCCCCGCCCAATCTGACCCAAATTAATGTCACTCATCGTCGGCGTCTCATTCTTCCGTCGCGTCTAATAGACGTCTCAAGTTTCCAACCTTGCAGTTTTTACCGTATTCTACTCTGGTTCAACTTCCCGTCCCATTCTCAGGATTTACCGTGCAGGTAAACTCAATTGCCTTGCGGCTCGCTCGAGCGATGAAACGCAAAACACAAGAGGTAGAAAATGTTAGGAAAATGTGTAGCTAAATCTGGCCTTTTAACTTTCTCTGACCGAGTTTTTGTTTGTTCTTCTTTCTGGTTATGTATATCAGGCCCAGGTGTTGGCGAGGGTTGCGTTTATTAAATCGCCCAAAGATGCCATTCGGAAAGGGAAAAATTTATTTTAGAGGACCTTTTCCGTTCAGTTTTGTCACACTTTAAAAAATATCACCCCTCTGGAAACCTCAAATTTAATAGTTTAGGCTTTTTCCAAAGCTTAAAATTGCGTATTTTAATGGGGAAAATCCTTTTAATTTCTCTCAAGCTAAATTTCACTCCAAATACTTTGGCTGTTATGGGTTACACGCTAAAACATTTAGTAGTGAAAATTCGCTTTAGCAGTGAAAATTCGCTTTAGCAGTGAAAATTCACTCCTAAATAGTGAAAAGTGAGCCAATATTAGCAAATTAGTGGCTCAATTTTCACTATTCAGGAGTGAATTTTCACTGCTAAAGCGAATTTTCACTACTAATGTTTTAGCGTGTAAAGATGGTGCCTCCTACGGAGCATAGGCTCTTCAGGCACTCTTTTTTGGAGTAAATAAAAAAATGCAACCCAGTATAGAAACGGGTTCTTGTAAGAAAGGAAGGTAAGAGAGCGTGTGCTTACTTGTGTAGGGGAACGTGACGACGTAGAAGCTGGTCTTGTCCTGCGGCATCTTCATGAAGAGCGCGTTGAGCGGGCACACGGTGCGGAGGTCCGTGACGAGGCGCGCCAGTCCCAGCCACGTGTAGTTGTACCGCCTCAGCGCTTCGTCGGCCAGCTCCAGGTTGCTCAGGATGCTGTCGCGGACTCGCTTCTCGACAGCCTGCCGCTCGTTGCTTCCCAGCGATTCGTACAGTTCCGGCGTCGCGTCCGCGTGCGCAGTTGCTCCTGGAAATCAAATCAGGTGAGTTCCACACAAACTGAACGTGTCATCCGATGGACTCAAACTTCCCCTCCCCACAAATCCGCCGGCTTATATGACTCTCACCGATGACGATCTGGATGGGCGCTCCATCCTTGGCCCAGTTGGCCATGACGCTCGACGGGTGTTCCCTCAGGATGTCGCCGTCCAGAACAAGCCACTGGTGTTCCTGGTCGGCGGCGACGGTGCGGTTGGCGGGGTCCGTGGTCTTGACGAGGGGCTTGGGCAGGTCTGGAGTCGCAGGCCGCCATTCCTTCGGGGTCTTCTCCAGAAGTTCTTCCGCACCCATGTTACGCAGGCATTCCGCTTGGATCTTAGTCTTGACATCATCTGTGACACAATTCGCAAGATGTTCACTTATTCCTCTCAATGTGGAGCTTTATTTCGAGAGGAAATATAGTTCAAGTCTTCCGTTTCGGTGCTTCAATGTTTCAAGGATGCAATGAATGAGTTCGTTCGGACAATGCTCGGTTCAAAAATATTAAAATTAAGATGGGAAACACCGGCACGTGAACCCGAGGTCCTTTCTTGGAGATAGACAAGTTTCGTAGCGGGCCCCGAGCTGGTTTCGGGACCTCATGACTATTCCGAGAAAATCCAGTGATGGCGATAAAACATCGTGACTTACCGTCAGTAGTGGTAACATTTTCTCCGCAAAGGCTGTCAATGAAAGCTTGAGACTGGCTTTCAACTTCGGGGAGAGGACGGCCGGGGAAATCTGCAGAGCCACTTGTCACCCAAATGCGTTGCATTAAACCTGAAACGAATCCGGAATAGTTGATAACCAAATAGCGCCCAGGGAATGCACAAGAGGCTTTCTGCTACGACTCTCGTAAAATGGAGTTTTGGCAGCGATCTACGCACCTTTGACTTTGGGGGAAGTAGCGAGAGCAGTGACGAGGGTGGCGCCAGATCGGTAGCCCAGGACAGTCACTGCGTTTTTGTCTCCTCCGAACTTGTCGATGTTCCTGTTGATCCAGACGAGGGCCGCGTGGATGTCGGACAGACCGTAGTTGCCGCTGGTGGGCGGGTGCACGGACTTGGACAAAGCGCGACCGGTCAGGAATCCCAAAACCTGCGATGCAAAACAGGAGTTAGTCTCGAGTTCCCGAGAGTAGCCGCTATACTCGCTTGGGAAAGTACGACTGACAAGAGGAGAGACTTACCCCCAGTCGGAAGTTGATGCGAACGAAGACGGCTTCCCGGGCGCGAGCCAACTTGGCGCTGGGCATCATGAGCATCTGCGTGGATCCGCCGGTGATGTGGGTGGATCCAACGACCACAATCACGGGCAGGGGCAGGTGGAAATCGACTTTGTTGGTGAAGATATCGAGCGTGAGGCAGTCCTCCGATCCATCGATCGACTGTCAACGTCAAAATCGATTATTAGGCTTGGAATCGCGGTGAACGAGTCATTAGATTGAGATTCCCATGAAGACAATGAAGACACGAGGAGACAAGAAGATCGAAGACAAACATGGGAGCACAGGGAGGAGACAAGAAGAATGAAGACAATCATGGGAGCGGAGGACGTTTTCAACAACTTAGTCTTGATTGACTGAGATTTCCATGAAGACCGAACAAACATGGGAGCACAAGGCGTTTTCAACACTTGGTGATTAAGCACAAGTTGGAGCTTGAATTTTTTTATAACAAGACAGCAGGGCGGTTAAAAGGGGATAAATATGAGTGAATCTTACCCCATCAGGCCAAATCTGCCAGCATGGCGGGGTGGAGTTGTGCGCCTTGTAAGTGCCATTCCAGCAGTACTTCATATCATCTAGGGGCTGAGCAGGTTTCCAACGCAGATCTCCGACAGGCGGTCTTGCGTAGGGTATCCCGCGGAATGCAAACGCACCATCTTCTTGTAACCTAAGGTTTATAGAAAAAACAATTAAAAACTGATTCAAGATGGAAATATGCCAGGATGGACGTAAGCAAGCAACGCTAAAATCGTTTAGTAACTCGATAAGTTGCACCACCACCACCAATCTTCCCATCAACAGCTGAGCCATCCGCAAATACATGTAGCGTCAATTTCAACGTATCTTAGATAGACTGCGTTGAAATGAGGCGGAATGGAATAGACAGCGAGCGATTCGACTAAACTCACCCTTGGACTTTCCCGCATGACGTGTGTGTAATGATGTACTTGTCGTCGACGACTGCCGCCGGCGTGGGGACGTACTTCGGGGAAGCGACGGTCGCGATGATGATGATCAGGACGAGCAGCAGCAGAAGGGCAAGCCCGCCTGAATAAACCGAAAACGTTATATCCACGTGGCTGTCTGTGTGTGTACACCAACAGTCGATCACCTTTTCTCGGAATTAACCACTTGATTGGTCGCGAGCAAGCCCTCACCGTGATAAGATTAGCTTTGCCAGGTTGAGGTAGCCGATATTGGCTTTAGGAAGATATGAGAAAACTGATACTCACCAACGATGTACTTATGCTTGTACTCCCGGATCCTGTCAATGATTGCTTTCCTGTCTTGGTCCTTCACGTCGCCTTTAGCGGCTCCATTCGCTCCGTTGGGGGCACTCCCGTTGGTTTCAGCTTTTTCCTGGTGAAAGAAATTTCGTTTAGATCTCTTTCAGTGCAGACAGCTTCCACAGGTGTCTCGGATTACTTACTTCTCCGTCTAGTTTGATGTTCTCCATTCCGTCTTCGCCGTTTTCCTTGGCGTGGGTGTCGTCCAGAGTTTCCATTGAGGCGAGGCCTGCTTGGTTGCCATCGGTTCCGTCCTGACCGGCTTCAACGTCCTTGCTCTAAAACGAAAATAGAGACATTTCATTAGACGCAGTAGAAAGATAAATTGCTTTCCCGATCATTGGAATTTGATTTTCCTTGATTTACGAGAAGGGTTTTCATATTTTCCTTGCTTTTCTAGTTGGGTTTGGTAATGAAAAAAAATATTTCTGGATATTTAAAAATATATCTGAACATTTTAAAAATATTTCTGGATATTTAAAAATATTTTTGAACATTTTAAAAATATTTCCGGATATTTAAAAATATTTCTGAACATTTTAAAAATATTTCTGGATATTTAAAAATATTTCTGGATATTTTAACATTTCTAGATATTTAGAAAATATTTCTGAATATTTAAAAATGTTTCTAAATATTAAAAAAATATTTATATTTATTTAAATATATTTCTAGTTGTTTAAAAATATTTATGGATATTAAGATTAAGATGGGGAACGACGTTACGTGAACCCGAGGTTCTTTCTTGGAGATAGCAAAGTCTCGCAACGGGCCCCTAGCTGTCAGGGGACATCAAGACTCTCCTGACCACTCGCGAATCCGCACCGAGACCAGTGGATGTGAGTGTCATGAGGGGGTAAATACCGAATATTTGAAAAATTCTCTGGATATTAAAAAAAATAAAAAAACAACATATTTTAAAAGATATTTTCGGGAAACCAGCCTCGGCATTGGGTTTTAAACCCATTAATTAAAATCTGGAAAACTCAATTTTTTCCAGTCGGGAAAAACCTGGAAAAATCACGGAATATGATAATTTTTTAGAACGCAACAGCCCTACGCTGGCAGTTCTTTGAAGGATATCTGCGGGCTTTCGTCTGTTCCGTATAGACATTCGTGCAGTCGGAAACCTAAACAGGTGGTGGGCGGCGAAACAAAAACAAACTCGGCCCCAGCAAATTCCTTCCAAGGACGAAGAATGCGTCGCGCGCGGCGAACCGAACCGGAAGTGGTTGCATCGTCAGCGCAACTTCGACTCGCGGCCGATTCCGAGAAAGGACATCAACTTGTACTGACAAAGACAACAAATTAGAAGCCTTTCAGTTGCTGCTGCGTGCGCTTAAGATAACATCGTCTGGTAAACAATGGCCGGTCGCCGGACGTGGCCTATTGCTGTTTAGTCGAAGGCGGAACAACGGGGGATGTCAGTCCGGCGGTGTTTCGAGGGAAACCACAAAACTGTCGTCTTCCTTCGGGAGTGATACGATCGCTAAAACCTTATTTCTCTCCGAGACTCTACATTGACAATAATCCATTTTTAAGTAGCTTTATGCGTTTGACTTTCGGTTGTTCACTCTTAATTTCATAGGTTGGGAAACCCTTTGAGTTCTGCCTTTTGTCACCAAGTCGATCAAGGCGCATAACCTAGGTTAAATTAACATGGGTATTACTACAACGGTAAGCCCAAGATTTTCTCGCAATTTTCACGACTGCAAGATAGCGGTATGGGAAGATGCCCCAAACTTGCTGCCGAAATTCATATTCACTACTTTGACCCATAACAGCCCAAAATAAAAGTGAAATTTAGCTTATGAGATTTTCGAAGGATTTTTATTACTAAATTACGCAACTTTAAGCTTTGGAAAATGCCTAAATTATTAAATTGCAGATTTCCAGAGGGGTGATATTTTTTTTAAATTGTGATAATACTAAACTAAAAAGATCCTCTAAAATAATTCTTTCTGTTTCGGAACGGCATCGCTGAACGGTAGTGGGGTTAAAATTAGCGTCCAATTTGGAACAAAAATATTACTATCGATATAATTCAAAACCAGTAATAGCTCCTTGTAGAACACCTAAAATTAGCGCTTTAGGGCTGCAATTTTGACGCGAATCGAAATTGACGAGAATTTCCAGGATATTGGCAATTTTTTGTGTTCTTGCATATTTTCCCCCAATTTTTTAACGTTGTTCTTAAGGTAGAAGAACTGCATTTGGGCAGCAAGTTTTGGGCTTGGATATCCTCCCATACAACTACCTTCAGGTCCTGAAAGTTTTAAGAAAATCGGAGGCGGCTAAGGTACTCCCCTGGTCAAAATCTCATACTTGATTCGGGTAATCCGAATGCAATCGGTTATTGTAGGCTTGAGGGTGGTGGTTGGAATTGCAGGTGGTGTCTCACCTTGAACCTCCTGACGAAGGGGGGGATGGTGAGCCTGACGCTGGGCAGAGCCGAGAGCGAGGGCAGCGCCGGGAAGCGCGAGATGAGCGAGCGCAGGCCGCCGCCGCTGCCGCCCGCCGCGCCCTTGTCGCCGTCGCCCTTGCCGCCGTCCTTCAGCAGGTCCGCGCCCTCCTCCAGGTCGATGTCGCCGTCCTGGAAAAATAATCCGTCCTTGTCAAACATCGTTAGTAGTTAGGGCTAAGAGAGAACTGGCCCACCACCTAACCTAAGGTAGCCTAGGGTAGGTTGCAAAATAACCCTAGGCTAAATTAGGTTAGGTTACAAAATAACCCTAGGCTAAGTTAGGTTAGGTTGTAAAATAACCCTAGGCTAAGTTAGGTTAGGTGGTGGGCCAATTCTCTCTTAGCCCTAACTACTATCGTTACGGAGAATATTTTAACAGTTGCAGGTGGAGGGTGCTCCTAAAGAGACACGCTTTTCAAACAGGTTTTCTGATTTGTGTTTAATAAGTTGTTTTTAGCAACCTTTGGTCGCTAAAGCGGGTGAGGCGATGCACATGACCTTTACCTTTACCTGGGTTCACCAAATCTAGCCTACGCGATTCAACTTAAAATGTGATGGAAGAATACGGAAAGACAAGAAATTTCCAGATCGAGACATTTTAACCTTCTACCATGAGGTTCAGTTCATTATTGTCATGATTTAAAAAATATCTACCCTCTAGAAATATACAATTCAATAATTTAGGCATTTTCCGAAGCTCAAAGTTGCGTATTTTAGAGGGAAAAAATCCTTCCTATTTCTATTAAGCTTAATTTTACTCCAGATACTTTGGGCTGTTAAGGGCACGACCGTAATGGAATAGGACAGAGAATACTCCTCGAACGAAACATAAGGAGGGCTAAAAATTATTCAAACATCGATAGTAGCAAAACAAGAGAAGATGTATTGCTGCGTTGTGTGTTTCAGAGAAAATTTGAGACGATTCGTGCGCTAAATGCACTTGTAAAGTTTTTTGAGCTAGAGTTTCCTTTACGGCATCGTTTTCGCCGGTTCCCGTCAGAGGTCGTAACCGAGACTTTAATAAAATTTCCTCCGCGAAAATGCGCTTTGAAATGAGTCATACCTCCCGGCGGAGCGCGGGCAGGGGAAGGGAGCTGCTCCTCGGAGGGGATATCATTCGAGGGGAAGGGAGGCCGTAGCGTTGACTCATAACTCCGAATCTATCGCTAGGTGGGAAGCCCCTGCGATAGCGGCGGTAGGCAACCAGCGCCGTCGCCGTGTCGTTGTGGTTGCGAACCAACGAAGCCGGGAGCTCGCCGGGAACGCAGTGCCGACAGGTTATTCGGTTACCTCCGCCTTTACCAATGTTTGAGCTTGAAATGGATTGCTTTCGGACCACGCCCATTTTTCTAGGAAACGATACAAGAAACGAGCTTAAAAGACGTCTGGATTTCACCGACTCAATTGTTTTTTCGCGTGACATATTCATCCAGCAGTTGATTGATAAAAATGATACCTATACTCGGTATTCAATACCTGATTTACGGAATACTATGCATTGGTTTTAAGTGAAGTTCTTACAAGAAGAAATGAGAATTAATTTAGTACATTGTTGAGGCAAACAGTAGCGAAGATGCTTGGTGGCTTCACAGTGACATGGCGATGATTGACATATCTTGAAAACTAACCAAAACGCGTTTAGTAATCGTTTTACCTCAAAAAAAGGTTGAAAATTGAACTTCAAGAAAAATGCATGTCGTATAAAAAGCGTAAGAAAATAAAGGCGAAAATTCTTATGTGTTCTACGCATGCATTTCACCTGTACGAACACCTCCGAACACAGAGACAGTCTCCCCGGCGTTAGCCCGATATACTCGTCCGTCCATCGTAGCCACGGGATCATTTCCGACTTTTGAAAGGTTTCGGAACTCCAACCGGGCATGTGGGTCAAGCACTTCCTAGACCTTTTATTCGACCCTTCATCCCCATCAAAAAAGTTCCCCTCGACTTTCCCGCTCCGCTGAAGAGGATTCCGAGTTGACTAGCGGTTCACCTCACCTTCCCATTACCCAAATAGAATTGAAAGTATTGCGTGACCTCCCCTTCACCCCCGCGAGGTGAATCTTGACGTCACCTCGCGTGAGTCAACCTGCGCTTAGGTCTTCATCACCCTCATGGTTCTTCACTTAACCCATGGCTCATTCTGTTAATTGTCTAGGATTTACGAGTGCAAGTTTAGGATGAACGTCGACCGGGCACACTGTATTTTTTAAGGTAGCATTTTCAACCTTTAGGTTTAAATTTGGTGCTACCCTCCATCGTCAAGCCGAGCGGAGAGATAGCGGAACGAAGCAAGAGGCATCCAATCTAGCCCAACCTATATTATAAGCAAGCCTCTTGCCGTATACCAAGTTTTGGTATAGTTCCTTGTGCCTCGCTCCGCTCGGCTGTCGCCAAGCCTGATGCCGCTTACTTCTCGGCGCCCATAAGCGGGCGCCGAGAAGTAAGCGGCATCAGGCTTTGCGACCGTTTAGTTGGGTAACCCTAAGTTAAGTTAGGTGCCTTGTGCCTCGCTCCGCCATCGCTCCGCTCGGCTTGACGACGGAGGGTAGCACCAAATTTAAACTAAAAGGTTGAAAATGCTACTTAAAAAATTACAGTGCAGCGTGTTGTCGGGGACTCACCTTAGCCTTGTCCCTGGACTTGGGCCTGAGGAAGCCAGGCATCCGGATGCCGCCGGTGGGGATGCGGCCGCGGCCCTTGGCGTCCTGGCTGGCCTCCTCCAGGGCGCGGCGCTTGCGCTCCACGTCGCCGGCCACGGGCCGCCCCTCGCCGTTGACCTCCTTCTCGCCGTCGTCGCCCTTCTCCGGCTCCGCCTCGCCCTCGCCGATGTCGCCCTCCGCCTCCTTCTTCTTGTTCTCCGCGTTGAGCATCTTCTCCCGCTCCTCGTCCTCGATCACTTTCTTGTCCTCATTGTTCTCCGCAGGCTGTTCGTTACTCATGGTGGGCCGTGTTCACCTGCAACACAAAAGGGTTAGGATTAGACCCGCCTGCAACGCCTGCGACACTGCTTTGCCGTCTTTGCCGTCCACTCCAAAAGTGGCCCTTTTCTCGTCTACCTGCTAAATCGGCGCTCTCAGTAAGCACTGCAGCACTGTCATTTTTTAGGGTAGCATTTTCAACCTTTTAGTTTAAATTTGGTGCCACCCTCCGTCGTCAATCCGAGCGGAGCGACAGCGGAGCGAGGCACAAGCCACGTAGCCTAACCTAACTTAACCTAGGGTTACCCTACTAAACGGTCGCCAAGCCTAATGCCGCTTACTTCTCGGCGCCCCTGAGCGGGCGCCGAGAACTAAGCGGCATT
>Ga0058701_10005723_pt1 | contig 10380 bp, 5 predicted proteins | sample AgamicOrMae_FD_97039 | JGI IMG/M metagenome (GOLD analysis project Ga0058701, IMG submission 97039) | Agave microbial communities from Guanajuato, Mexico - Or.Ma.e | ecosystem: Host-associated > Plants > Phyllosphere > Phylloplane/Leaf | place: Guanajuato, Mexico | collected 2012-06-04 | reverse complement strand
TATTATTATTTAACGGTGTTGCTAAAGACTCGACATGCATAAATTAAGGGAAACTTGAACGCACGTAAAAAAACTAATACATTTCAAATGGGAGGTGACACCGCTCGGAACCCGACCTATTTTAAATGGGGCAGTCGGGTCAATAGACACTCCCATTATTTAATAAGTAACGATTCGAATAAAAATATGTAATATTTCATTTAAAAACATTGTATTATGCTCTAGGTTGCGTGGATAATGTCCTTCTAGTCTGCTGCAGTTGTACTTAGAAATCCTGGAAAATTGAGAGGACAGTGAGAGGAGACTAGGAAGCCATTTCAAGTTTGCTTGTAAATTAGAGAGAGGATGAGACTCGTTGAAGAGCGTCTCGGCTGCGCGGCCTACTCTTTAACAACGCGTACTTAGTTTAGTTATTAAGACTCAAATGAGCCGATACAATCCAAGTTCAGATACGCGTGAACAAATTGATCTTAATGAGACAAGTTTCCGGATTTTTGTTTGGAAACAACGATTACAACTTTGCAAGTACGTTTTTAGTCATGCTGCGGTGTCGGAGGAAATTAAAAGCACTTTGAAACCAACTCTTTCCTTGATCACAAAATTTACTTTAAGTATCCGTCTTATGAAAAAAAAGAAAAAGAAAAAAAAGAGAAGGTCAGTTTTATTCGTACGCCTAAGTTAATCAAGGGAGATTTCAACGCACGGAAACCAAACTAATGCATTTTGAATGGAAGGTGACTTGAACGTACGGAAACCAACCGAATACATTTTAAATGGTGCAGCGTTTAAATAGCCACTTCAATTTAAAAAAAAAAATCATTCATGGACGCCTGTCGTGACTTTTCTCACAGGTAACTTATTAAAAAAAGACAGATTTACATTTTCTCCTTTAGGAGATGAGAACAGGTCCACTCTGAAATTTTAAGGATTGAGGGAGTTCATTTGACTAATTATTTTTGTATGTTTAACTTTTCATCGCCAACTCGAGTAGACAAAAATTTTCTTCTTGACGAAAGCATTATTTCAGTCGGTTTTGGTGGTTGGATTCCACACCTCTGTATTCCAAACCCGCGTTCAATTTTTCATTTTTAAAAAAAATAAAAATCAAAGGCCTATAACAGCGTAGGTTGGATCGGTTTAGTGGCGTGTGTGCCGCACGCAACTCGTCTCGGCTACGAAGAAAGACGTAGAAAATTAAAACTGCCCAGTAAGACCCGCGTTTTTTATGCTTTTCAGGGTTGGTATTTGTGGAAGCAATGTGGGAGTTTTTGTTGAGGCCGCCAATTTGAGGAACGAGACGAACAAACATTTCTTAGAAAAATCGTGTTGCCTCATCCAATGATAATAACATTCGATTCGGTTTGTCACTTTATTGGTTCCTTATTTACGTCTCCGATCTGAGGAATCCTCTCCAGGAATCAACGAGTCGTGTTTTTGTCGAGCCAGATATCAATCTAGACATTGTAATCTTTACGCAAGATCTCCAATGAAACCTCCCCAAAAAAAGGATGGTGATTCGTGCTATGAAAGACCTTGCCGAAGCTTTTCGCTGATATGAGAAATATGCTGGTCAAAAGACTAACAGTTTCTATTTCTTTTGTTGCAGGTACGTTCAGAACGCAGAATTTTTCATATTGAGAGCGCCTGTGGTGAGCTATTATGTTACCATCTACAAAGGAATAACTAATTTCATTGGAAGGTAGACCTTCGTATATTCAGCCACATCAAGAACATTGTGTTGAACACATTCGGCAAGCGTTTGTTGAATTGTGTTTCCACAGCCTTTTCGATTATGCATTCCCATTTCATGTGACATCGCTTATAGAAGCCTATCAGATTCTTTCTAAACTTCACCCATAATAGAAACCAGTTAAAAGTAACTCGCCTGTTATTAGACAGAAGGCTAAGGTTCATTGACTACTAACATCGTAAACTTTGCCAGTGCGATGATCTTAGGTAACTTCGCAGACTACATACAATCTAAGTTGAGCGTTATGCATAGTTTTGTCTTTGTAAATATTTCGTCAAGATAAGTTAACCTAGGTTTCGGATCTTGTGCCTAGCTCCACCGTGCTTTGGGAGAAAAGTAGATCGTAAGAAAATAGACCTTAAAATCTAGCGCCAACTTTTCCGAGTGCTAGGCTCTAGAGGCCTGGATGTACTATAGAGGAGGCATTGAAAGTGCAAAACCATAGGCGCCGCCATCTTGTTTACAAATTTTCTCCGTAAACTACAATGCATTTTATAATCCCATAAGAAACAAAATGGCTGCCCAATGCCTCCTCTCTAATATACCCAGGCCTCTACAAAGCTCCAGCGGTGAAATTAGCCTGAGAGTGAGAATTGAAGTAGGCAATGCATGCTGGCGCTCCAGTGCCTCACTTGTGCCGCGCCAGTGCTGCACAATAGTGTCCGTGCAGTGGACCCTCCAACAATCGACATCGAATCCTTCCTCCTTTTGTCGGAAAAAGGAAAAGGCGGGAAAAGCTCTAAACGAGGAAATCCTTTTCTACCGCCGGCACTTGTTTCGAGTAAAGCACCTGACTGCGTTTGTAACGTATCTCGGCCTAGTGTCAGTATCCCCCCCCCCTACGGTTGTGCCAAGTTGCAGCCACTAAACGGAAGGCGTTTTGGTGTAAATAATGGAGACAAAGTAAAAGACAGTTCTCTACGCAGTCTTTGTGTTAACGGCTTGTATGAAGTTCGGTCCAGATGTGGAGATTGGGGTCAAAGGGTAACTATCTGATTCTGTGTAAGTCGGCCGGAATAGGAATGAACCGCTTGTTCGCAGACAGGTCTCTTATTCGCAGTAGTAGCTTATCTTGTTCCTCCTTTCTGCAATCTGTAGACGTGATTCGCTTAATCTGATCGCTTGAATTGATTTTGAGTTTAAGGCAAGCTCATTTGCGTGAAAGAGTTCTAGGAGAAAGTCCCGAAAAAGAACGTCATTAAATGTAGTAAGAAATGTCACGAAAGGACACGAAGCTTGGGCAAAAGTCCTTGAATAGAACGCAAGAATTAGAAGGAAGGAATAAGCTTTTGTTTATTCACCTCCGGGCTGAAAATTTTAAAAAAATGCATTTTCTACCTCTGCTCTACCTTTCATAACTTGACTGTGAGATGAGCAAAGTGCAGGACACCGAACGTAGCGCTCTAAGAGATTGTACTTCTTCGAACGCAAAGTGTTAGCCATGTTAAAGTCAATTTCCTTTTAACTACGATGATAGTCAGGCATCCCATCTCGCCAGCACAGTTCTCATTTCCGAAAACTTGGAATCAACCTGACATTAATTTGAATGTGGTATTGCCACATGTGAGCTTCGTCAATTATAAATCTCGTCCCCAAAAGCCCCTCTTATCTCCCTCCCTCGTCAGTGGCGCCACCTTCCGGCTTGGAGCGCCGGTACTGCAAAGCTTATTACGACTGCCAACAAAACAATCTCCTGAACACAGCGCAGGTCCTTCAATTGAGTCACAGGATTCCTTTAGAATTTGATTGTAATTTTTAACAGGAGTCATCATTAAAAATCTTTTCGGCATTGTATAATCAAGGAGAGTTTCGAATGATGCAAGAAAAAATTGTATATCCTAAATTTATATTTTTTTAAAAATGACCTCTGCGTTTATGAAAAAAGTAGAGTCTTATTCAAGTAGTGCCTTTTAGATTTTTGGAATTCGTTTCGGTAAAGCTAATGCATTCAAATACTTACACTTTGCGCAGAGTCTGCTCATTTCAATGGTATATACCAATAAAAAATAAAGATAAAAGAACATTTTTGGTATGGTATAAATATTGAAATAAATGTGTGTTTTATTTAGTGAATTGAGCCGAAAAGACACTAAAGAATACGATACGAAATTTGATCCCCTCTTTTAGGTGAATGGATGAGGGTTCAATACTGCGCAATAAATACCGTTCATCAATTAAGGGGAGTTAAAATCCTATCAATAAAACTTACCGAAGTCCCTTGTCATTTTAGCTTTGTAACCGTGACTGTAAACAAACAAATACCGGATCTCTTTTTTTTAGGTCATATTTATTTTCAAATAAAATGGTTTACTTTAGCATGAAACTTAATTCAAAATGGCAAGGCTGTTTCTCTAACCTTTCCCAACCTGAAAACCTCGCATATGATTATCTAGCTTAGCCTAGAGATAAGCTTAAACCCTGCATTCAATCAAGTGGATGGAGTGACAAATTTGCTGAGATCTGATGCTTAAAATAAGTAACTTTTGTTTTTCTTCTTTGAAGGTTGTTTATCGAAATTACTGCTCGCCTTAACTACCGATAAACTTCCTACTCGAAACAAAAAATTAAAATTAAAAAAAAAAAAAAAACTTTCCCGATGCACAGGTTTTTATTTTCCTAGCTGAACCTGCGGTTACGTTTTCATTAATCTCGGCTATTTCATATCCGTGTATGAGAGGAAGAGTGGAGTCGAGAAAGCCACATTTTATCGATGATTGTATAATAAATTCGATAATTTTAGGAGAGGTATCGCCGGATAACTTCGTGAAGAGGAGAAATCTCCGATCCGAGGTATCCAAAAAAAGCTGCGACGTACCAATTGAATCTGCCGCCCCGCCGACAAGGAAAATTTCCGAGATATGCGAAGTCGATATTCGCAAATCGATCATTGCCTGTGGGGGTTCACATCTACAGGAAAAAGCACTTTCCTCACTCTACGAACAATTACTGCCAACGTTTAGACCAACCGTTTATCACACCTCAATCCTTTACTATATCCTGATGGCATTTTAGTTTAGCTCTTTTTTGTGATTTATGTTGGCAACATCATTCAAACATACTTCCACTACTCCAAATACATTCACGACATTCATAACTTTCTGATTACTAACTCGGACAGGTTTAGAGACATACTTTTCTCTATCAATCGACCTAATAGAATGTTTTCTTGTATTTCTTTTCGTCCTCGAGTTGAGAGGTTCGAAACAAAAGAGAGGGAGGAATACTTTTGCTTCTGATACGCTGAAACTTCAACGCATCATTCCAATCTGTTTTTGAGACAAAGTAACTTTTCAGTAACGAGTTGATACTTTTTGACCAACTTACGAATTGTTCTTAAAACCGAACCTCTCGTTCGATACGGAACGCAAAACTTCCGTAATGAGTTGCCGAACACGACAAGATTAATGATTTTCTGGAAATCGAAGGCGAGCGCAACATATGCAAACCACAAACGCTGCTGAGGATGACGAAAGCAGTGATGAAGGGTATAATAGCTAGAGTGTTATCACCGTGCGAGCCTACTGCAGGGCCGCTCCACTCCACAATGTCGACGTTGAACCCAGATAACGGCACCGGCTACAGTCTGCATCGAATTAGTCATGTTAAGATATGTGATCTAACCGCATTGCCTTACATAAACGACCGCCTCGCCTTCCTAGCAAATTTATTAGGTGATGATATCTGTCGGAAACATCTGAACTGTAGCAAACGTTTCGATAAATTACAGTCCACAACAACTTCTCCGGGAGTTTTAATTTTGTTTACTGAGGCAGGAAAAAAACTAATCTGTGTTTTAGGTAGTACCAAAACTGTTTAAGGTTTGAAGGAAGAACAAGAGAGGAGCGTAATTTAGTTATTCTTGAAGATATTCCTGTGAACATCCATATCATTTGAGAACTCTGAACAAGACCTTTACATTGATATGGCTGTTCATAGGTACATCCTCAAAAATAATCAAAGTAGGCCTACGCTCTTCTCTCACCCTGTTTTAGCTTCATACCTCAAACAAGTATGGAATAATCTAAAACACAGGTTAGCTTTTACTTCGATTTTTTTTTCGGAATGTTCGTTACAGTGGTAATCCGAATTGTCCTAACCATACTTAAACTTTTACCCAATTAGCCTTTTAATCTAATTTAACCTTATTGGAATATCTGATATAGTAGACTAGCACCTGCAAGTTAGCTTCAACATAATTATTGTCACCTTTTGGTCATTAAATCAGGTATTACCTTTTGATGAACGCAGCTTAGATTCGAGTAAACTTTATGAAGTCAATCACAGTAAACATCCCTTCAACACAGATCTTTGTAAGTCTTGATGGAAAGAGATAAAAATCTAATCAAAGCTAGAGCGTAGATTTCATGACGCTGTGTGAGAGGCGTCCGAAGTGAGTCTTCTCGATTACCAGATTTGAGGAACTTGACGCTGCGACTGAAGGCTGTGACCGCCATAATATTCAATGAAGCGTGACAACAAAACAAGCACATTGCTATGTAAATATTCGTCGGCTCTACACCTAAAATTTACGACTGTTAAATAACATTCACACGCAGTTTCGTCTGTATGTCACCCTCTGATTTCATTTGCATTCTGGACGTCCACTCCGACAAAGTCTGCAGGCTCTGACTTTAGTACGGAGTTCAAAATTAGGCTCTACGGCAGACCGCTTCTCATTATTTCATTTCCGATCGTCTTAGACAGAACCTTTTGGATTTACTCCAACATTTTTCTTCCTCGTTCGCGCCCTTTCTTTTATCTTGGACTTAATTTTTTGGACTAATTATGAAAATGATAGGCTGCTATTCATCAGCGCGCAATTTTTCCTTGATAGAGTTCGTGAAAGTTAAGCGGAAGCTGTTGTGAGAAAAAAAAAGGCGGGTTTTTTGGTGTTTCGATTGCAGTTGGGTGCTCGCAAAATTATTGAGTCTAAGGAATGCCCCTCTTTTGAAAAAATGCTATCGACGTTTTGATTTCATGCATTTCGAATAAAGGAGAATTATCTGTTTAGTTGAGTAACGTCAGATTTGGTGTGGTCAGTTTGAGCTAGGTTAGCGAGTGTCTCAGAAGTTAAATGGGATGGAGAGTTCACTGACTGACGGTAACTTAATTACATTTCACATCAGGAACCTTTAACCCTATACTTGTATTGGCTTAAGCGTAAAGCCGCGTATTTTAGTTCGGTCTCGAAGTTGACCTGAAACCGCCGTATCAAACATCCCATTTAACCGGAAATATATTGAACTCGTGCGTACAGACGAATCGACTCGGATTAAGCTGCGATTCTGTCCTTCCAAAAGAAAACTTTCCAAATAATCAACGTAATTTGAACTTATCAGTGTTAAAATCTTACACACAATTATGTCTTTAAGAAAATGTACGCTTTACTTTCGTAAAAGTGTGGAACACCGAGGTGGAAAATCCAGCCACTAAAACTGAGAGTGTGGTGCTAAAATGAAGTGACTGACTAGTTCAACTCTTGAATGGTTTCAAGGATGGCTCAATTCATTTCGCTGACGAAACTCCGGCGAGAAGAGTCTTGACTTCCGGGTTGAGGTGGTAATAGAAGCAGCAGACCGACCCGCTCTGCTCACCTGTTTTGTAAGGCAAATATATTTAATGCGGCTTATGCAGGGAATTACGTACGTGGTTTCCTAGAATTACTCTTCGTCTCCTCAGTCTTGGCCCAGTCGGTTGTCGCCCAAACTCCCAGTGACCACGGCCACCCCGTCCACCGCCACTACCCGCCAACCGCCACCCAGGGTTCAAGCGCTCCTCGCCTCTTAATTATTTATAAATGAAGGGTTTCCTCTTAAACGGGTAGTCCGTAAGATGCCGCGTTAAAAGCAAATTAGCCCGGAGTGCGAAAATAAGACCGCCTAGTCAATACTCCATGAGGAAACTCTTAACCACCATACATTTTTTTAATTTTGACAAGAAGTCTTTACAGAAAACAGACAAAAAAAACTTTTGCTGTCGAAGAAAATGAAAATAAAAAATAAAAAGGTTAACCTTGATAGTCACATGATTTTTACTTTTGCCCTAATGGCCGTTTTTGTAAGGGAAGAAACTTTTATTTTAAGCATATTCTAATAATATCTGGGTATCATGCATGAATGGTAGTTTTGTTCTCTACATTATATCGCTAAGGTAAAAACAAAAGTGCTGTACTTTTTTTAAGAGTCAAGCTTTATCAAAACTATTCAGAGCGGAAGGTGACTTTGCCTTCAAAATAGCAATTTTCCGCTTGAGTTTGGCAACAACAAGCGCTACAAATTTTAAATAATCCAACAGCATTCCATTGAGTAACTTTGCACTTGAACAGTAACCTGATTCTGCTTTATTTGACAGAATATTTATCCATATTAAATGGCTCTTGAAAAGTTTGAGGTAAAGTTTAATTAAGGCAAAAATATAAGAAGATTTTGCTGAGGCATGAACAAAAGCTCATGCAAAACTTATAGTCTGACTTTGAATGTTTGATGTATGTTTGTCATGGATTGTCCAGCTCCTTTCAATTCGTTTTATTATCCGAGTTAGTTACCTTCCATTAAAAGTGTCATGATGCTTGGCGACAAAATATAGAACCCAAGAAGCAATAAGACCCTTAACCCATGACAGCCCAAAGTATTTGGAGTGAAATCTAGCTTAAGAGAAATTGAAAGAATTTTTTCCATAAAAAATACGCATTTTTAAGCTTTGGAAAATGCCTAAATAATTAAATTTCAGGTTTCCAGAGGGGTGTCATTTTTTTTAATTTTGACAATATGGAACTGAAGAGATCCTCCAAAATAAAATTTTCTGTTTCCGAACGGCATCGCTGGGCGGTTAAGGGTTAATATTGAGAGTGTACGTACGTAAAACATAAAACACCAGAAGTACCCGTTCTTTTCGTCGCCATTGAATCTTAACAGCAGGAGGTATTCAGCGTTAATGAACATTCCACATTAGAGCAGTACCAAAGAGTCCACAGAAATTTTAAGCTTCCTCTCAGTCACGAAGGTAGAAGTCATATTTCTATGGGAATTACGGTGAACTTGTGAATGATGCTCGAACGCATTTGTACTTTGCTGTGACGCGTTTTTAAAGAGGAACTCTTTCAGGCTTGGAGCGGCCTATTCTTCTCTTATTCACACGTTATATCTGATTACTATTTCAGGTAGAAATGTTTCCATACCTTATTTACGCGTACTCTACACTGTAACACACGTGTGGGCGGAATAGCTGCTGCCCCGGTGGTACACTTGAGCCGAGAGGGTGGTCGAAACAGACATGAAAAAAATATTCCGGTTACCAGTACGGTACATTTCTGAGAAGACTCTTTGGTCTTTCAAACCCATCAAACATCAAACTCATGTCATGGTTTATCTTTATTTTTATTTAATTGGTGTTTTTATCATTTTTCATTGTATCATTTTTCTCCCAGAGTCCTGGGTTGGGACGAAGGCTTATTTCTGATGAATTGTCTTTTCGTGTGGAAAAAAATCATCAGGATGGTTACTGGTCAATAAAACCAATTGTGGATGGAGTGAATTGCCCGGTTACCGTTCCGATCACTTCCGGTCTCATTTTACCGTTCGACGTAATCCGGCTGGCTCAATATCACATTTGATAATTGATGTCATAAGATCGGGTAAGGACTATTTCGTTTTACCAATTGTTAACTTTAATTTCCGGTTTGGAAATCTATGGAACAGTTAATCAAGAGAAGAAAAAGTATTATTGGACGTATTGTAATTTATTTTGATATTGCGGATTTCCTCTTGTATTTCATCTATTTCGTATGACGATTCAAACATTGGCTACTGGCAAAGTTCACCCGTTAATTAGTAATTTCAAAAGAATTATCATTATTGGAAATCTACTGTCTTTAGTTCTTATCCTTATTGTTCTTGTTTTTCGAAACACCTTTTATTTTTCCCTCTGTAATAAACACCATTAATATCTGTCTCCCCTTGAATAAAACACCTTCTTTTCCCCAAGGGTTTTTGTTGGCGAATCGAAGAAGTGTAAACAGCCGATTGCTTATGCAAGCGCGCATGATGCTAGCAAAATTTTGATATGATAAGCGAATCATTGCTCTCAACAAACAGTAAACACAATAGAGCGCGTATTTCTCGTAAAATTCCAGCCACGTCGCAACTTTCTCCCTCTTGTAACTTATTTCTAAAATTTCATCTGCGAACGAAGTTTTGGAAATCATAAACGTCCCAACGGCCTGAAAATGGCGGACAGCCGCTCACTTCCAAATGAAAACATTTCATACAGTTACGACCACACAAAACATCTCCATCTTCGTCGCACCTCGCAACCTCGACATCATTTCCATCTCTTTCCAACTACCGTTAGAGCAGAACACAAAATATCAGTATCCTTCTCGCTCCTCAGACTCAAAGTCATTTTCCGTCTCTCTCCTAGAGGACACTAAAACAGCCGTTTGAGGTAATACAGTCTTTCAATGAAATGGTATATTCTTCAGGTGAGGAGGAATCATTGTGTTTATGACCCAAGTTTGTGTATCGAAAAGTATCTCGAGAAAAAAGTTTCAGGTAACTCGTAAAATACACGATTTTTCATGGCTCTCTTGTGAATAACATTTCATGGTTTTCCCTTCAAAGAATATTCAGTGT
>Ga0058701_10005722_pt1 | contig 10380 bp, 5 predicted proteins | sample AgamicOrMae_FD_97039 | JGI IMG/M metagenome (GOLD analysis project Ga0058701, IMG submission 97039) | Agave microbial communities from Guanajuato, Mexico - Or.Ma.e | ecosystem: Host-associated > Plants > Phyllosphere > Phylloplane/Leaf | place: Guanajuato, Mexico | collected 2012-06-04 | reverse complement strand
CGAGAGCGGCCCCGAACAAGCAATCTACGCTACAAGTAATGGACAAATGTAAGTGCAGTGTGTAGGTACTGACGGGCCCTGACTGTCTCAATGTAGCTTTTGTAAACTCCGAACTCTCCAAAATTAGGAGCAACTCGTGAAGTTGACATTGCTATTAAGTCAGAAAAGTTGCTGGGCTATTACTAGAGAGACTGTAGAGTAACAGAGTGGCCAACTCTAACGGTCCTTTTGAATTCCACAGATCTGATTGGTTGGGATCCAGGTTTTGCCTTCGCTGATTGGTTGGGATCCAAAACTTGATGTGGTCACGTGGTACAGTTGGCCACTCTCTGTTACACTATAGTCTCTCTTACCAATAAATTTCCAAAATATTGCCTCGTAGCCGCTTTTTTTTTTTTTGACAGTTAGAAAATTAACGTTACTAATGCGTCTGGTATTATGGAGGAAAACATAGCCCAAAAATTGGTGTAAAAGTATTTGCCATCGTAATAATCTTAAAACATTCGGCGATTTTGTCCTCCAAGAAAGGACTTTATGTCCACGTAACGGTGCGTCCCCCTCTTAATCATAATCTTAACCTAACATTCTCGTCATTCTGATGGCCTAATACAGAGCGTTTGCTCTCTTTTGCCCTTTTCTGGACAAGGAAAAAAAACGGAAAGATTTTTCTGTGAGCATCGTCTTCTGTAGAACGCGTCACCGCGTCAGGATTTTAGGTCGGAGAAAAGTGCAGTATCTACCGTGGATTTAAAATCTGTCTCTATTTGCAGGGCGTATCCCGTATACACAGTTGGCGAAACTAGCACCATGTACACCGCACCCGCCGGCCAATACTACGCAAGCAACTCCGCCCCTGTCACCTATGCTCCAGTAAGTACACAACCTGAATCGGAACTCGCCTGACGCCAAGTGTGAGGAAATTAATACCGGGGTTCGTCTGTTTTGTAGGCGAGTGGGACTTTGGGACAGCCTGGGTCTAGTCATATTATTGCTCAAAGTGCTAACGGAGGCGCCTACATAATCCAGTCCAGTGTCGAACCCGAGCCGACTCATATCCTAGGCACCCATCGTACTAGTCCGCAAACCGTTGGTGCTGTAAGTGTAAGTTTGCTTAGCGCTTTGCTTCTTAACTGTCTCGCTTGCCTCTCATCTAACCCGATGTATGTTTGGCTGGGATGGGATTCGTTTTCATAGGATGCCGGGGGAGTGTCATACATCGTCTCTGGCAGTAACAGTTCGTCTCTGGACGAAGACGGCCAATCTAACCTCTTGTCTCACGCTACCCGTGTCTCACCTGCAACTGTAAGTTTCCCCATCGCTAATTGCATGCTTACCAACTCCGATTTTTTGTGCTTACTCGTTCGGGCGGGCGACTGGATGCAATTTTCCATGTCTTGAAGTCTAGGAACTTTCCCGCCACAGCAACTCGTTGGAAAAGATGCAACCGAACCTATCGCTATTTAACCTAGCGTTACCTAACCTAAAATTTTTTAACCTTACGTTACCTAATGTTAATAACTAAACGTTACTTATTCTAACGTTCCGTACCTTAACCCTAGAACCTCCGACGTGCCTTTTTTGGCACATGACACTTTTTATTATCGTGTCGCTCAACAAATACTAGATTTAGGGGTAGATAAATTTCTGACTTTTAATTTATCTACCCCTAAATCTAGTATTTTTTGAGCGACACGACAATAAAAAGTGTCATGTGCCGAAAAAGGCAAGTTGGCGGTTCTAGTGTTAACTTTACGTAACCTAACGTTACCTAACCTCAGGTAACGTAACGGAACTTAACCCAGCACTACCGAACCTAACGTAGCCCTAGCTCGCGTTCCTGTTTTCGCTTTCAGTGAAAAGCTTCCGACAACATCCTTTACGTGTCTAATATCTGTCCTTCCATTAGTTTAATCCGGGATCGCAAGACCTAGCATGGGGCTTTAAGTTGCCAAGTGGTGAATGGAGAACCGTTAATGGGAAACTGCTTGTTACTCCTGAAATAAAAGTTCAATGCTCCTCGCTGCTACACAGCTAAAACTTTTATTTTGTCTGTTGGAGTGCTTGACGTTCTCAAAATTAAGTTTAAACGGTTTTTTATTATTTTTTTATTTATTTTAAAGAGGCTCAAAGGTGCGCAGCTAACATGACTGCTCTCGCGGTTTTAGGTGCAATGGCTGTTGGATAATTACGAAACAGCTGAAGGAGTGTCGTTGCCCCGTTCTACGCTCTACAACCACTATCTACGCCATTGTAGTGAACACAAATTAGACCCAGTGAACGCCGCATCGTTTGGTAAACTAATTCGCTCCGTTTTCCTAGGCTTGAGGACCAGGAGATTAGGAACGAGGTAAAAATCCAATCCTTGCCAAGATCATCGCTTTATGTCGAGATCCGCTTTTGACTTATCCTTTTGTCCACAGAGGTAACTCAAAATATCACTATTACGGAATTCGGGTTAAACCGGGTTCGCAGCTGACCCACGCACCGGAAGACGGCCACGGGACCCGGAACTCACAAGCGAATGCGACCGGAAGTAAAAAGATCAAGTACACTGCGGGCCAAAAGGTGGATAGTCAGTATAGCACTGAGCCGACGAATAATCACACTGCTCAGCAGACACAGGTTAGTAAAGCTAGAGCCCTCAAAAGTGAAGGCGCGATTCTATAATGGGAGTCGCCATTACAGGCCCAATGCAGGGTTACCAGTGGGTCACTCTTATCACTTTTTGTCACTTGAAACAATTTCTGCCACTATTTGTCACTTTTTGTCACTATCTCGAAGATCCTTCTTTGTTACCCTCATTCGTCGAGATATTGTTTTTTTGCGCGGACCGACGACCCTAAATATGAACTATTACTGCTTAATCGCGGTATTCTGTTTGATACCGCGAATTCGCGGTCTGCCCTCGCGCAGAAGAGCGTTGTAAGTCACGCCTTTCCCTCCTGCCTCCCGGCCGTTTCAAAGCGACTGATTGAGCTACAGACATCGGTTGTAACCTTTTTTAACGATTTTATCTCGAGAAAAACATGTTTTACGGCTATTTGTTTTACAGACCAATAATCATCACCAGTACTTGGGAGATGGTACTCGCGCTATACCGGATTTCCCCGAAATTCTGCTTCCTGTGGGAGAAGAGTTGCCAGACGATTGCACATTGGAAGATGTAGATACATTCCGTAGCATTTATCGGGAACATTGTGAAGTGAGTATTGAAACCAATCCATCAAAAAAGCTCGTAGATACATTACAAGTGTCTGTACATTGAAACATCCCCTTTTAGGCCATTCCTTTTAAGTTTAGAAACACATGAATACATTCCTAGCATTTATGAAGCATTAGCAAAGTCAGTATTGAAAGCATTCAATCTAAAGTGCTTGGATATAATCCAAGCATCTTGATATGAAGTGAAATATTGGTTTTTCTTGCCATTCCTTTTGAAGCATTCATTGAGCATTCCGAAGTGAGCGTTTGATTTTCGAGGCCCTCCCTTATCTTTAAAATGCTTCAAGAAATACGTAGATATATTTTAAAGCGGTGACCGAGAGAATGAGAACATCCATCTGCACCAAGTGCATCTTTGAAGAAAAAGAAAAAAAATGTTTTCTCTTTTGCTAGCTTTCTAACAATGTTGTGGTTTGTAGGCCTTCTTGGATGCTGTCCTGAACATGGAATTCGTGACGGTAGAAAGTTTGTGGCGAGAATTTTGGCGTAGCCAGGATAACAACAACGGCGATGAATGCGAAGAAGAAAAGTATCTTTCCAAGTGAGTAAATTATTCAGCACTGCTTGCACGTCTGACATCTTGAAACTAATGTCATTTTCATCTCAGAACGAAGCTGTACCAGCTCTGTCGCTGCCCGCCGGTTCAACAGTTCGTCAGACAAGTCGATTACCTCTTCTATCAAAATTTGGTGGAAGTACTCATCCCCGAAGTATTAAGACCTATTCCAAGTAAGTACTTATCCGATATCCTCTGTCAAAATCGGAGAAAATTTTAGGTGTTTTGTCGAAAAAACTAGCCGATCGAGCTAATAAAGAGTAATTTGGATTTCAGGCTCGTTGACGCAAGCAATCAGAAATTTTGCGAAGGGCCTCGAGTCATGGCTGACAGGTGCTATGGCAGGATGTCCGGAGGAAATGATGCACATCAAGGTAATTTTACTTTTAAAAAAATATCGTGGAACATTTTCTTTATTTTCAAAGAAGTTATTTAACATAATTTATCCTATTTTTTTTTAAGTTCAAAAAGCTCCTATTTTAGTTCGAAGTGCAATTTTTGAAAGGTTGTTGTGGAAACGTATATGATGGTAAAGAGGGTAATTTTATTGTATTTCAGGTGAGTGCAGTTAGCGCGTTTGCTCAGACGTTGCGAAGATACACGTCGCTGAATCATTTGGCGCAAGCTGCCAGAGCAGTCCTCCAAAACGCCTCTCAAATCAATCAGATGCTCGCCGATCTCAACCGGGTTGATTTTCACAACGTGCAAGAACAGGTAAAATTACTTTTTTCCTCCTAAAAGTTTCGCTTAGCATAAGGAAACTCCTAACACCTCCTATCACTGTATGCACAAACTTTGTAAATTTAACGTTTCTTTTGCACTGAACAGTAACGTTTCTTTTGCACTGAACAATCAGGCAATGTTTGTAAAATGTTCTTTCTCTACGAACTTTACTCGTTCAACTGAGCTTTTCTAACATAGACACTCAAATATAAATTTAGCATTTTTTACCTTATGTGTTCAACCTTGGTATAATTTTTAATTTCATAATGAGGATTAGCCACGTACAGCTGCGTCAGTTGTGCTTCTTTCTGTTCACGGAGGTAACTTTCCGCTTACTCGGTTGTCGCAAATCAAGCAAAAGGTTAAAAATACACCCTGTAAAATTGCAAGTGTAATCTAACGTATGGTGAAAAATGTGAGTGTATTAGTTCTTATTCGATTGTTTTGTTACAGGCTTCGTGGGTTTGCGAATGTGGGGACGGTGTAGTGCAGCAGCTCGAAGCCGATTTCAAAGCAACTTTGCAACAGCAGAACTCGTTGGAGCAGTGGGCAGAATGGCTGACGAGTGTGGTCACCCGAGTCCTCCGTCCTTTCGAAGGGAGGTCAAACTTCTCGAGTGCTGCGCGACAGTTCCTTCTAAAATGGTCCTTCTACAGGTAAACTTAGCAATATCGAACCGTCAATCGTGAATTTGGACGGTAACATTTCCTTTTAACTTTCTTTGCCAAGCCGGAGCAAGGCATGAAGCGCGTAACCCAACCGAGGTTAACCTAACCTAGCTTAACCTTACATATGTTACTCTAACCAAGGTTAACCTAACATAGGTTAATCTAAACAAGGTTAACATAAGATTAACGTAAGGGCATTAGGCTTCGCAACAGCGGAGCTGAGCCGTTGTGAAGTGCCTTGGTTAACGTAACCTATAGGTTACTCTAACCGCAACGGTTATATGCTATAAAACCTTGCGAAGTGATAAAAATCTAAACCAGGATGTAACCGATTAGACGAAAATTCCTTCGCTGAAATTCACATTGAGAGAATAACGATATGTTTGTCATTGTTAAAATGATTGGAATACTCTGTATTTGGCTTTTTCCGAACGGTAGTGCAGGGCGGTCATGGGTTGAAGAGGAACCGAGGCAGACCGTATTCGACTACCCGCCAAATGAGTTGTTTGTTTTTTGCGCGCAGCTCGATGGTAATCCGGGATCTTACTTTGCGGAGTGCCGCAAGCTTCGGCAGTTTTCACCTAATTCGTCTGCTGTACGACGAGTACATGTTTTACCTGGTGGAACATCGCATTGCGAAGGCGACCGGAGAGACTCCCATCGCAGTCATCGGGGAGAAGTTCCACAACACTTCTAGTTTGCCCGAATATCAACAAACCTGCAATGGCAGCTCCGACATGGACCCGGGGGACGTGAAAATGGTGCCCGTGGTTCAAAACACGGCCACCGTGTTACAGATATCAGGCAACAAACGGCTCAAGATGAGCTAGCAGGTAGACAGCAGCGCCTGCAGGGGTACCTAGACGAGTACTTAGTTATATAAAGTTCACATTGTATATTTTGGCATTCGTTCTCATCAGTCTTAAAAGCGTTCTAGGCTTAAGTTAAATGTATTTTGTATAATTCTAGTCCTGCATGGCTTCTGAGGGGTGAGCTTGGCTGAGATCTCAGATAAATCTAAACTGTCTGCGCAAACAATTGCTCATTTTGTATTCGGAGCTCTTAGGTAAATTCTTCCTCAAAAAATGGATGTACCGAAATGAGCATCGCCCTCAACATTTGGGTTTGTGACAGTTTCAAGACGTACGTGAAAATGTGATATGTATTTTAATTGCCTTTTCAGGCTAAGCCTGTCCAATTAGGATAATGAATGACCAAATAATATGTTGGTGTCCCTGTAAACCGAAATATGGTAGCTGCACCGCTGTATCTGATTACTGCAAGTAGTTCTCCCTTGCACAATGACAACTTCGATTGGAGAGATTTTCAAATTAAAGATTAGCGATTGAGGGTTTGAAGTAATACTCTTGATGAGGCGGAAACCTTGTATACTGCGCTCGCTTATCTTCAGTTTAAGGATCTTTGGAGCAGACTAGTCCAAGTGAACGTTCGTTAACGTTCCAGTGAAATTGCTTGCCTCTCTATCGGTAGTAATTGTTGACTTCAGTGTTGTGTTTTTCCTTACGAGGCAGCTTTTGGACGAGTTGCTGTCGAACGATTTACGTGTAATAGTAAAATGGCGTATTTTCGTTAACCCATTTCGCTGCTCATCTTTAATTTCTTGTTTGCGTTCGCATTTACTATTATTAGATATCATTCCAGGTTTATCATTCCATTTAATATTTTTGCCGGACATTAACTTGACTGGGAAATAGGAGAATGTGGAACTTTCTCAAGAGGAAGAGTAGAAAATTATCAGTGCCTTAAAGGAGAGGAATTTTACGCGTCGTATACATTTTGGCTATTCTGTTTGTAATCGATTTATCTCGTGTTTAGAAATAATGTTTATGTTGCCGTACTTCGCTTTCCTATAAGAAAAATCAAATCGTGGAACACCTTTGTATTCCAGAAATATTGTTTTTCTTATTTTTGCTTTATTTGTTGAAAATCAATTTCCCTCTTCGAACGCGTAGCTGTAATTTAAAAGTGTAAATTAATCATATGGTTTTTCTCACCAAAACTCCGGGTTCATCAGATTATCAAGGGTTGTTCCTCTGTTTGTTCCCCCATCAGGTTATCTAGGATTGTTCCTCTTCAAGAGATGACATATTCCTCAGGTCTTATGTTTAAGTTACAGTTTTTAGGGATTGAATGATAGTTACCGTTTACCCACCAAGCACTGAATCTTTTTCTTTTATGTCGCCTCATGTAAATTTCTACAGTTTCAACAAATTCCTTAGTGAAACTAATGTACTTAGTACAGTTATTTGTTGAAATGCATTCAAGGTAGCAGAGTCGATTAGTTATTATCTTAGATAATTTTGCGCTTAAAAGCTGCGCTACTTAAATCGCATTTCTGCCCCCCTTAAGCCTTTGTTAGTGAGTTAAGCACATGATTTTCGCACAAAGCATTTATTAAAGAGATCGGAGCTCTAGTCAAGTTTTAGTGCTTAAGCGCCCTATTGCTTAAGTGCTTCAGTGTATTGTGTTACAACATGTGATTGTGTCTATATATTTTTTATGATGTAAAAATCGTAAATTTGTGTGGTTGATGTACACTTCTGTATGTTGCTTGTGTACTTGAAATAATTTATTTGTGAGACATTCCATGTTGAGCCAAGGTGAGATCATCGGCCGGTATTTATTTTCAGTGAAAGGCGTTTCACCCGAAAGAGCTTACTTTTATAAACGTAAAACCAGGGCATATTACAAAGTATGGATATTTGTATATTTTGTAACTGCATATTTATTTACCCGACTTTGAATCGCGAGAAATTAATATATGCTATGATTGTATTGCTAGTAAGCTTGCCTGCGGGTGGTTATGATGTGACAGTTTTAATACACGTAAATAAAATACCTACCGTAAAGAGGAGGTGACATTTCAAACAAGTTTTTTATTTCAAAAAACGAAAGAATAGTTGTGACTACGCACAGGCTCATTTAAATTTTCGCGCGAACGGAAATCCGATGTAAACGTTGCGTCTGAGAGACGACAGGTGTTTCCTGTCTCTTTCTCCCTCATGAGAATTCTATGTGTCGGACGAAGACGAAAACTCGTTTTTGAAAGTAGCGCGTGGCGCTCTTCCCTCAGTACTACAGACGCCAGTTCTATTTTTAGCGCGACCAAAATACAGCGCAAAGCGTTGAGTTGGTGCGGAGTTGAACGCATTAGTCGCTTGTTTGAATCTCGAGTTTTACACAAAGAAATACTGTTATCGCTGAACGATCACTGAAATCCGAAAATGTTGCCAAAGGAAGACGAACTCAAAAAGGAAAAGGACGATGACTTAAACGAAGATGGTACGTAACACTCAACATGTAATAACCCCGGTGACCGGAACTGTACACACATCTTACGTTTGTTTTAGTACCGTTCATTTCACCACTTACGTTTAAATGCAGGTCCAAATGTCATAAAAACTACTTACGGTATTTTTTTGGAATTGGTGTTCAATACTCAAAGAAATTCACCTCATTGTTTTGTTTGATGATCACATTTTTCCTTGGTGTAAACATTGGGTTTTTTTCCTTCCGTTCATACAAAGAAAATATTTTTTTTAAAATCTAATTTCATGGTTTTTGATGAACTTCGTGTTTTCAGGTCAGCCTTACAGCGACTGGAACTTACTTCCTGATCTGGTCCTGGAAAAAATCTTCTCGCTTCTTTGTGTCTGGGACCGCTACGAAGCGTCACAGGCTTGCTGGACGTGGTACCGAGGGTTTAAACTTCCTCTAGTCTGGAAAACATTCGTACTTCGTGACAAAACTTTGACCAGACGAAAATATAATTATCACTCAGGCTGGCAGGTAGGAAATTCTAAAATTCTCTGCCTTTAGTTCGCTTCATCTTAAAACGCATTTTCTCCTCCCAGCATATTTTGGACCATGTTCGGACCTCTCAATGCATCATCAAAGTTGGCCCACATTTCCAATGTTTAATTTTTGAGCCCATGCTCAATTTCTACAATCTCTACGAATTCATGAACATTATGTCGTATTACATCGAGCAAGATAACAACAGTAACGCCGCTGTTAAGGGCGTAGGTCGTAAAGTGACAACTCTGAAGTACTCTTTTGCCTGCAATATGGCTTCTTACGACAAACGGGATCGCAACCGTCTGTACGGAACTGGAGGTAAGTCGGACAATATTGCAAACAAGTTTTTTAGAATCATCCTTTGTGCGGCGTAGCCTACTTACGAAATGCTCGTAAGGAGAGAGTGGGGTTCTTGTTTGAGAGATTCTTTTGTTTTGTGGAATTCCAGGTAAACTGCTGGAGGGGTTGAAGCGATTGATGAATAATTTGAGCGCCCTTCGTTGGCTGGAGCTGAGAGATTTGATGTTGGATCCGTCGGAAGGCATGCATCTTCTTGACGACCTTTGCTACACTCGCGGCGAAACTTTGCGCACGTTGATCCTCGTCAACACAACGGAAGTCCCGTGCCAGATTCTCCACGTCGGCGTCTTTTTAAACCTCCAGGTAGAATAAAAAATCGAGTGTTTCGAAACCAACACTTGCACATGTATTAAACCAGGAATAGTACTAACCCAGGAATAGTACTAACCCAGGAATGGTACTATCCAAGGAATGGTACCGTAAAGTGGGGCGAGTCGGGACTGGCGGAGCGAGTTGGGACGAAGTTTAGAACCTTGAAAACAGAGAAGCGACTGCACGGGCGAGTTTTCGGTGGTGCAGAGGGAGTTTTCGATGCTTCTCCGGAGTGCTTCCGAAAATCAAAAAGTCTGCTCATGCAGGTAAGTCTCTGTTTTCGAGGATCTAAACTTTGTCCTAACTCGCCCCGCCAGTCCAGACTCGCCCCACTTTACTGTACTAACCCAGGGATGGTACCAACCCAGGAATAGTACTAACCCAGGAGTAGTACTAACACGTGGATGAACTGATTGATTGATTGAATTTTTTATTATCCATTAGACCTTTACAGGTATTGGTATCGTCAGTTACGTACACATAAACTGCAATTAAATTACAAAAGGAAACAACAATCATTCTCAAGTAGTATGTTTTCTCGTCATATACTCTTCAATGCTATAAAAATTGTTTATCTGCAGGAAGTTCTCTTTTAAAATCTTGATAACGAGCACACTCCAGCACATTCTTTGGTAGATAGTTATACAGAGATCTGTTGAAGCAGAGAGGTGATTTAAACCTTGTCATATCAATTTTTACTTTAAAATCGGTTTTCTGTCT
>Ga0058701_10005721_pt1 | contig 10381 bp, 3 predicted proteins | sample AgamicOrMae_FD_97039 | JGI IMG/M metagenome (GOLD analysis project Ga0058701, IMG submission 97039) | Agave microbial communities from Guanajuato, Mexico - Or.Ma.e | ecosystem: Host-associated > Plants > Phyllosphere > Phylloplane/Leaf | place: Guanajuato, Mexico | collected 2012-06-04 | reverse complement strand
GAATCCACAACAACCTACAGCTGCCGTTTTGGAAAGGGTCAACCAGTCCCACAGGAAATTAATCTACATAGAGTTATCATATAAATCTATAAAAGAAAAATATACAATCCTAACAGATTATCCTGGCATTCAATTTTTTTATATAACTTAAAAACATTAAGCTAGGAACAGTTAATGCGAAATTATCCGACGAATACAGAAAAGGTGAATAATTCTACTTTGGGTTCAATAGATTGAATGAAAATTCGAATTCATAATGTGAGCTGTGCCACCCGCGTACAGATATGTTTCTTATTGGCCATATTGGTGGTGCTATTTTTATTTGTGAATACTAAAAAGCAATGGATGTTGCTCGGGTGTCACCGAAAAGCCCATTCTACGGTAAACATTACTGTTTGACGAGTTTTTAACATAAGCTTGAGTACTTCACATTATCATATCATTGAGGGAATTGACCGCTAAACTGCCAGAGGAAATGCCAATGGAAAAGTTTGAAAGGGGAGAAGTACAATCAATTGTTCCAGTCACAGGATCCGGTTACTGCTGTAACACAGCTTTACCATCGATTTGGCTGCGCACTTTTGAGATCAATCAACCTAGCACAACAGCCGAAGATAAGAGGAGAGTGTATTAACCCATTGCCCACGACACAAAGTATAGGCCTATGTCTATCACAAACACATTCTTTTACATAGAAGAATGGAAAACCAAATTTTAAAAAGTTAATCATTCATCGCCTGAGATGAGAGCTCTGGGAGAGAGAGCGTAATGTATTTTTATTTATGTAATGCACTTTTCGAATGTACCGTAATGCATATTTAAAAATATGATAGAAAGATTTCAAATTAATGTCAACGCCAAGTAATATGTAATATGCTAGCTTCAGTGATTTGAACATTAACCTCGAAATGAGCTGCTCGTCAACTTTGGGAATGGGACAATCAACAATGAAACCCAAAACGCAATTCACATATTTTATGCAATTTTTGAATGCCAAGCTATCATTTTCAAAAACAGGAAATTTTGCAATTATTTTAGTGGGTATTCACTATAGCCATTGCAAATATTGGGAGACTTGAACGCACCTAAACCAATCTAATGCATTTCAAATGGGAGGTGACTTGAACGCACGGAACCCATCCTAATACATTTTTACATAGGGCAATCGTGCGAATAGCCAGTTCGATTATTTTATATACTGTTTAGTGAATACATTTCGGATGAGGAGTGCTTCGGTCATGGGCCTTGGACGTGGAATTTCGTTTTGGCAGGGAGCGTGAGATATTGTCTTTATCGCGAGCGTGACACGCATGTCAATCGCAGAGAGCAACCACCTTTCTACGCTCAATTTATAAGGAAATCGAAGCCATCGGGTGAGGAGGAGTCTTTCTGATTGATAGCATAGATCTCGCGCCGCGGCGGGCCGCGCCGCGCGCCGCAAAAAGTGAAAAGCATTTGTGTTCATGTCGTCATGCAAAAGTAGCTGAAGGGGTTTTGGAATTTTAGTCGTCATTGATAAATTGCTGGCCGAAAGAGATTGTTAGGTTGTTGAGCTCTCCTATAAGCTACAGGGACAAGGTGCGCCTTGAACTTACAGAATCCTAGTTGAACGTACTGAATTTTGGCTTCAAGTTCATGTTTTGAAGCTGCATTACATAAATATTTGCTCATGACTAAATTAAAGCAATTCAGACACTCTTTTACTTAACCCACTACCGCCCAGCGATGCCGTTCGGAACCAGATAATTTTATTTTAGAGGATCTTTTTAGTTCAGTATTGTCAACATTTAAAAATTATCCTCCCTCTGGAAACCTGAAATTTAATAATTTAGGCATTCTCAAAAGCTTAAAATTGCGTATTATACGAGAAAAATCCTTGCGAATTTCTCTTAAGCTAAATTTCACTCCAAATACTTTGGGCTGTTATGGGTTAATTGAAAACAAAAAGTCTTTACAATAATGGATTAGGTTCAACGACAACTGCTTCTAGATATGGTTATTGATACTTCTATCTTGAAAGAAAATTTAATCAGTGTTTAACTTGAAACACGTATTAACAAAAATCAAGTAAAATTTGATCAGTAGAAAGATGAGAATGAAAATACTCTAAGATTTTTAAGCTGGATATGGGTTTTGAAAATGGAAGGGTGGGGTCCAAGGACCGAGGACTTTGGCCCCTGACTGTACAAGCACATCTCCTTGCCGAGTGGTCAATGTCAACGAATTTTAGTCACGTAGTAATGGAATGCTGAAATCGATCCCGGTTACCGAAAATAAATTCAATAAAAGCTTTGTTTACATACGGACATTTTATCTGTCATCGGCTTTGCGATTAAGCAAAAATTATGGTTACTTCGACTGCCTACACTGTGAGGTCTATCTGTTAATGTTTTCTACTGCTTTTGTTACCTTTTCTATCCCCAAAAGGAACGGAGTGACAGCGAAGTGAGGCACAGGGTACCTAACCAACGTTCTTGTAAGTTTTTAATCATAATTCGCCAATGAACAGTTGAACCGGTGTAGAATACAAGAGAAAATTCAATATTTAAACGTTCACCTCTTGTGTTGCTCCACTATGAAATGAAATGCTTTGCGTCTCGTTGCGCGCGAATCAGCACGGATGTCGCCAGCTTAACCCATTACAGCCCAAAGTCTTTGGAGAAAAATTTAGCTTGAGAAATTTGAAAGATTTTCCCCATTAAATTACGCAATTTTAAGCTATGAAAAATGACTAAATTATTGAATTCCACGTTTTTCAGAGGGGGGGTGATATTTTTCAAATTGTGAAAATACTGAGCTATCAAGATCCTCTAAAATAAATTTTTCTGTTTCCGAACGGCATCGCTGGGCGGTAGTGGGTTAATGTAGGTATGTGATCCGATCCGTGGAGGGTGAGGGGTTTAGCCACGTACTTCAAGGAAATTTATATGAGATTGAAAACTATGAAGTGGGCTTGAGAAAGGTTCCATAGACGAAGTGGAGACTTTGCCTTGGGATGAAATAAAGATTGGAAGGGATTACACAAAGATTACTGGTCAGGGGTTAAGCCCAGGGGGGGCTCATTCGATTTCTAGGGTCGCAATCCATAATACTAAATGTGAACTGCCACTTCCCCAGTTGTCAGCTAAAAGCTCTTCAAATGCGGCAAAGAATTATACGTAACCTCGGAGTGAATTTCTGTGGAAATTCACTTCTGATTGGTGGCATGAATCTTCCGACTATGGGACCTTTGGTAGGTAGTGTGGAGTCTTTTAGGAAATCTGTTGGACGTACGTCGGGAAAATCGAGATTCTGCAGAAAAACTCTTGGAAAACAGTTTTATTTCGAGAGCTGCCTTTGAGACCCTCGCAACCTTACTATCCCGTAGCTTAGCACTCTAAATTCTTTCCTGACGATAAAAACGTAGTTTTTTAAACTCATTACCAACCGTTAATCCTCACTGTCATCCCAGCTTTGAAGTAGCATTTCTCTCATCTCAAAACAGTAGCAAGGAAACCAAAATCCCTATAACTTACGTGGTTATTTAGCCAAAGCGGAAGAAATGTGTTTTAACCTTGACCCTAAGCAGATGGCGCTTTGAGGCGTCCCGTTGTGTTTGCGCCTCGTCGCCGACGTTTCGGGTTCGACTAATAACGACCCCGACCCACTAGCCGACCGAGCAACCGAGCTGAGCTCCGCGACCTCCGACCTCCCAGACCTTAACCCCGTCGCAGTCAGACCTTGTCACAGGTCGCGAGCGACAGATTCCGGGTACGTAGCCGAGCTTCATAGCGTCTAGAAAATTATGTAGTTTAGCACCACAGCTCCCGATAAAAATGAAATTTTTACTCGTAGTCAGACCTTGCTGAAACTTGGAAGAGGAAAAATGGAGCGGGTAAATCCGGTGTAAAAAGGCCTGATCAAAGTCTGATCACGCACTGATCAGACATCGATTAGATGTCCAAAAAAAATATTAGTACCTGTTCAGACATTTTCGTACGGGAAGCAGTTCAAATACTGCGCTGTATTCAACTTAAATATTTATCCTGATGAGATTAAATGTATACACCGTTCACTAAAAATTTAAAAATCAAATTGCGATAACCAAGCCTAACGGTCGCCAAGCCTGCCGCTAACTTTTCGGCAGCAGTTACTCGCACCGAAAAAGAGACGGTCGGTATTGGGCTTTAAGACAGCTGAGAGGAATGTTATCGTGGCGAGGCACAATGCACCCAACCTAACCTGAACGAGATCAACCTCACCTATTTCTCGCGATAAATCGATGTTAAAATTCTCATGTTCTAATGAACAGTTGAAATAGAGTGAAATACAGGGGAAGCGAATTCAACCTCATTAAATTTACAAAATCGCGAACATGAAGGCATTTATTCCATATGTTCCTTATATGAGGAACACATCTTTGGCATGAAATCACGTGTCTTGTATTCACAAACAGAAACGAAATAAAAACACTGCTCACCCTCTACGTTCATAATTTAACCATGATACGTGCAAGAATCTGTCTATATCCACACGCGTTTAAGGATGTCATTACCCATTCCATCATCAATAAAACTACGTATGAGTCCGCGAACTCGTCCATAAGACATAGTATCTTTGGACATTCAGGCAAGGATTTTTATGCAGTGCGGATTTAAAACCAATCCATGGTCACTCATGATGAAACATACGGACACAGATATCCATGGATAACATTGACGTTATGATATCATTTCATCCCGTGATGTTAATTTACAGTTTTTTCTGGGACGACGGAACCCGTTTACAGGATAAGTTTCTTACTGATAAATAAGCCCATCCTATTAGTGAGCGATGTCCTTGCAGACAGAAAACAGTCAAAATAAGTAAATACTTATGAAGCAAAACATACTTGATATTTTCACAAGTCATAAACCCACATGCCATGCAAAAAATTCCCCGCAGATACTCTCATATTCTGGATCTATTTTCCGTTTCAAGTATCAATATAATGTTGTTGGGTTGGTCTGACGATATTTTAGTTCATATTTTGAAAATTTCAAGCGGTTCAGTTTGAAACTAATGCTCAAGGTCCACGGATACGCTCTCAGTTTTAAAAGAACAACACCAGCCACATACAGCTCATTTTATGAGGACGCACGCCACTCTATAGTTGAAGTTAGATGATTGTATCAAATATTTTTGAATATGAATCTTCACCGCGTTTGGTACAAAATTCCTTGAAAATAGTCAGATATGGCGGGCAAGAGAAAAATTGGCTTCACGTACGTTCACATCGGAAAGTAGTCGAAAAATGTCTTACTTTGAGAAGATCAAAGCCCTGTAAATAAATAAGAGCCCAAACAATTAATTAGTCGAGTCCCAGTCATACATCTCTAAATTATAAGTCCCACTCGTCTGTATGCCCAATAGGTATAGTCTCGTCCAGAATACTTTATATGGCGTTATAAACGGAACATTATTTTCACTAGTACGTCCCTCTCAGTTCAGCTTCCAAATTTTTGAGTCCCGACTTGGACGTATAACCGAGATTCCACTGTACGCATCTATTCAAAAATAATAACAAAAACTATGAATCAATTTTATAAACAAAACGATACCGGTAACTTTATGATTGTAACACCAGTATAAATGAGCATGTTATGAGTTGTATGACCGGAGAAGTGTATACTTACTATTATTTTTAGAAAAGACGCAAAATGAAAAGATTTGAATGAAGAATAGAAGCCAATTGATGCGATAGCAGAAATGTGAAAGTTCAGATCCTATACTTGCTTCGTGCGTTGACCGCTATGACGACCGCATATCTGGATTTTTTATATTTTTGACCTTTGCTTCATCACCCCTTTCATGCACGGAACAGGGCATTATTTTTCGTGAATGTGTTTTAAGTCGTAAAATCAAGTTTTAGTAATTACGGTTTAAATGCACTCAAACCAAGCCAAACCTCCAAAATACTTTATACTGCGATGAAAAAAATACTTATTGTAACGATCCTCAAGATATTGGTTACTGTTTATATCGGCACCTGAAGAATGTTAGCCATGATGAACGACGCGTTTTCTCGAAATAAGCTTCTTTTCCGACCTTAAAATTCTCCGGAGACTAGAATATTTATGTGAAAATATTGCAAGGTTATTTTTTTCTACTTAAAATTTAATAACTTTACAAAAAAAAGTTTTTTTTCCTGAATGCTTTTTTATATACTGAGGAACAAAAATTTTTCTTTAAATGAATAATTACGAATGATGGCTATATGATTTTCAAAAACTGAACTAAACCTTAAATGATGTACTAGTACCGGCGTATGAGATTCCGAATCTATTGAAGAAGAAGAAAAACTTCAGTAATGCAAAATGAATACGGCGAAAATACTTTTATGCGTAGAATTTGTTAATTTCCATACAAGGAGTGGAATTCAATCTAGTGTATATGATCAGAGGATTCATTAAGTCTGAAAAGGTTTAATAAATATCATTCACCCGCTTGCTTATCTGCAAAGTTCTTGAGCCTGTGAAACTTGTTGTTGTGCAAGTGGAACATGATTCTGCGCTTGACGTTTCCTGTGTTCGGTTATTTTTTATGAACTACTTTATACTGGGTGGCGATAGAGATCAAGTCCAAGGAAACGAATTTTACTATCCAAATTCAAATACAACAAAAATAAAGAACCGGCAAGCGATCGACGCGGCGAGCGAATGTCTAACTCTGGCTTTGACTACGATTTTTTGGAACTGCAATTTCCTGTTACGATTCTTTCGTGCGTAGATATCGATGCACACTTGTCGCTACTAATTTTAATTTTTTTCACCATTTTGAGTTTTGTTGGGTAGGAACTTTCTATACCCAGAAATTGGTGCAGTTCCCAATCGTCCAAACAAAACTCGTCATGTAAAATAAAAGTTTTTGTTGCGACGTTACACGGAAAAAAATGGTTTTGTTACAGCAAAAAAATTAGGGACAACAAAAAATTTTTTTGTTGCTGCAACTAAAAATTTTGCTGCAGCAACCAAACGTTTTAGTGATAAAACTAAACATTTTGTTGTTGTAACAAAATATTTTTGGTATCCCTATTTTAAAAAATGATTTTGTTGGTAAAACAAAACCTTTTATACCGTGAAGTATGGACAGTCACAGCATGCAAAGTTGGAGCTTAAAGTGGCCATGTCTCCAATAAACATCCCCAACAAGTCGATTTTTCACGCGGGAACGCGGAAGTGGTCGAGTTTTCCATGATGCCACCACGCTTACAGCGTGACCGGTACCGAATTTTAAAATCGAGTTTTTACCAGTACTCTATTTGGTAAAGTCCACAAATAATGAGTACCGGTACTCGACCTTGCAAGATTTTTCTAATCCGAAATATTTTTAAGTAAAGATATTTGCTGTACAAAAAAAAATATGTTTTTGCGCTTTTTGCTTTTAAAAGACTGAATGACCTGGCATAAACTGCAGCTTAAAATTGAGAGCTGAACTTAGTAGTTACTTTCCGTTTTATGAATGACAAGACTCGTTCCACATCTATTTAAAGTGGCGGTCTTTAAGTAAAAGTCAGTTTAAGTACGGTAAACTCAGCGTGACGTGTCGTTTTTGACGCTCTGAACAAACAACTCACAGGCAGTAGAGCAAGCATAGTTGTAAGATAAGTTATTTAATGTACACTTGCCTTTGAATCAGTGAAATCGGGTAAAAACAGTGAGAAAAAAACCCAACCGGGAAATGGCCCATAGTCCAATCAGTAATTAGGCGTTGAAGGTTGATAATTTAAGAACCACACAGGTTTTACATTTGTTTCTACCTTAGCAGGGTAGCTTGAGCAAGGACCAGAATAGATAGGCCTTCGAAAAAAACGTTTCGTTCAACAGTATACCTAAATACTAAACTCTGGCTAAGGAAGTTTTGGTCGTTCTCTTGCTCTAGTGAGCAAAATCATCGTTGGAAATAAAGCAAAGAAGGAAAGTAAGAACGCTCTCATCAGAACGTACTTACAACGAATTTCTTCGACTCTTGACCTCGGTATGACGAAAGTTTTGTATTACGAGATCTCGCATAAGCACTTAAAGAATAATATAAGATAAAACAAGGATTAAATTCTTGGCAAAAAAATTCTTGTTTTTGTTTGTTTGTTTTTTTTGCCACGAATTTTTTTCTTGAGGTAGTAAGAAAACTACTTTTTTTCTAGCCGTAAGAATTGTTTTTAGCACAAGAATTATTGTCATACCATAAGAAAAAAAATATTGTTGCAAGAAAAAAGTACTGCGGCAAGAATAAAACGTTTTGTATATATATCAAGAAAAAAAGTTCTTGGTATAAGGAAGTATTTCTGTGGGAGTAAAATAAAAATATAAGCTGCAATAAAATGTTTATGCATATTTTTACACAGATGTGTTTCTATTTGGTTTTAAAAGGGTTTGCTCATTTTGGTTTACTTTACTCAGAAACGGTTAATTAAGGAAAACAGCGGTAATCCAAAGTTAATTATAAGTGAATGTCTGTTCCTAGAAAAGTATCTTTGGGAAAATGTAGAGATGATTTGATTCATGAGCAAGGAAACAATGTGAGGATGACTATTTGGGAAATATGAGGTTATGACCCAAAGCATCCTTGACCATAACTCGAAGTCTTCCGGCTTATGGCGAGGATGCAACCCTGACACACTAGGCCTATTCCGCATTGATGAGACATGAGATTTCTGCTGAATCGTCCCAAATAAGAGCCGAAGAGAACCGTACCTTGAACGGGACACCCCAGCTTTCACGACATGTTTGACAGACAGGTCCGTGCCACGCGCTTGGTTGAAAATGTTCTCGTCACTTTTCCAGCTGCTTTTGACTAATATTGGCTCCCATCGAGGTGGCCAATGCAAAGTTTGAGTCTAAACTAGTCTTATGAAACCTTATAAAACGTAATTTCACTCTACCTACGATAAGCATAACACCGTTTTGAAAATAAATTACAGTACACCAAGTTAGCCCAATTTAGAGGTACATAATGGACGATTTTCCGGATCATAGACCAAGAATAGACCGTGTTTTCGGGTATCGCGTTTACCGTCAAACTTTAAGTTTGTCATCGAAGTTTGACAGAAACTCATTAATTGCAGATGTCTGAGGGAATAAAAATCTGGATCGTAGAGCCCTCAACTCTGCGTAGTTCTCAAGGTGGAGGTACAAATATGTCCCGATGCTGTGCGTGCAGCGTGCAGTGACGTGTTCGATCCTCTTTGCACCCACACTTTGAGAATTAAGCAAGGTGGAGGGCTTAACGATGCAGATTTCTATTCTCCAGACATCTGGAATTAATGAGCTTTTGTCAAAGTTCGATGACAAAGTTACATTTTGATAGTTAATGCGATTACCGAAAACACGTCCATCCTTAAGTCTATGATACGGAAAATCGTTTATTAACCATGCATAACATTTTAAAGATCGCACAATACAACTGCTCTACGTAGTATTGCCTACTTTTGTTTAGAACCAACCAACTTAGGTAAGCTGCCTAACCTCACTAAAAAATCTTATACTTATATCATTTGAATAATCTTACTAATACCTTGGAGACGTATTCCTAAGCTTACACCCACTCCATACTTCGTAAATCTACACCTAATTTCAATATCTGACGTGGAAAACGTAAATTAACCGTAACAATAAACATTGATCCACCGTAATTTGGCCAGCCGAAATATCTAAATATTTGCTTATTTAATAACTTATAACGCTGAGTATAAACTAATTGTAAGGCTAATCATTCGATAGCAATGAAATAAGTTAAGGATACATGGAAAAGTCCGAACCACATGCGCGTGACACTGCTGGCGTATCACAGGACCTCGCAAATAATTTGATACGAAAATAATACGCGCTTAAGGATTATAGAACGATAAACAAATCTTTTTGACGATACTGATTGTCCGTATCTCAAGGGTGGAATTTCCTGTCATTGTGTCCCAACCTCCGTGGCTAATTGTAAGCCGACAGGAGCGACGACGGAGCAAGTTTCGAATTACATAACCTATCACAACTTAACCTAATCTCGTCTGGCTAAAATAGTCGCTATAAGCCTGATATTTGTGAGCTCTATTCTTGACATCAAATTGTTGACGTGACATCAGGGTTGAAGAAGTTTTAGCGGAGCGGTTGCAACGCGGGGCAAAAGGCACGAGACCGGACTTAACGTGGCTTTAAGAACTAGGCTAACATATCCCAAACAATGCAATTTTATATTGTCCTCACAATATAATGGAAAATTACTCCTTGGAAGAACACGAGAGGCATAAAATACCGCCTATTAAAAGAGTGTTCCACCGAAAAGTTGAGTTCACTGAGGCCTGGTCTTAACCCTTTACAGCCCAAAGTATTTGGAGTGAAATTTAGCTTAAGAGAAATTGCAAGGATTTTTT
>Ga0058701_10005720_pt1 | contig 10382 bp, 7 predicted proteins | sample AgamicOrMae_FD_97039 | JGI IMG/M metagenome (GOLD analysis project Ga0058701, IMG submission 97039) | Agave microbial communities from Guanajuato, Mexico - Or.Ma.e | ecosystem: Host-associated > Plants > Phyllosphere > Phylloplane/Leaf | place: Guanajuato, Mexico | collected 2012-06-04 | reverse complement strand
TGGTTACGAGGTTTCAAACCGGCCACTGCGCGATAGGAGGATTCAAACCGGACTCCGGGTGTTATGCTGTTTCTAACAAACCGCTGGCTGTTAGGAGGTTTTAGTTAGGGACTAACGATATATAGGTAGTAGAACAGAAGGTTGTATTATAGAATTGGTCGTTTTTCGTCTTTATTATCGAAATTGATATGACTAAGAAACAAACAAACGTACTTTGAGAAGTAAGAAACGGTTTTAAACGTAGTAATTTGGACTAAAAGGTGGAATGCGGTCTCACTTAGTCTCGAAGCATAGAATATTTTTTATTCGAAATGTAAATGGCTCATCTTCAAGTCGGAACTTGTTTCAGTCGTCAAACAAGTACATATGGTATGTCTTTAGTTAAAACAGCACTCCCAAGCTTGAGGGTGATCGGGGAACCTCCTAGCCATTTTCAATCGTCGCGCACGGTACTTTGTTTTCAATTCCCCTCTAGCTTTTTTAATCAAGAAGGCGATGAAACGTAATATCTCGCTGTCCTCGTCTGGCCTTTTACTCTTCATCCCAGCACGTGCTTGTACATCGAAAATGGGTATTTTCTTGTTAAGTAGCTTGTTGTATCAACTTCGATGCAATTTTCATTACTGGTTTTACTGCTGTGCTTGTAAACCCTACTTTGAATAATGGACAAGATGATTTGCTTTTCCTACTTTTACAAGGAGTACCCTGAACACTTAAAGAATTTGACTTTTATGAAAATATACGACTGGTAGTCTGTTTGTAGACTTTACCCTCTTTATACATTGTTGGGGGCTAACTTTGCCAGTCGTTGGCGTGGAAAAAAGAGTGGGCCTAAACTCTATCCATGCACTTTTCAGTACATTGTAATTTTTGTCATCTTGGAAAACTCATTGTCTCATTTTTAGAACAAAGCTTTGTTTAACCTGTAAAGCAGGTTTTGACAACTTCTGAAGGCATATGCGGGTAATGGATTAAAAAAAAACAACGATCAAAAGGAAGCATTTACCGATAAAACGTCCCCTTTGTCGTCTGGTAGCTCTTATCATTTGTCGCTTTAATAATGTAGTCAAAACGTCGTACGAAATAACACTGTTGAAAGGAACTGTTAACATGTCAAGTTCATGGGTCGTTGTTACTATAAAAGACAAGCACCATGCAATTCGGCATCATCATGTACAGTAAGTAGCGAGAGGTACGAAAGCATAGTTTATATGTGACGACCCGGGTAGCAATGTCTGTGCAAGTAGTGCTGTTAATTGCTCCCCAACGAATGAAGCAATGCAGCAACCAGGCAGACTGAAGTAAACGCAGGAAATCTCAGCGCGGTGTATTATTTTTTTATTGCATTCACCCTAGAGGAAATCTCCGAGCCTCTTCTCAAATCTGAATTTTTTCCTGACAATCATATTGGCACCTACAAGCATTAACTGTCCAGTTCGATAAAGGACGTTTTCTTAACCGTCCAATTCGAGAACTTAGTCAATACTGCCTTTTCCATGCTCTGTACGTATTCCTTTCACCGGTATGGCTGAATTTTGTTCCGCAGAGTTTGTCGATAAAGGTAATGTCAACCGTTTCTGCAGACCAAAACACACACATACTGATAAATAGAGGGATCACCGATCACGGTAAACGCAGTTGTTAATGGTCATCGAGCTGGATGGTTAAGGAATCGTTTTCTCAAACTGGACGAATAGGAAAACATGGTCTCGAACTGGACGGTTAGATGCCTGTAGGTACTGCGGTAAGGATCGGGGATCTCCATCGATTGACTTTAAAGCACCATCGATTCCGTCGTAAGAAGACTAAGTCTTCCCCTGAGACGATCTGATCCTTCTGAATGACAGTCGCCTGTTTGAAAGTCATCAAACATCCATCAGATTCTGATCGTCTTCTCCGCAAGATAACCTGTCACCTATCATCAATATCATTGCCATACCTGTCCATTTTTAATTTATTTTGCAATCACAATGCTGTTATTAAGCGGGAAATCGACAGTCTTCTGACCATATCCTGCTGTCATCCTCTCCAGGAGACTGTTATCCTCCGACTGCAACATTCAAGATCCTCTGACGACAGTATCCTGTTATATTGCTTTGAAGTTTTGAGGTTGTGAGAATCACCTGATCACATTTGCACCTCCTGCAGTGATCTCTACGGACGAAAGTCCTCCGCTTTCATCACCAGGATCGTCTGACTTCTACTTACTCCTGTATCGATTTGGGGTCAAACAAACTATTCTGATCATCGACTTTTCCCGTCGTCCCCACCAAGAGAATACCAAAACCCGAATCATCCTACGACGGTCTGCTGTATTGATTACGACTGGAACCTAATCTTCGAATCATGTGTTCACCGGAAGAAGGCCGCTGCTGGGCAATCAGAACCCTCTCACTACCCAGGACAAACACTCGCCTGGCAAGTGGAGTAATCATGTCTCTTTAAGACAACATGCGCCAACTACGCAATGGACGGACGAGTTTACGCTTGGCAGCTTGGAGGAACCTAATGAAAAGATGCAACTTGACGTGGTTGACGGGCCGCGTGGCACGCACGCTGCGCTGCCGGGATCCCGGACGCCTTATCTCCGGATTTCGGCCGACTTCTCGCCGAGGACAAAATGCGCACGTGGCCAACGATTTGATGCGATAACGTCCCTAATTAATAAGCGGTCACGTGGCTTGTGAAAACGTTGTTCGAGTGGACCAAACGACCGTTCGAAACGGTATCTTATCTCTCTTATGATTCGGCTTTGTTTAGCTTTTTTTTTCGGGGTGGAATATAAAAGGGTGCGTTGTGCTTTTTTCAGCGAATGGACGATTGATTTTGTGTTTACATATCGTGCGTTTAAGTTTAAGGTTTGGGGGTATTCACGATGCCTTACAAATTTGAATGTTTAGGATGGTCCACGCTGGCGTTTAGTATTAAAGATTTTGCTTATTAACGGTGTCGTTTTCTTTTACTTAAGGACAGAGGTCTGCACCTGCCCTGTACGATACAGTATATTGACATTTTTAGACGGCTTGCAAATCAGGTTTCACGAGAATGAATATTCTGAATTTGAAGGTATTTCATTTTGCGAAATCATTGACTCAAGTTTTAGTCCATTAATTTTTAATATTATTTTTTTAACACTTATTCTTTGGGTTTAGTTTGCAACCTTGCAGACCCGTCGAATCGTCGTACAAGTATTTGAACTGTCACGGATTTTACTTTGAGAACGACCGCTACCCTTTCGCAAGTTACGTGTTCTTAAAAGAAAACAAAAAGTAAAAATGTGGGAAATATTTTTGAGGGGTAAAACCAGGCACAAACGTGGACTCGCCGGGCGCATTTTTATTGAAGGCGTATTGTTTACCGCGTACAGCTACCTTAACCCAATATACATCCGTGTCCAAAATCCCCTTCTTTTTTTCCTTCGAATTTGAATCGTATGACGCTCCCCACTGAATCTCGTAACCCACAAACGGCAACCCCTTTATTAATGAAGAGGTTGAAATGCATGAAAATTAGAGAAGGAAACGCGATTAAAAGAGAAAATGCATCATGTATTAAATTGAGGCGTGATCGGGGAGGGTTCGTCGGGGTCCCCTGGGACATGGCTGGGTCGGGGCTGGAGTCCGCCAGGACGGCGGTCTAATGAGCCCCGCGAGCGTGCCCTCCTCTCTTTATCCTTCCTGGTCATCTAAATACAATCCGGCAATTGATTCTACGATCCCTGAGGCGAACAGTCCCTGCTGTCTAATCGCTTTGCTGGGCTGAGCAGCTAACCTCGACAGGATGCGACGTATGCTGGTGTTTACGTGTTCATTTACCAGTGTGCTTGAGCTTACTCCTGATATAGCTGTGTCGACGACGTTCCTTTCCAATGGATATTCTTTACGTTTAGTGATGGTCTCACTCGTGCAAACTTACCAAAACCAACATATTAGAAGCTAGTTGATTCTGTCGTTTTGAACTTTCAACCGTGAAGATCCGTTCAATCACTACGAATGCGGGGTCAGAGGAGACGAAATCTAACGACGTACACTAAATAACCAAAGAAAGCAGCTTACGTGGTCAGAACTTCAACTCCTTCAAACCAGCTTTAGTCTGAGTTGTTTAAGAGTATATTATAAAATTTTAAAATTCAGAACAGGTATTTTGTCACACATGACTCGAACCTGGAGTAAAGTATTATCATAGTAAAATGATGTGTCTTTCTTGCAAATACACGGAAGTACAATCTCATTCTATCTAAGGACGATATTGGCTAACTTTAATAGCATGTTTTAATTATCTGTTCTAATACAATCTTACGCTCTTTGAAGTTTAAAAGCATCTTCATTAAATACCACAATGCAATCATATACGCAAAACCCAGGAGACGACCTGATTTTAATCAAAATAACTTGATTAAACTGGTTGTTAGTCGGATAGTGGCCGGCACGCGACCCTTTTATTAATTTGTCCACGGCAATAAAAATAATAAAAGCTATCTGGGGTGGCGATAAGGGGAACGTGACCACGTACGCTGCAGGGATTTTACGGGTACTCTAATCACGGGGACGGGAACGGAACGTCTGTTGGAGAACGTGCTGCCTGCCGATACTCCGGAAGGGTCCCGTGAAGAGTAGCGATGAAGTGACTGGCGCCGGATCTTGTATTGACAACTTGCACGAAGAGCCTTCTTTTAATCACACCGCCAGTTAGTTTTGTTTCTTTTCTTTACCAGGATGATATTCTTGGGAGAATAGTTTTCTAGTCTTCTGAATAAGGGATTCCTTTTCGATATGCTCATGCTTTTCGTTTGCATCTCAAGAGTTCTTGTCTATACGGCACGTTAGTTTTACTGAAAAGCTGAGCTGAATACAGTCTTTAAAAAAAGTCATAAAAGTTTTGGCAATACAAGTTAGAGTTCAAAAGAGGAGGCCTCGATGCCTACAAAAATTATGAATCCATACCGGGTACCCCGTTTACCATAAACGTGTCTTGGATGAAGTACGTCCTTTAATTTTGGCGTTAGACGGCAGATTTGGCTTTTACACTGGCATACCTGTCGTAAATTTTTACATAATGAACTAAAATTTAGCACTCACGCCGCAACTTTAGTCTATCCCATTGATAAGTCCACATGACCTGGCTAGATTGCTCGTAACACAGCCCAGGCAAAGCGGTTGCGCACTCACTGTTGCTTCGCGCAAAAACAAAATCTCGCCTGTGCCTTTCACATTTTCACATTGTGTTGTCCCTCGACTTTTTCCCAAGGTCGGCGTTTTTACCCAAAGCAGCCCCATTTAATAAATCATCGCTGGTTCATCCATAAGTTTGTATGTTGAGCATTTCCTTGATGGAAAAAAAGCCTTTTTTGTTTGAGCGCTAGTGACTGCCTACAAAAGCGCGCCGTTACATTAATTTTGCTGCACTCTTTTCACGAGATGATTATAACGAGAGGTCCCCTTTGCCCAGCGACGCATACACTCCCGATAAAAGCAAAGTAACTTTCACTCGAGTCGGATTAAGTTAATCGAGGTGCTGTTTTGATATGGAATGGTTTGAATGCCCCTCAGATAAAGCTAAATTTTCACTCAGTGTACACCAGCAGTTGGCGCGAAGCCATCTACCCGTTGTCGGAGCAATGCCGGGGGGTGGGCCTCAAGGGTCGCGATTTGCTGTGCGGAAGAGCGTGTCTGCCAAGCCTCCTTCGATGCAAAAAAGGACTGCGGACTTTGGATGTGCAACAGGTTAAGAATAAGAATCTCGTGAACTTCAAAAACGCCGACTACGGCTGGTGCACATTCTAGAGCATCGTGTTAGATGTCATCGCTCACGGTTTCGGCGGTGAAACGTATGTAGAGGGCACCAAGTGTTTCGGTGGTTCCTCAACCTTATCTTCATCATAGTTATCAGCATACATGTCTGAAATTCACGAGAAACGATGCAGGCACTTCTTGCGTAGGTCCACTTCTTTGATACTGTAAGTTACTCTATTACGGTTGAAATGAATAGAAACTTGAAGTAGTTCTTAGCTCGAGTCTCCCATAATGCAGATATTGTATTATTTTATTAAAAATCAGATCTTTGAAAATTACCTTACAGCTTTGGGTTTCTCATTTATGATCTCTCCGCACTGTTTCTTTCAATTATGACCTTCCTGCATGGAGGTATCGATCTCATCTCACCGGTATGTTCATCCAACAAAACCATACAAAGCGCCATCGCGCCCTGCTGCAAAATTCTTCAGGGATAAAAATGTGGCACTGCCTTCAAAATAGCGTCTGTATGACATTCCAGAATGTGCGGAGAGCAAATATAATGATAAACCTTTGAATACATCTGCGGTCAATGACACCTGTTGGGAGTCTTCCACTTTTCTTTACCTGGAAAAAACTTTCAAAGGCTTTCCGGAATCGATATTGCGACTTGAGAAGACGCAGCATTCGTTGGTACGCCCACTGGACATCAAAAGACTTTTTCCACTTTTCCCCTGCTTCTGAAGAAATACTTCGATGAATAAAGATAGTGCATGTAAAAGGCAGATCCCTCAAGGTCCCTCGCGGCTCCTCCGTGGGAACGCCAACCAACGGCCAGCCGCGCTTTATGTACAAAGGGATGACATGTGCCATTGCTTAACTCGTGTCCTTAAGATGTGCAACCTTGATCCTTGCCTACCCTAGAAGACAAAGGGCTCTCATGTTTAATCCATTTCAATTGTCTCCAAACAGACGCTATGTTTACACATTACGGAAACTCCAAGTTTCATGTATGAGAATGTTTGCCTCGTCATGGATCCGTTACCATGTGTTTTTCTTCGATTAGTTGATACTTCCAACAGTTTCATCGAGGGTTCGAGACTCAAAGGAGGATGTTTTCTGACACAGCGTAGACTAATGAAAATGAGGTAATACTTTCACTGAAGTGAGTCGTCGCTGATTTGGTATTTACGGAGAGCACCGCGTTACAGAAATGGGTTTTATGGAAAAAAGGATACTATCACGGTTCTTAGGGAAATCCTTGGACAAAGATTTCCTTAAGAAATCCAGAATTTTTTTTTATTTTTTTTGCCTATGGCGCCCTTTTTATCTATCTTGAATCATGTCTTAACTGCAAGAATCACTTTTTGCAGTGTCGCTAATATAGTTACCTGATCGCATGACTAGGCCTAATGAATATCCCAGAGGGAACTTGCTTCGCTATTGCGAAAACGTTCGGCCTGAAAACCTATTGATGCAAAATGCCTGCTATAAAGGGTTCGTTATTGAGCCGTAACCGCAGCAAACGATATTACACCTGAAATCCCTGCTTTGCTTCTTTATGATACTCGAATTCTTGAGCGCCAAAACTTTGTTCAGGTCCTCATTCTTATTGCAATCCCTTAACGCCGCTACAATCCCTCTTGTCTGAAGTGACGACTCCTGAGTCTTGAAGCTTTCTGAAATCGCTACCTCTTTTACGAAACCGCAGAACTTTATGAAAGTTATTGTAGCTTTTAGTTGCTTCAGGCTCTGACGTCTTCTCTTGCTGTAAGTTGCAGTGTTGCCTGTTTAACTAAACACGCTGTTCTGCAACAGATCAAAAGTCTTAAAAAGCACGAGGAAAGAAAAGTTTGGACCAGCAAAAGGAGTCTCACTTTAGTCCTTACTTTGAACGCGGCTTTGCAAAATGTACAAAGTTTGATTTACAATTTTCCAACGATTAGGCTCATTAAGGCAAAAGTGCCGCAGCTGAATCGTAGTCGAGTTTAAAGCTATGATATAGTTCTGTCCAGTAAAAATCGTGTAAAAAATTGTCATTTGAATTCCGTAGCTGCCAGAAAATGATACTCTCTCCAGAGTCCAAATGCATGAAAAAAAAAGAAGTCAAATTTTAGCTTTTATCATCATGAGACTTCTCAAAATCTTGATAACTGGAAATTGGAAGAAAAACTTGATAATTGGATGGAAAGGAAGCCTAAATTTTAAAAGAATGAACATTCTCATTTGGCAAAGAGCCTCTATTATGAGGCGAAATTGGCTCTATCTGGTTCAGTGAAACTCGCAGGGTGTCAGAAGGTATCAAACAAGGTTGTTCTACAACGGAAGAATCATAGGAGCAGAGTGAATTTCCAGGAGTTCTTCTTGGGTCTCACTGTAAAGGACTGAGGTGACAAGTCGAAAATCGGACACGAGGGTGTCTTCAGTCGGCTATTTGAACTCGTTTGCGGAGATTTTTCGTTTCCGGCGTTGAGATTCGTCCCCGGAAGTGGGGCGCTGCATCTATCACCATCACGGCGGCGCCTCGTCAAGCAGCTGACATGCACATCCGTCTGAGGGATTCGCGGCTTGTTTGCTTACCACCAATAGATTTCGCGAGGCGCGCGACGCGACGCCTAAACGCGTTTCGCTGTCGCGGATTCGAGTAATTGATTGTTCCACCTCCAGGCTTGTCATGCAAGGCGATTCATCACGAAATTTAAGCAGGTTTCGGTTAAACTGCCTTCGACTGCATTGACAGCGAATTAGTTTACACGAAGTGAAAAGTGTCATGACTAAAACAAGTTGGTTTCGTGACATCCTCAGAACAGCCGTACTCGTGAAGTTAATGTAAATATAGCTGGTAGGAAGTGCCGAAAATTTATCCTACCAAAATTTTGTTACACCCAAGGAACCTTTTACCAAAACCTGACTTGAAAAACTACCCTGTTCTGACTAATTCACGGTCGGATGAGATCAACCTCCTTTTCTATTTCCTAATGAAATGAGCTTAATACTAATAAGCGACTTATCAATAAGGTGCAGAAAGTTCGACGACAATACGAAACCAAACATCATGTTTGTCTTGTGGCAAACCTTAAACCAGGCTACACCGCGGCTAAAAATATCTAGGTTGAAGATAACCACCCTATTGTCAAAAAAAGGGTCATAGGATATTAAACTACTAACCGAAGCCTCGAATGTGCAATTTTAAAGCCAATGCCGATATGATGAATCAACAGCTCGAAGATATCATCAAGCTACAATTATTATTGAAAAATTTTAGTGTGGAGGTCATTTGAAAATTTTTAACCGAGACAAGCCGAGATTCTTTTTCCATTAGAAGGAAGTCTCTGTGAGGTTTTGAAATCAATAATTCGTGTTCGTTCACACAGCTCTTGCGGATTCCAATTCCCTGCGGTATCGGCTCTGATTAGCACAATGCTTTTCAAGCGAGCCTCCAATCTTCCCTCTGCTTTGTGACACAAAGCATATCAGCGATCTTTAACTATTACTCGTCCGTAAACATCGGCGGCGACTAAGATTTTCAGTGCGGTCATAAATGAAAACCTTGGTTGACCTCCCGTGAAACGTGATGTCTCCTTCCAATGCGTATCCATTACTTGACTTACTCTGCGAGGTTCGTGCCTATAGCTGTGATGAGTGGGAAAAGAACGCCTCAGCCGTGATAGTCTTGTGGTCGAATAGTATTGACGCTGGTGGCATGTCTTTGAGAAGCCGACGAAATAATGGGCCGAAATTACTACCGACTCGCTATTAGATACAAGATTTTGTGGCCAAAATGAGCGGCGACGCAATATGATACGTGATAAGATCTTCCAGATGGCGAATTTTGAACTGGTGGAGTCGTAGATTCCAAGTAAGTGCGTTAGATGACTCTGTACTATAGCGCATCCAGCATGGTTGCCCGAGCAACACTTCAAAGCAAGCTTTATATTTAAAAAAAAATTATTCGTTAACAAAAAAATCCATTTTTTCCTTGGACAGCTCGTTGAAGTAAATATTTACGACCGGTGCTTTAAGCATAGATTGCCGCCTTAAGTCAGCTTTTGTGGTGCATGGAAGTTCTGGAGGCGCGATTAGTTTCGCAAATCCCCACGGAGAAGTTCTCTTCTGCTTCATCGAGTTGATGGATTAAGGGTTGACATACCCACAGTCACTCGAAATCGCACTCCACATGGAGGTATCAATAGAACCGACAAGACAATGACTAAAAAGTGTTTGCTGCCATACAGTAGATTTCCACCAGCAAGGCTTCCAACAGGCTTCTGTGGCAAGAACTCGGTGATTTCCTTTTCAGTTTTCTGCAAAGCGTTGCGCCATTGAAAAAGATGCTTGACTGGCATACGAGGGGAAAGAAGTGAAAGGGAGCATGTAGATACGCTCTGTCGTTAACTCTCTCTTCAGCCCTATAAACAGGCGATTGTGCTCTGGAGTCGGCCGGCGTGGGTTGAGGCATGGTAACTGGAAGTTTATGGGGAAGACACACGCTCCAGCCTCCCTGTTATGCCCGCTGGTCGTCAGACGGAATAGACCTTTTCGACAGAATCAGAGGCGCCATCTGGCAACGCTGTCGGCGCATGCGCAGAACGGTTGTCGTCTGCTGCTAGTCATGCCGGCGTGTTTATCTTTGCGATTTTAAGGTTGTTG
>Ga0058701_10005719_pt1 | contig 10382 bp, 6 predicted proteins | sample AgamicOrMae_FD_97039 | JGI IMG/M metagenome (GOLD analysis project Ga0058701, IMG submission 97039) | Agave microbial communities from Guanajuato, Mexico - Or.Ma.e | ecosystem: Host-associated > Plants > Phyllosphere > Phylloplane/Leaf | place: Guanajuato, Mexico | collected 2012-06-04 | reverse complement strand
GCCAACGCCGCAAGCGCCAATCCGTAACCGCCAAACGAGAAAAGTCGCAAACGCCAAAGGTCTTAACCGCAATACTAACCTTACCTAACCTAACCTAACTTAGCCTAACCTAACTTAACCTAATTTGACCTAACCTAACGTATACTAACTTTGGCGTTTGCGACTTTCCTCGTTTGGTGGTTACGGACTGGCGCTTGCGGCGTTGGCGCTTATGGTTTTTGGCGCTATCGAATGCCCCCCTATGTTTTGATACTAGAACTGCGTGAGGCTGGTGTTTTGAGCAGCAGTGGCGATTTTTTCTGAACCTCTATTCCGCTTCGCATGAATTTTCTGGGAAACTGACAGCGGCGTAGGCAAAGAGCAGAGAAAATTAACCTTGTTTCCCATGTTTCTATTTTCCAGTCGGGCTTTCTCGGCACATTCTATGCCACACAGCAACCTCCTGTTCGTGGCAGTGAGCGCGTTGTGCCACATAGAAGAGTTTCCTATTAGCCTCGTTCCGCAGGAGATAGATTATAACCAATCCCTGAGTTGCTATAAAGTACATCACTATGATTTAAATAGGAAGCGGTCGCGGGTCTGCTACAACCACCATCACTTGGTAAGTGGAGACATTTTTCCTTCTAAAACAATCAGAAGCTTTACCGCATATCCTGATAAACAAAAACTGGGATAGTCGAAGATTTCAATGTTATTTTGCGTCAAAATTTGAGTAAATGTCTAGTCACAAGAGTTAATGTACCGGTGCGTGGCTGTTTTTGCAAATTCAATGAATCGTCTGAAGTCAGTCGATACCCTGATGCAGAATTGAAGCTTAAATCATTGATAAAAAGATTTTAGCCATTCGTGGGGCAAGTGGAGGGCGAATAAGTGGCTGGTGGCTATTGACACTCCAAATAAAGGAAAATATCCACGCTGGGACGCGTTCGAAAGAGGCTTACGAAGATGTTCCATCTCTGTCTTACACATGGAGCTTTCTTCATGAGAGAGAAAGACAGAATACCCTTCGGGTGATATTTTTGAACGCAGCCCTGTTGAGAAGAGTCGGAGGAGGACTCCTATTAAGATTTTGATTTCCGGAAAAAAAATTGTTCCCGATCGATTTTGACGCTGAGTTGCTATAAGCTTTTATCAAGTCTTGGTGAATATTAAAATTAATGTCTAATCTAAAAATGATTCAAATATTCGTTTCTATTCGTGTTTTAATGTTATTAGAACGGGAACATTCGCTTAACTAAGCTATATTTAGTTCTTCAATTTTTACTTCTTTTTATCTTCAGTTAATGACTAATTTTTCGTCTGCTTTCAGGAAAAGGAAATCAAGTTGTGTGGCAGAGCAGGAACGTTACAGAATAGCACTTTGTTGTGTTCAATGTTACCTCTGGTAGTTTTTGTTATTTCTCGTGTATTAGTTGTTCCATTTAAAACTCCCGCTTCTAATTTGTGATGATTTTAAGCTTGTTTCGTTACCAATGCATTTTCGTCTGTGATATAAGTGTAGACTAACATTGTAAGTATAGAGGGCGATTATGGGGTGCTGGATGCTCGTTATTGTTATCATTTGGGAGAGAAGACAATTTTCTTTTCTTTTAGCAGTACGCTGTCGCAATTGTGCGTCAGCTCTCTCGAACATGCTGCCCTGAAGCGCAACAGAACCACCGAAACTTCACCCCTGAATTTCGTGTGCTACGTAAGAAAAACGAATGTGATATTTCGGTGGCTGAAGTCCCGAAGGGAGCCAGTTAACGCCAAATTTTAGTGAGGCACGCAACATAACTTGGTGCTACAACTCACCGCAGTGTTGCCAGATTTTGTAAAATCATTAGATTTAACCGTCACAATCTGTTCTGTGTTAAATAATTTGCTAATATTAACCAGTTTTGAAGTCCCTTTCTCTAACGCTTTCCAGAAATTATGATATTTGTAAAATTATCCTTGTCTGTCTTGCGAATAAATATGATTAAATCTTGCGATTTTTCCAAATCTGGCAACACCGCTCACGCAAGAAGTAAAGGTACGATAGCGGGGTCCCCTCTTCATAAACGGGCTAAAGTACTCAACCCCAATAATCTCATACCATCGGGCTTCTTCGCCAATACTTAAGCTCTTCCGAGATTTTTTTTTTGATAACTGCGATTTTGACTATGTCCGAAGCAAGAACTTATTCAGTCTCAGCATACCGTTCCATCAAAACGGAAAAATAAAAAAAAAATAAAAAATAAAAATTAAAAAAAACATGTTTTTTTACCTAAGTAAAACTTTAAAGTATTCCCTGGGCAGAAATCGGGTAATTTATTCCATGTCCTTAGCTACCGTACCTTTCAAGCGTGAAGTCATTGTTGCCAGATTCTGCGACTTAACATTTTTTTTAACCACAGTTAACTCGAAAACCATTAGATGAAACCTGGCATGTTGTGTCTGCTTAGAACTGCTCTTGAGCTCATCTATCCAAAAGTGGGGTTGATCACCTCATGTATACCTGGTAAAAAGTTAACCGCGTTTAAAAGAAAGAGAGTCACGAAATCAGGCAACACTGCGTTCAGCACATGACGTCTGTCTCTTGTAAGATCTTTCTTTGAAAAATATGAACTTAGTTTTGTTTCGGCTTTAAACCTAATCATAGTCACGATTATACTGAAAGGAATGCTGAGTATCCCTTTTTACGCGAAAAGCACTATTTTCGTCCATTTTGTCTACTTGATAGTTATTTCGCAAAGAGAGTTTGCTCTCATCGTTTTCATCGTTCTGTTGTGTATCTTAAGAAAATGCCTTGTCGTGACAGATTTTTGATATGAAGTAGTTGATTGTAGTGATGGCTTTTAAGAGCGAAATAGTATGCAGATTTAAAAATGTTGACGAAATCAAAATAATCGGAATAATTTTGCTGCCCAGTTGTTCTTACGCCGAAAATTATTCCTTCTTTAATCCGTCTCATGCGATAAATTTTACTGACCTTTTCTTTGAGGCCAGCCTTTTTCATCAACTGCCACGAGAGGTCACCTCGTAGAGGTCTGAACTATTTTTAAATATTACGAGGAAACCGCAGCTGTCTCCATTATTACTCTAGAGACTTAGAAGGATGAGAGTCACAAATAAGTACGTCGTACTTCTCGCAACTGAGAAATAAGACCTCTAAGCCGACGCGCTGTTTGACTTTAGATTAATTATGTGGTCGGTTTTTGATCACCTCTTGGGAGACACTTTTTCATTCTGGTAGTGACCTCTTTGGCAGTTGAACTTCTAGTTTTCATTCTCAGTTGAGGTAATTTTGACAAAGTTGATAATAATTGGAAGATATTAACAGGGTCTTTCTCTACTGTATAAGTATAGGTCTGGAAAAATCATTTTGATGTACCGAATTTTGCTTCTCTAAAATGGCTGCAAGGAAACATCAATTTTTAATTTTTTGCAATAACGGATTTTTTCTCGACGATGACGTTTGAGACACCAACAAAAAATACATATCGTGCTTGAAAGATTATGTAACATTACTTCGTTTTTATTTCGTTTCGACGCGGCGTAAGGGTTAGTAAGTCGAGAACTCAGATCTTTGCGGATTGGATGTTCCAGGAATAAAGATCGCGAACTTTTGTCCGCTGGACTGTATTTTTACATTCAAAGCCATAATCTTTTGAGTTTTGACCACGCGGTGGTCACAGTCACAGACACGTCAAAAAAACACAAACGGTATGGCAAGCGTGTGTGCGAGGTGCCTCAGTGGAATGAAAAGTTCATTGTACAGTCCCGATCAACCTTTCGGACATGCAACGCTAGATTCAAATGAGCCCCCCCCCCCACTTCATGTCATCCTTTTTTTTTTTAAAAAAAAGGAACTCTTCGGTTCTGTCAAAAGCTATCTTATTTATTTCACGAGAAAAAGTTACCGTGTTTTAAGAATAGTGTCGTATTTGTGTTACCTTTCCATTCCACAAGAGTGCATAAGGTTGGTGTTTTTAATTCCTTTTGACTCGCGTTGTGTTTAAGATATGTGCTCATAGTTTATGACAGTTGTCTGTTGATGTAATGCAGGTATTATTCGGCCCTAGATTCCATAAATGTTTGTAAAAATATCTTATTATTTATAATGTACGTGCATCTTATTTAATCGAGATGTAATCCTTAAAGAATGTACGCTGGTTTGTACTTAACACGCGGTATCAATCAGATCAGCCGTTTTCTTTCAGATCGATTCTCCAAAAATTGGGTGCTAACTTTTATGAGGTGCGTTCACCGGCTTTGCAAGTATCAGCCATTTTCCGATATCGTTTCTGAGGATGCAAAATTGTCAAATTAGCCAGTAAATAGGTCCCGGTACCAGTAGGTGTCCTCAATAATGTGTTAGAATATACATATCTTAACGAATCGTTGCAAAGGAGAGGGTGAGGAGTACATACCTGTAAAGGTTTCAAAACGTTAACAGTTAATTTGAAGCAAAATCAGCAGTGATGTGTTCGTAATACTTCAGCAATCATCTGTAGAATACGATATTTTGTCTTTTTCTATTTTACTATTAAGAATTTTATGAATGAAAGTTTAAGAGTAATTAATGCTTTTTTATTGAGCGATCGTCCGTTCCTAATTAGTCAAGGGAACAAGAATATCTTGAAGATTTAACTTGTACAGTTTAAATAAGAAATTGAATTATTGATTCGTTCTGGTTTGCAGTCTGATTAATTATTTCACTGACTTTGATAAATGCACGCTGTGAGTAAGATCCATAATTTTTCTCTGTTAAAAAGGGAAGAAAATAAATTCCTTTATAAAAGAAATTTCTGAAATCAAGAGAGGTTCTTAAAATAGCGTCGAGAACATTTAATATTAAAATCGACTAAAAAATCCCGTGTAAAGGAGTTTATAGAGTAATAGCGCTTCTTGTGTGTTGTTTGATCAATTCCTTCTCAGCGAGGTCAAGATTGTTTTGGGACTTATGTGTACGTTTCGATTCGAGACAGCTTAGCTTACAGGTAGATCTTCAAACATTGGATCAAGATCAAGAATGGTACATTTTTTGTTTCTGTTTAAGAATTTTTCGATCCCCTTGTCAGAAAAAAAATGTGGGCGTGTGTGGAAGGAGACAAGTCAACGCCATTTGTTAAAAAAAAGTCGAGTTTTGACTTTTTTTATGTTTGCAATATTATCAATATCCTCTATACTTTTTTTTTATCACCAATAAAGGAGTACCGGAAGCTACGAATAGGATTCACGACCAATGCTCCTTTTTTATTAGACCAAAAATCGGTAAATCTGTCATTTTTTAAAACTGAAAATATGACCATCACTAGGTGAAAACAAGTAGATTGTGTTTGTCAGCTCTGAAGTCCTAGCAACTCCTTATGGACTAGAGAGCCTTACAGATGAGGCTCTCTATCATGGACGCTACTTTCGGTTAATCGCCATGAACTGAGGTGCGATATCGTAACTATTCGTGTTATTCCTTAATAGGACTTGTGGTCCTTGTCTTTGACAAGTACTTCCCTTATTAACTTTTTTTTAATGTATAGCAGAATTTTAAACCCATCTAGTACACTTGAATTTACGGGTAAATCCCCCTCCCTGGATTTAGGCAGTTGGTGCACTGTGTTTCGTGACGGTTGTTACTAAGTACCGTATTTATTTTATGTCATTACATATATTCTATGTACAATGTTTTGAGTATATGTACAGTTGTGATTTTTTCTAGCGATAATATTCCTTTGACATGTACAATCCTCACTTTCTATTGGCTTGACGAAAAGCAACTATATATCACGTCATCCACCTTATTGTGATTTTAAAGTCCGAACCTACTACACATTTGTAACAAAATATAATGATTGCTATACATCTAAGGTCTGAGATGAAGTTGAACCATCACTGGCCTCACCCATGTGTATGTGTAAAGAAATTTTATGTATACCTATGGAAAATAATATTGTTTATTTAGGAATGTAAAACGGGAAGTTTCCTGTATTGATTCTTACAAAGTTTTAAATAAATTGTCATATTAATATCAGCTTTTATTATTGTCTGTACAGTGTACAAACTACCTTTCCAGACTACCGGTACCTGTTATCATAACACCGTCTGAAATGAAAATTATTGCAATACTACGTGTATTATTGAAATACACGTGCGGGTGCAATTTGACCGAACTCTAGCGGGGTTTTCTCCTGTTTACGTTTGATTGGGATAAAATAAACCCTGTGGCCGAGTTTCATTTTGTACACCTGTAGTTGCCGATAGCACTGTGCTTTCAGCATATCTCGTGTGCTGATGGTATACCGACATCATATTATAGTCTTACAAAATATTTTTCCGAAACAGTGTAATAAGGAATTAACGCTTTTGGGGGAAAATGAAAAGGATCGGCAAAAATTGTTGTGCACCGCAGAGACGAGAAGGAAGGAAACCGATCAACTAATTAAAAAATTGCCCAATATTCGAACAATACTAATAAGCACTTCGGCCCGTATTTATTCCCCTTCTTTCATTACCATTAAACATTGAAACGGCACTTTTAAACAGACCGAAAAAGAATTGCTTTCATAAGCCGCTGCAAACTTGAAACCGCCCGCGCCGTGCAAGTAAGTGGGAACCAGTGGGAACTCCCCCCCCCCTCTCTCTCTCTCTCTCTCTCTCTCTCTCTTGTTTTTGTTTTTTCATGGAGGAATTTCCCTCCATGTTTTTTTTTACTGGTTACTGTAGTGTTTCAGCCCCTTATGTAAATTATTTGATTTCTTCTTATGATTTGGACTCCAAGTATCGCTCCAGTAAGTTTTTATTTTCATTTTTTTGAGGAAGTGTTTTGGTCATCCGTTTCCGCATCCGTGCAGTTCGTTGTTTGTGTTTGTCGTCTGCTCCCCGATCTGGCCCCCGATGCCGCAAGCCGCATCAGGTGCGTTTCTACCGCCGTTTAACAAACGTGGAAGTGGAGTGATATTTGATTTAATTAAGTGAGCAAACATACTGTGATGAGTGAAGTGAAAACTACATTCAAGACTGATGAAGCATAATGCTCGTGATTAAGCAACGGAAAGTCGCCAAGTTTACGTGGTCTGTTCATGGAGGCGATCCTCCATGGTCTGCTCGGGAAGTTTAGTGGCGTCGTTTTTAGTTGAAGCATGTTGTGATTTGAGGTGACGTTTTTGTGGAAAGAACAGTGATCTCGTAAGGAATAACTTACCAGCTTCACTTCAGAATTCAACAGGCGAGAGATACTGAAGAGGACTGAAAATCCGTGAGGTTAGTGGACAGTTTGATGCGCTTTGGCTCCCAAGTCAGATTTGTTGGTTTGGAAACTTGCATTGTCCGCTGTGGTTTACACATTCAAAGCCGTTTCTTTTCGCTAGAAATCTGAATGATTTTACGACTGGCCGGTGTGATGTGATTCTTTCTTTATCGATGTAACGATGGTCCAACCATGGAAAAAGGACTCTTAAATAACCTAGCCAGACGTTACTTGCGTACCTTACGTATACGACATCAAGACCGACCGTCGTTTGGCCTCTGCTTGGATGAACCCTTGTTAGATTCATCAAAAGGTAGGCCTGAACGCATCGTAACTTATCCTGATATAACCCCAACACCTTACAATGCTCGATTGCTTTGTTCGTTGCACGGTGCACCGTGGCTCGTTGGCAGCCGTATTGCGCTCTGAAATACTATCAGGTCGCAATAGACCTTACCAGATTGGGCCGCCATAAACTAACTGTAAGCGTGTTCGGCAGTTTTTAATGTTCTCCAGGTTATGCGGCTTTAAAGATTTAGCGAAAACTGATTTTTCCTACACTTATAAACACTGAATACAGCCAAGCATGACTGCATGGGCGCCGAAGCCGTTTCGCCGGAACCGTCTCGAGACGGGCCGACTCTGTACCGTAGTCTGTAGTCTCATGGGCAAGGTGGGGTAAAATTTCCCACCCGTAAAGGTGTAGTTTCCCGGGCCCAAATCAACAATTCTCTTTATTGACATCAAGCCCCATCGCTTCGGACCCCCTGTGGCTTTCTCCCATCGGAATCCTTTCAGCCACCTAACGGAGACAAGGAGAAAATTTCTTTTTTCTATTTTTCATTTATTTATTTTCAGACAATAACATTAAGCTACTATGCTTATGCTATCGACTAACCAAGGAAAGATTCGAAAAACTGTTTGTTGATCAAAGAACTCGAAATATTTTGTAACGTCAACGCGCCTGGGTCAAACGGTGCGTCTGCGTCTTTACGGATATCCACGCGTACGGATCTCCATGGAATTCGGATATCCATGGCAAAAATCTAACGGATATCCTTGCTTTCTCTCGCTCCTTGACGTTTTAACCGTGGAACAATGAATATCCGTGTCGAATTATATCAAGTGCTACCATGGATACGCGTATCTGACGGGATATTTGCCTCTTATCGAGGATATCCTTGCGAAGATCCATGCAAAGGGGAGCTCGGACCGTTCAGTTTGGGGCCGGTTTAGGGGGACCGACAAAATCCGGTCGTTCTTTCAAACCGGGTTATCAAGTACACATAAATGACCTTTGTCTTTTCAAATTTCGAGTTTCAGAATGACAAGGATGTGAATAAAACAATTTTGTCAAAAAACTTTTTTGCGAAAAACATTTGTTAAGCTCTCTCTCTTTGAAAGACACCGCCGCTCTCCCTGCTCCAGCCCTCTTAACAGCAATACACTTATTGCTGCCATTAAAAAAATGTACCTCTATGGTTGCTCCTCCAACAGAGAATTTTAAAAAGGTCGAGGCATCCCTTCAGTCATGAGCCAGCTTTTAGAACCTGGAGCAAAATATTTCTCGTCATTTCTAAATTAGAGCACAATGCCGGTACTACAAAGCCATTTTTCATCTAAAATAAACCCTGACATTGAAAAAATTCCTTTTTTTATGAAGAAATTAATTTTAAGCAATGAAGTCGCTTTTATTGAATTTTTCACATTTTTTATGATTATTACACTATTGAAGATTAAGCTAGCTTTTATTGAAAGACAAGTATGCATCCTGTATTTTGTTACGGTATGTAGGTTGCGAGAGGGCACAAGCCGACGGCCAATCGGAAAAAAAAATGATTTCTGCTGGAAGGTTGTGCGGTTAAAAATTGCGGTAAAACAAGCGGTATATTAATGGCAACCTCGAAACCACGATCGAAAATTCGCGCTTTGCGGCTCGCGCGTTCAGCTGGTTCGGCCAGGGTTCGGCTGCGTTCGGCAACAGAGATCGGCAACCTCCGCATCTCGTGCGCATAACTTGCTGCTTCTGCATTTAGGCGTGCGTTATCTATTTGCACAGTGGAAGGGGATTGGTGCAACTGCAAATAGTCTTTATCAGGTCTTTATTTATCGATGACGTATGGTCGGATATATATATTTGTTTTTCCCAATTTTAAGTATTTCTTTCTCTGATTCCACGGATTCTTTAGAATGGATATTCCTTTATCTCTTTTTGTAAGTACGGGATGTCCGTAGACTATATCAGTTGCCTTCAGAAAGTCCTTCTTTTTTCGTGACGTCCTGTTCTAGTGCTTGACATATTAATAAATTAATATATTTCGCGGCAGCAAACATCCTAACTAATTGATTTAAATACAATTTTTAAGGGTTTGTCAATGTCTTATTGCTTTTTCTCATGTTAGACAGCGGATTTTTAATTACGAAAGCAAATGTCATATTTGAAGTTGAGGTTATGGTCGTCTGTTTGTTTACTTTTCATGAATCAATTTTATTACAACTGAGTTTAAGACCATAAACTGATAACTCATGGGCAGTCTGTCTTCCCAACTTACTGTGCACCTTTAAAAAAAATAATAATAATTAGGTCATAGAACAAGAGCCTATTTTGGGTGTAGTGTTAATGAGATGGCAGTACTTTTGTTTTAAAACCGTGTTCATGAACTGCATTCAAATTACTTGATCCCATTTGCTTTACAACTTTTTTGACTCGGAATGTCAAACCTTGTGGGAACAAATCATTGCTTACAAATCAAGAATTGAGAAATTGTCAGTTGCCTACAATCATTGTGGTTATGAAGCTAGAATATATTCAGTCTTAATATTTACAGAATGTTGCTAATGTGTTCATTTAATTAAACACAGTAAATGCAGAAAAAAATACCTCCAGTTCTCTTGTGTGGAGGGTGGAAACTTGTCAGGGTATAGTTTTCCTCACCCATTCATTTACTCACGTCACCCTTAATAGGAATGCTCTTCTGGTGCTGGATTGCACCCTACTTCAAGATAGAAGAATTAAGAAAGGAGTGGGCCAGAAGTTCCTAAACACTTTTCATCTATTAAAGGTAAGTCCGGATTAATAATGAAGCGTTCATCAGAAAGTGTTTCTGCCCCATTCAAAAAAGATTTAACTCCCATGTATCAGGAAGTGTGGTCACTAATATTTATTTCCTTATAT
>Ga0058701_10005718_pt1 | contig 10383 bp, 6 predicted proteins | sample AgamicOrMae_FD_97039 | JGI IMG/M metagenome (GOLD analysis project Ga0058701, IMG submission 97039) | Agave microbial communities from Guanajuato, Mexico - Or.Ma.e | ecosystem: Host-associated > Plants > Phyllosphere > Phylloplane/Leaf | place: Guanajuato, Mexico | collected 2012-06-04 | reverse complement strand
CGGGAAGCTATCACGTGTCTGTAGACAAAGAAGAATGGTGCTGGAAAACCAAATCATTTGATTTGAACGTCGTTACTGCTCGGGCCTCTGTGCCGACTTTTAAGCAGACGGGCTATTGTGTTACACTGCAATCCTCTCATGATACCGACGTAAGTAAAGAAACCCATTGTTTTGAAACAAGTAGTATTAATTTTAATTGAACTACAAAAAGGAAAATATTAATAATAAAACAAATTAAAAGAACACGCACAATCGCCGATTTAAGGTAGTAGGAGCGACCTTGGTCGAGTGATCAGAATCGCTTAAAATTTCTGTGACATCCTTTTCAGGACACGCCGAATCCATTTTTCACAAGAAAACCCACTGTCACCGAACTCAATTCTGAAATAATCAGGATTTAATTACACATAGCTCTTATGGGAAAACGCACATTCGTGCCTTTTTTATGTGATTTTTTAGGTTTACACTATGTTTGAGTGATCAGAATTTCCTGAAAAACAAAACCTAAGCTCTTTTCAAGGAGGATAACAAATAGAAAAAAGAAAATGTGGGGGTCACCGATCAAATAACGACAATAACTAGCTTTAAAAAGTTTGTTTTGGCCACATTTTGGTAAAATTTGCGTTATGCGTGTTTTTGGAGATCGAGAACTCGTCCGCAAGAAAGACAGGGTGAATTTTTATGATCTTAGGTGATAATATAGACTCTTTGTAACACACACAAAAAATTTCAAGGGTTTTGAAGCAACTTTTTTTTACCCGTCCCGCGGATCGGGCCGGACGCGAGTCTACTACCTTTAGGAAAAAAGAATGTTTTGTCATCTGTTTCTTTTAGAATTTGTAGTAAAGAAAAATGTGGCTTCTATAGCATACGTAGAATATACTGCTTGAGTCGCGAAACTTTTAGAATTTTCTGGAATTATGATGCAACCTGCTCGACACATATGTTATGCTTGCTGCCTACTATGATCTGAAGGTATTCGAATGCCACAGGAAATCCGCGGGCACTAGAGACTCATTCGCTTTGTTATAGGCCAAGGTAAATCCCACATTTTGATGCGCATCGCGAAGTCTTACCTCCCGTCATTATCTAATTACGCGTATTGTCAAGTCACGAATCAAAAAGCGTTGTTCTTTTAGTGTATGAAACAGCGAATCTCAAGAGAAGTTTGTCCGCAGTTCCTTATATAGTCAGTTCAGCCAAAGGTATCGATTCGGGTCGACGGAGCCACCGAGATGAGCCTTAAGGCGGCCAATCAGCGACAAACTTGAGTTCCGGCTGGTTCCGGCATCACCCGAACGTTTGCAGCCGCTGCTTCTGATTGGCTTATTTTGGTGCTCAACTCGGTGGCCCCGTCGACCGGAATCGAGACCTTTGGCTGAACCGAGTATAAAAAAAAGTGGAAACCTAACCTAACTTAGCCTAGCCGTAATAAACGTTTCTATCAGTTTATAGCAAGTGCGGGCAATCACCGGCACTCATATAGCGATTCTGTGGAAACTGCGAATAATCATTCTGACGCTAATACAAAGACTCGAACCTGCGGATAATCATTCTGGCGGTAATCCAAAGACTTGAAACTGCGAGTTATCATTAAACACTTGAAATTGCGAATAATCATTCTTGCGATAATCCAAAGACTTGAAACTTCAAATGACTCATTTAAAAACAGTAATTTGTAAATGTTAAATGGCGCAGTTCTAGAATGTTTAGGTGAGCTTGTTCTTCCTATACTCTAAAATGTGTGTATCATCAACTAGAGCGGATGTTTCCTCTTAGGTGGTGTACGCTCTTGAGCGTGGGGACCCGAAGGTTGCTCCTGTTCCAACAAAACTGCGCGTACCTCGAGGCATGATGCATTCGTGTGTGCCGGAGCCGGGAACGTACCACTTTACGCCCGTCGGCTGCCACTCGTACCCGTCTCCGCACGTCGTATGGTCTACCAGTGCGCGCTCCGGCCCCGTCGTCTTGTCAGCCACGGGTCACACCATGACAGGCTGGGTTCAGAGTACCGAGAAAGTCGGGGATCTCTACGTCGAGATTCTACAAGACGACAACACACTCAAGAAAAAGTGAGTAGCTTCCAACTTTATGATTGCAAGTACGAGGGAAGTGCCGAGGGGGTAGGCCATTCCGAAAAAAACATACACGAGTCTGTTATTAATACACGGATTACCAGAGCACGTGTTTTAACGACGTTTCAAGGGATAACATGGGGACGCAATTGCAAGGAATTACGTGAGATTCTTTGAGGCCATGGAGAGTAGGGATTACAGTACATGGTATGTCAAGGGATGCTATTTCAAGCCCAGCCCAAAATTCTGATAGGATACGATAGAAATTTACGATCGGAATTCATTTTCGATTGGAATTGTCTATCGGATTTCCCATCGGAAATCCGATCGGATCTTATTTCCGATCAACTTGCTGATCAGATTTCCCGTCGGATTTATGTCCACTTTCCGATCGGATCCTATCGTTTTTTTTTTATCCAAATTTCCGATCGGAAATACTATCGGAATTTGGACCAGGAGAGATGATGTAACATCACAAGAAATGACGTAGTGTTTACAAGATTTCAAGGGTTACGTAAGATTACTGAAGACAACAAAGGTTACATGGATTACGAAAAAATTCTTGAATATCTGAATCAGAAATGCCCCTGAAATTCTGAGAGATTTCAAGGGATTACAAAGGGTGCAAATACAAGGAAACACGTAAGATTTCAAGTGATTGTATGATATTACATGGGATTGCGTGAGAGTTGAAGGTATGCATGGGATTGCTATAGATGATTGTGATTTCCAGCAATTACGAGGATTACCCTGGGGACTATACACCGAATTACAAGAGTGACTTTCTCGCAGGAATCAGCCTTGATTAAGCGAATCTCTTTTCTCGTTAATTTTTAGAATTGGCCCAATCGCACCTGTAGCAGATTCCGGTGTCCAGAAGTACAAGTTCCAGATTTTAGTCGACGAGGGAGAGCCAGTCAAAGTGAAGGCGTCCTCTTCGTCTCTATTGTTCTCTCCCGAAGTTGCCGAATATCAGGGTGAAAATGATTGCAAAGATGGTGCAGTAATCATTACTGCGAAATTGGGACATATTGTTTCCGGGCAGGTAAGTTTCAGGTCACAGGAACGTCTGACGATCGAATAGAGACTAGTTCTGTAAAGACTCCTTTTGTATTGTTTAGGTGATTCCGTCTTTGGCGGGAGTTGAAGTGAAAGTCATCGACGAAAGTAAAGAAAGCAGACTTATCGCCACCGGAACCGCGCCGGAAAAGGCCGAAGAGGACTCAGTTGTTCTTACATTTACTACCGAGGCAAACGGAAAATTCCTCGGTGGACCGTTGCATTCAGATGTCAAGTACAGGTAACCAACTTATCCTAAAATTAACGTTTACATGATCGTTTCGTACTTAAAAAATCGAGAAACAATAGCCAGAGATGGTGTCCAAAATCGAGATACCTCCTTAAATCGTAGACTAATGATGTTTTGTTACGTCTCAGGGTCACTGCCACCAAGGAAGGTTACGTCCTTACTGGCCCAGATAGCAAAGGAAACTTCAACGCTCATAAGTTGGCTGAAGTGATCGTGGAGGTCACAGATAGAGCAGACAACAAACCGCTGTCGGTAAGACTTAACCTATCGTTAGCTTCAGAAGCTGACTTTAGCCCATAACAGCCCAAAGTATTTGGAGCGAAATTTAGCTTTAGACAAATTAGAAGGATTTTCCCACTAAAATACGCAATTTTAAGCTATGGAAAATGCCGACATTATTACATTCCAGGTTTCCAGATGGGTGATATTTTTTAAATAGTGACAATACTGAACTGAAAAGATCCTCTAAAATATTTTTTTCTGTTTCCAACGGTATCGCTGGGCGGTAGTGGAGCCCGTAGGTGTTAAAAAGGTATTCTCAACACGAACGCAAGATCATGGACTTTAAATAGTGAACTACCTTTGTAAAATTCAATGGTGGAACTTTCTCTTTAGTTTTCCACCCTGGTTTAATCTATCATTGCTTAACCCACTACCGCTTAGCGATGCCGTTCGGAATCAAAAATTTATTTTGAAGGATCTTTTCAGTTCAGTATTGTCACTATTCAAAAAATATAAAAAACCTGGACTTTAATCATTTAGGCGTACTTCAAAGCTTAACATTTCGTACTTTAATGGAAAAAATTCTTCCAATTTCTCTTAAGCTAAATTTCACTCCAAATACTTGGGGCTTTTATGGGTTAAGTTTAACGATGTACTACTGCGTAAGTCATGCGAGATGTACATAAGTTAGGTTAACCTACGTTAGACTATGTGTCCTATACTTCGCTGCCGCTGTGCTCGGCTGTCGCTGAGCTTGATGCCACTTTTCGGCGGCACAAACTGCAATCAAAAAGTCAAAGACGTTAGGCTTGGGGACTGGTAACGCAGGTTGTCTTCGGTTAGGTGTCTCGTGCCTCGCCTTGGATTGGCGACGGAAGGTGGAACACAAGAGGCGCACTATTCCATCGTTGAAATTTACATTGATAAAGTCTTTTATTCGTTCAGGGCGTTCTGTTGTCTTTGTCGGGGGCTGCCGCCTATCGTCGGAATAGCCAAACAGGACCCAACGGCCGTATGACCTTCAACTCCTTGAGTCCAGGCGACTATTTCCTCAGACCAATGATGAAGGAATACCGTTTCGACCCTCCATCAAAACAGTTTGAAGTGAAAGAAGGGCAGACTGTCGAAGTTAAAATGAGGTGAGTGCAACCCGTAGGCGCCTGAAAATAACGCCGTATGAAATTCATAGTGCGCCGAATAAATGCTGAACTTCCTACAACGTATGTAAGCCCATCTTTTGGGTGACATTATCGGAGAGTAATGATTTAAAGTAAAAGTAATACGGTAAAATCTCTGGAAATGGATGCTGAAATTAGGGAACACCTCATGAAGCTCTCACCCACTTTATCCCAGAACACTGTTATCACCGCTCTGGAAATGTGTTTATCAATCAACACAGATCTCGTTTGTCGATCAATTTAAAGGGAATATGTAACCCGAACGTTGTGTAAACCGAGAGATTGAATCAGTTTCCAAGTTCCATTTCAGAAAATTTCAAGTAGAAAAAATGTTGTATATCTTGCGGATAAAATGTTTTCAAGCTTATTCTGGACACGGATTGTGTTAAGGTAGGGGAAAACTCGGAGATCGCATGACCTTGGCGCCACACAACGGCGGTAGCTCGAACAGGCGGCTTTACGGTATGGGGAGGGTCGGCAGTTTACGCCGTTGCCGCTAGTTAGCGCCCCATCGTGTCAATTCGGTGCTGTTGCGGTTGCTGGCGCTCGAAGTGACTCTATAACGGTGGAATCACTCCCGTTGAAAATGAGAGACGTTTTCTGACGCCACTTGTTTGTGCGGGTTGCCCTCTTTAAGGGTGAAAGGCAGCCTTCGCTCGGGCCGAACGAAGCCGAACTCCGCCGAACTCCTCCGAACTTACCCGAGCAAGCTGCCTTTCATCCTGTAAGTAGGCAATCCGCACAAACAAGCGGCGTTAGAAATTGTCTCCCGTTCTCTCTGTGTATAAGGCCTGAGGGAACTCCACCGTTATAGAGCCACCTTGCTGACGCTATTTTATTGCTGTTTTCAGCGGGGATCGTGTCGCGTTTAGCGCTTACGGAACTGTGACATCTCTGAGCAAGGAACCCGAGGCAGGAGTAGTTGTTGAAGCAGTTGGCATCGACCATGGTGGAGTCAAGTGCTCCCACTTCCAGGAAGAGGCTAGCACGGAAAGTAACGGGCAATTCCGCATCAGGGGACTTCAACCTAAGGTACTTTTTCGAGTGGAGACGCACTTCTGGAAATGAAATTTAGCGCTAAAGTAGTTTTACGTATTTTTTTTATAACTCAACGTGCTTGTTAGTTCACAATCATGTGAGTATAGCAACAGAATATGTTATACTCACATGTCCTAATTAAAGAGCTGTTCAGTTATACTGTTTACAATCAGATCGGAGTGTGACAAGGCTATGTTCTGAAAAAAAAAAACAAATACCATCACGAAAAAAAAGCCAAACAAAACTTAACATACACAAAGCCAAGAAACAAACATGTTTTTTTTTTTTTAAAAAAAAAAAAACTAATTTATTTTTGTTTTTGTTGTAAATTTCACCGGGTGTTAAAAATAACCGGAGAAAAGGTGGAAAACGACGTGGGTGGAGAACCCAAAGTGCTTTTGATTAGGTTGAAGAAAGCTTGAATTAACCTGGAATTGGAAATTTTGAAGTTGTTAACCACCCTGATTAAAAGTAAAACTAGGTTACATCATGTGACTGGGAACTAAGTTTATAGGCACTAACTTTATAGTCATATAATTTTGAGATATTTTTTATGAGATCTTGATCATCGCGTTAAGACTATTTTATTCTTACAGTGCAAATACATTGTGCGCGTGCGTCAATCATCCGAAGCGAACAAACTATTCCAGAGATCTACTCCAGAAAATATCACCTTGGAGGTAAGGAAAAAATACTTTGTGTCGCTAAAATGTATTTCTTTTAATAAATTCAGCTTGGTTTAGCAAAAAGAGCTTTTTTAAGTTTCAAGAAGTAAATTTTCAACTTCTTGTCATACGCTGGTTCAACTTTTTACTAAATTATGAGTCCAAAAGGTACTGTCCGGTTTTAGTCGCGCAGGAAGGCTCCGCCTTATGGGGAAATACATTGGCCACCGCCTTGTTGCACGACCTGAACCGGACAATACCTTTTGGACTGATGGTACAGTGAGGATAAAAAAGGTTCCCTGTTCCTCGCTTCGTTGTCGCTTCGCTTGGTGCCAAGGGCTTCCTCCTTATTGGCGATTGAAGGTAGAAAATGGAATTTGGCCCCTCCATGTTGGTTAAATTATCGTCTGTCTTTTTCCAGCCCGTGGAGAAGGATATCTCGAATCTTCATCTGATCGTCTTCCGACCTGTATCGCGGGTCGACGTGGTCGCTTACATAACCGGTGAACAGCTGCGCACCGTGAAAGTGAGGTTATGTCGTCAAGAATCTCCTGATTCTCCTGTTCACATAGCCAAAATTGAGGCTCTGCTAGGCCCTTCCGCCTCGAAGGCGCCTGCTATCCCGGGAATCTATCCCATGGGAGTCCTAGTTCACTTCCCGCCACTTCCGATGGACGGCCGCACCTACTTTGTCCAGCTGGAATCGTCTTTGTCACCCAGCGCCTTTGAATACGAAACACCGCCTGTGACTTTTGAGGCTAACTCGTCTTTCAAACAGGTCCCTTTGGTTTTCAACCCGAAACCACGGCTTTTAGACCAAGAAATGAATCACGGGTCTTACCTGCTCCTTCCGCTTATCATAGCCGCTGTGATGTCCTATTTTAACCGTGATAAAGTCATTCCGTTTTTGCAACAAGTCCGACAGAACGGCGTAAGTTTCAGCCGGCCCAGCGGCGAAAGTAACCACTTCGGCGGAAACGGTGGTAGTAACCGTGAGCGAGAAAGAGAGGCAGCGGCTAGAGAAAGAGCGGAAATTGCGAGCTTGGCCAGCGCATTGTCAGAACCTACTGTCAGTAAGAAAAAACAGAAACCCCGTAAAACGTAGTGTTTCTTTTCATACCTCAAATAGTGTAAATTAAAGTTGTTTTCATTTATAATTTTAATGTGAGTGAATGTGGGTGAACGTGTATTGTTTATATTTTGTAAGTATGAACAATAGACAGACTGATCTGCAAGTACAAATGTAATCCTCGTTGTGTGTCAGCGGTTAGCGTAACTCTCTCGTCTTTATTGTTGAAGGAATTCTTCTTCGCTTACGGGAAAAGTGCGTTTGATTGTCGGTGTAATAACTCGTGTCTGTTACAGCTGCCTGTACATGTAAGATTAGGTCTTTGTACTTGTTTGCAAGCTAATTATTCGTCTCTGACGCCCAAATTTCAAAACCCTGTAGCTAATTTTGAAGTGACGTATTAATCTAGTCCTGGATACGAGCTTGCGGGAAGTAACTTTCCATTGTTACGGCAAATTTTGTACCTTCATCAATTGTTTATCTTGAACCAAAGTAATGCTCCGTAGCCATTCTTTCTCTACGATTTCACTATCACTAAGAGTACGGTATTTTATTACATACCTTCTTTGCCTTACGAGAAAAGCAATCCCTCAAGAATTTATTTTGATTTTTCTTTTTCTCAGACATCCTTGCAGGAAAATATAGTTTCCTCCATGCCGACATCCCTGATATTGTACACTTAATAAAAAGATTAGCTCCTTGATGCGGATGGTAATCGTTTCTTGTGCCTTTTCCCTCATGCCCCAAATTGTACTTTTCCCCGTCGATTGGTTGAAAACTACCCCACTGCGAGGTCGACAGTCTTAACTCCCTATTTTTTTTTTATTTTTTTTTTTAAATGATTAAAATTCTTACCCAACGTTGTAGGAGGTAACGAGTACAAGCAGTGAGTGCTTTATGGTTTGTGGTTGTGTTCCATGGATTTGCGTCTTTTTTTTTTCTCTCAAGTGATTTGGTTTGCCATGAGAGTAGGGCGCCCTACTCTCATGGGTTTGCTACCTCCGAAATGCCCCCGAAGTTCTTTTTACTTCTCTTAAGACAGGGGTTCCGCGCAAAAATACCAGGATACCGACAATTCCTCTCTCATCCCAACAGCCCCATCAACTTAGCAAACATTATCGTATTTATATTGTGAGTTGAGACTTAATCAGCCTTAAGTTTTTTGTGAAGAGTGATTCTTCCATGCGTTTCTGTTTACAATCCATCTCAGGCAACCGCCGTTCGAACAGGAATTTGAAATTCCCGCGTAAGAGCTGTTAAGTCAAAACACCATGGATCATGAAGTTAGGTTCCAAATATAATTTATGGATGAAATAAAAATTTCTAAATGGTTTATTGAATTTCCAAGCCAACTTGTGGCATAATACTGCATTTAACATTTCCTCCATGATTAAACAAAAGTTTCCTCAAAGTTTCCACAGAACGTTTCCACAGAAGGCCACGATGGTCTGCCAGCAGGAAGGCAGACAGGCAGGCAGCACTGTTTTTCCATAGGCACATCTCGACGGCTGATTAGTACACTTGTGGAAAGCCGGCTTTTTCTTAAAATTTAGCTTTACGAAGTTTAGAGGTGTGAAGGTTCTTAGTTGCCCTTACTTGTTCTTCATCGTGATCTGTGATTCAAATTATATTTTCGTTCAAAATGACGAGTGTATCATATCAAATATCCAACCTCTTAGAAAAGGTAATAGTAGTCATTTTCGGCAAAGGAGAATTTGAAAGACATTTCAAGCATGTTTCTCTGCCACAATGCGAACATATTTTTATATAGTTGTGGCCGTATTAACCCAAACGTTTTATGTCACGCTAACTTCAAAACTTAACCGCCTACATTGTCACATCTCTATGACGCGGCCGTGCTGAGTCTTTGTTATTGTATTTTAGCATTGTCACAGTTTTACATTGTTTGCGTGCTCGTTAGCTATTTTTTTCATCAACACTTTATGGTTTGCCCCAGAACCAATCATGAATTTCTCGTTCAGTAGCATTTTTCAGGCCGCCCCAACCCCTCTTTTTTGTGAGGTGTTTGCATCTGAACTCAGCTGTGTTACTGCCACACTTTCTGTGCAAAAGCCATGTATTTATTTTTAAATTTAAAATTAAGGTGTCAAAGTATGGTCCAGAGTAGTATTCATTTTTCAATCTGTAATTTCTATCCAGTGTAGCTTGTACTAACATGCAGTACATTAACCTTATATCATGACCACATGAAATGAATTTCAGGTCTCATTATTTGTACAGGCAAGACCTTTTTGTTCACGACATTGCGTCAGTTTTATCCTTCATTATTGCATTTTATATCACTGTCATTGTTGAATAATTCCTCACCCAGGGTTGCTGCTGTCACACAATCGCCGACTATGAAACAGTAGTTTCCGCTTTCTTAATAACGCTGAAATTTAGTGAGATGAATTAATACCAGTAAAAATAAAACTTAAAGTACATTATATTACCTGGTCTTCCCAGTCATGTATTTTATTTGAAAAGGAAATTTCCTGATTAAATCATCACTGATTATTTTTCATAACAGATGACATCGAGCGACAAGGATTTCCGGTTCATGGCAACAAACGACTTGATGAGTGAATTACAGAAAGACAGCATCAAATTAGATGATGACTCTGAAAGACATGTTGTCAAAATGTTGCTGAGACTATTGGAAGACAAAAATGGTGAAGTGCAGAACTTGGCTGTGAAATGGTAAAGTGTTTTAAACGCCTTTGCAGAACCTGCTATAAGTGTCTAGCACTGAGTTTACTAGTGTCATTTTGATTTCAGCTTGGGTCCCTTGGTCAACAAGGTGAAGGAGTATCAAGTTGAAGTCATT
>Ga0058701_10005717_pt1 | contig 10383 bp, 4 predicted proteins | sample AgamicOrMae_FD_97039 | JGI IMG/M metagenome (GOLD analysis project Ga0058701, IMG submission 97039) | Agave microbial communities from Guanajuato, Mexico - Or.Ma.e | ecosystem: Host-associated > Plants > Phyllosphere > Phylloplane/Leaf | place: Guanajuato, Mexico | collected 2012-06-04 | reverse complement strand
CCTCTTTTCTAAAAGGCGTCGCAACTGTTCGGCGCTCTTTCTACAAGGCGCAGGAGCTTTGTTGACATAGGCGAAGCCGTTTTCGAAACGCAAGCGACTCCATAAGTTTGTACTACTCCAAGCTTTGAGCCGACGGTTCATTCAGCCGCGGCGGCTGGCCTATCAAGCAAACATCTTCCCCTCCACAGAGTAGCTCCGCCTCTGGAGGGGGAGAAGGGCGCTTTCTGTTGTGAGCCGACGGTTCATTCAGCCGCGGCGGCTGGATCACGCTTCTTTAGGTTGAGTTTAGGTTAGATGAAGTGCTTTGTGTTGTGCTCCACTTGGTGACAGCAGGTGTAACTCAAGAGATGTTCGTTAAACCTCTGAAAGAGCGACAAGTAATCACGTGCATTGAGTGCAGCCACCTCTTCTTCCACGGGCATAAAGAATGACCCCCCTGTTGCTTCCCTATCTCTTTACGCGACTATCTGGCGCCTAGCTCATTATTAATCCAGGGCTACCACTATACAGCGTGTTGTGAATAGACAAGGAGCAAGTTTTTTTAGTCAGCCCAAACATTTGTCCCGAGCAAACTTTTTGCCGCATCTTTCATCGCCTCAGTCCGCCCCTTCATGTTCAAGTGACACAAATGAAGATGATCAGCGGTCCTAAAGCCATAACAAACTTAATCTCAGAGATGCACAAGTGGCTGCCCCGCCACCTAATTTCAGTAATAAATCACAGACATGGGGCACTCACCTAACCGTAATTATACTCCGTTTACCGATCTACTCCATCATTAACCGATAACCTCCCGAAGTATTTGGAGTGAAAAATTTAGCTTAAGAGATATTGAAAGGATTTTTTTTCATTAAAATACGCAATTTCAAGCTTTTGAAAATGCCAAATTAATTAAATTTTAGGTTTCCGCAGAGGTCATATTTTTTAAATTGTGACAGTACTAAACTAAACAAATCCTCTATAATTTTTTTCTTTTTTTTTCTGTTGCCGAACGGCATCGCTGGGCGGTTGTGGGTGAACAAGTTGGCTCGAGGAAAGTGATTCAGTCCATCCCTCCGCTATTCCCTCATGTTATAGCCTTGATTCGGGAATATCTAAGATAGTTTCAGATGATTTCCGTTCCGATATTGTCTCTAGAAAATGGACGAGGGAGAATCCACCATTTTTCTCTAAGAAGACTTGTCTTGGATCAAGAACGGTGATTGGGAAGCACTAGATACAGCAGAGCATATTGTCAAGCTAAAGCCCTTAGTGATGCTCACCTAGGGAAATTCCGATTCGACCAACGACTCTTAGCTAACCGTTCCCAGAAGCGTCCATCGGGTATAGTTTCAATAGCCAGCTGCAGTGGGACGTCCAAAGGTATTTCGTCCAAGATAGCCTCCTTATTGCAGCGTGGAAGCTTGTCCAGCTCAGGGTACTTTGCATATTTACTTCCCAACTCCCTCAGCGCCAACTCCGTCAACCTAGTGAACAATTCGTGGATCAACGTTCTCTTACTTTTCAGTTGACGAGATGACCCGAAAGTCGACGAAGATCCCACGGACTTAGCCGAGGATCTCTCGTCGACCTTCGATCTTTGATCTAGTATCTTTGTTCTGTGTGAAGCCGAACCGGTGGTCGGCTTCACACAGAACTGAAAATGAAGTGGAGTTCCTTGAAGCTACGTAAAACTTGGCGTTTTTTCGCGATTCAGTGTTTTGCTTTGCATAGCGGTGATCAATCTAGCAATTAAAATGAACGCTTTGGTCGGAGGGTTGCATATCTTACGGGGGAACGAGTTGGTCATCCCACGATGAATCTTCGCTTCGCAACTTCCTCCCGAGTTCTCCCAGAAGTGCCTGCGCTTTCGGCGACGCATCGTATAATATGGCTAGCAGGTTTGACACAGTATACGGGGGCTTCATTCCGGATCCCGCCACGAGATGGCGCGGCGTGCCTGCAAAGTTGCAAACTCGCGAGTGAAATGTCGACTCAAGACTATAAATATCACAGCAAGGAGGCAAACCGCTTGAATTGGTTTAGAACGAATTCTTTAAAAGGCCCTTACTCCCCACCTTTCCTGTCCTTTTCAACGTTTCAGATGGACTAATGTGGGATTTATCACACCGGCAGATTAGGATTAACCCAAAATCGCTCTCGAGCTAAGATTTTGTTTGACAAGGCTGTATTCAGCTCTTAAATCTTGAATCACGTTTTAAGACTTATGAAATATGGATGCTTGCATGCCGCTACGATTCTTACCTTACCACCGAGGTTTCTCAGAACAGCCCCTGTGTAGAAATGCAAAGTGGATGTAGACCCCGTTACATCTTGTAATATGCCTTTCCCGACGAACGGTCCGTTAGGCTCTCTAAACTTCCCGATAGTGCATTCCGCTAGTTGTATTTGAATTAGGTGACTTACACAAAAGCTATACTTGCGTTGATTTGGAGGTTAGCCCAAAATTTTCGGTTTATATTTGTGAAAACCTTTATTGTAGTTGATTGCTACCGTGGAGCCGTGACGAGGAACAAATATCCATTTCGTAACTGGTGATTTTTTTCAGTTTTGGGCGTTTTAGTGTCTTGTTTTTTTTTAAAGATTGGAGTACCTTGCGCCAGCACACCAACAAGTGTGAAGATTTACCAACCTTGTAAAGCAAAAATCATTCAGGTAGCTTTTAAGCAAAAACTGCAGTTCTTGAAAGCCATGACATGATTGATTAGCGGCTTACTCGAAAAGCGTCAGCCATAATCGAACATTAACTTAATGTCTTGGATCACCCACGAGCTTCGGAATCCAAAGGGCTTATCTGCATCATTAAATTTTTTTCGCGTTTGAGGAGCAAAATCGCGAAATCTGGGAACATTTCTTTTTGTGTGTTTGAGGAATATTAAACGCAGAGTATGTATTTTAAGCTTTTGAATTGTTTTTGAAAACGGTTTTTTTCTGTTTCAGGTTTGTGAACGTGGAGATTCGGTACTTTAGAGTGAGTAGCTCTAAGGGCGACAATCATTATAAGATAAGGTGATACCCCCCTTTACCTCGTCATAATCTCGTATGTTTTGTTTGTGTTTTTTTTTAATTAAAGATCTTGACATTAGAAGCAATCCCGCATTATCCTATGACGAAGCCAAGAAAAAGTTTCATGAATTTCCTGGGAAGTATCTTGTGAGATTAGGCAACCGCGCCTCACTTAAGCAATGCGTGTTGCCTACCTCTGTGAAGTTACATACTCTTATGCGGTAGATTTTTTATCCCTTAAATGTATATTGCGTGCTTCTGTTCCAAGCGCGCAAGCTTGTACTTCTGTTTCTTTTTCAAAAAAAATAAAACAAACAAACAAAAAGAAAACAATTTCTTTCACAAAATCGGTTTTGATCTGAACTGATTTTAGTTTGCTTGCGCGGTAGCCTTGCATTATATTTTCAAAACACGTTTTTACAATCCTCTGTGAAAAATTACTCCTTTTTCTTTCGAAAAATAATTCTGGAACCTTTTTACGAAGTGACACAATGTATTCCGCCAAACGCCTCTAAATTTCTGTCATTCTAGGCCTTTTTTAAAAAAAAAATGCTTTGATTTTTTTTTTACACAAGAAGCTGCAGGATTTGTTTCACAAATTGTTATTGTTTTTCTTTCGCGTAAATTTCTCATCTCTGTTTGAGATATTCACTGTTCATCACCAAAATTTCATACTTACGTAAACCAGGTCAACCGAAAGATTACAGCCACGAAGCATGAGTTTGGGCCCATGAGTACTATTTCTAAAGACGAGGTTCTCGAAGCATAAGGAGTACAGTTAGTCTCTTCGATCAGAACTCTATAAATAATACGTTGAGCGTGAACTAAATTAATGCAAATTATTTTGATACGGGGTTGAAAATCAGCTAAACAAGATAAATTCCGCGCAAATTGTATTTATTACGAATATTTTTATTTATTAATTATTTACCTGGGATTTGGCTTGACTTGTCGAGAGAACCCGGGCTGCCTTGCCGAGCGGAAGTTTATATAAGTCTCTGACAGTTGTTGGGTCCTGTTGCTGCTCTCACTAACTTTCACTAACAGCTCGACCCTTTCAACACCTACTTAGCTAATTCCACGTACCAGTAGAAATTTGCAGAAGGCGGTGAAATTCAATAGGCCAATCTTTTACTTTCAATACGAGTTTCAGTGGGTTCAGTAACTCACGTATCCTCGTCATATTTATGGTAATTTATAGGTTATGACCAAGTTTTCAAAAACATTTAAAAATCCAAACCACGGTCTGAGAAATCCAAAATTATCACTGCTGGTTAGAAACTTAGCCGCGTTTAAATTAAGCGCAATGCCGGAAGTTGGCTTCACTGACAAGGACCCTCTAAGGACAATCGCAGTGAATCCTTTGTGGAAAGGTGAACTGATTTGTGAGCTTTGGGTTGCATGACTGATCTCTATAACTCTTTGCTTTTGTGTGTACTTACGTTGTGGGACAAGGGCCACGCCCTTGCGATTCCATGCTCGAGCTTTCAGTTCTAGTGGACTAAGCCACGTTGCCAGATATGTCGACGTGCTCAGATTTAACCGTGATTAACTAGAGAATCGGTTAAGTTAACCTGACCTATGTTGTATGCTGATCGCTCTCAAAGCTTAACAATCCGAGGATAAGATTTTTGAGAACTTGACTGCTTAATAAGATAAACGTGTTGAATGGTAAACGTGAATTCTGGCAACACTGTATTGACACCCCGGGATCGAGGATTCGTCCAGGAAGTTATAACCCCTTATGAACCGCTTAGTGCTTTTATTAAGTAAGGATAGAATTATGTACTCTGTAACGGAAAACTTAAATTCGGATTAAAAACATTATATCATTGGTGTAAAAAAATTCAGTCCTAATATTCATTAAATTTTATTTTTATCGTTCTTAACCCATAACAGCCCACAGTATTTGGAGTTAATTTTAGCTTAAGAGAAATTGGATTTTTTTCCACTAAAATACGCAATTTTGAGCTTTTGAAAATGACTTAATAATTAAATTTCAGTTTTCTACAGGGGGTGATATTTTCTGAAGTGTGACAATTCTGAACTAAAAAGATCCTCTTAAGTAAAATTTTCTGTTTGCGAATGGCATCGCTGGGCGGTTGGGTGTTAAAATAAGCGGTTTTGATTATTAAAAACTATGTCTGAAATTGAGTTAATAATTGGACTTAAATTCAGATCAGTGATATGACTTTTTTTGCATCTAAGATTCTCTTTTTACAGTGTAACAGGAGTAGAAATCTCATCTTTTGCTTGGAGAAAGGTTAGGTTTTGCCTCTGCCATACTCTTCACTCAGCTTGACGATCAAATTTGGAACATCCAAGGTTGAAATCTCTTAAACCAGTTTTTCAATGATTGCGAAGTACACTCGTTTTGGTTACATACGGGTGTTTAATCTCGGCTATAAATGTGAAGTAACCCATGATTGGTTGTGTCCCCTAATGCCATAAAAGTCGTCTGCACGCCTGGTCCCTAGACCAGCCCCCCCCCTTTCAGCCCATAATGACAAAACTGTCAGGGCCAAGACTAAGGAAAGACACCTCCCCACTCACATAAGCTATCACACGCACGATACATTAGCCGGAGGGCTGAGAGTTTCTGATATATCGGCCGTCAGCTGCAAATTTGTCCCCGCTGAGGAATGGCCGAATAGCGTCTCTTTTGACTAACCCCCCCCCACTAAGCCCCTTGTCCCTAACAGCTAATCGAACCTAATATTTCGACACAAATGTATAATCGCACTTTGCACTCACTCTAAAATTTAGGCTGGATTTTCCACCTTTTTGATCCACCTTTCGTCAGTCACAATTGGCCGACCGGAGAATACTCGTGACCCACCTTGACCTAGGTTAATGTTGCCTTACCCAGGATTACACTATATCTACGCGATTTTACGTCGTTAACCCACAACCGCCCAGCGATGCCGTTCGAAAACAGAAAAAAATATTTTAGAGGATCTTTTTAGCTCAGTATTTTCACATTTTAAAAAATATCACCCCTCTGGAAACCTGAAATTTAATAATTTAGGCATTTTCTAAAGCGTAAAATTGCGTAATTCAATGGAAAAAATCCTTCCAATTTCTCTCTAGCTAAATTTTACTCCAAATACTTCGGCCTCGTTGTCTAGTAGTGTAAGATTAGTAAGTATATTATTTATATATTAGGCAATATTTTTATGGTCACTTCTGTTCGCACGCTTGTGTTTCATACAAGGGAGACTTGAACGCACGGAAACCAGCCCAATACATTTTAAATTAATGGGGAAGCGTGTGGATAGTCCGTATTTTTACTTCAGAAAATTACTGAAAATTAGAAAAAAAAGATGTAAAGAACTCGTGTGTTCTATTATGATATTTTTTTAATATACATGACCTTCAACGATCGTTTTTTTTTTTTGTCCTAACTAAAAATTTGAAAAATTACAAATTGCCATGCACTTTACAAAACAAACAAAAAATATGGGAATTTTAAAAAGCAGAGATGACGATTTTTTAGACTTTTCGTAGCACAATTCAGTTGATATCAATTTCTAATTTGGTCTAGATTTTTTAAAGTGAATTCCCTCTAATAAAGAACACGTGCCTAGAATGAGCAAATTCCATTGAGCGTTGCTATTGACCCGACATACAAGTACTATAAGCAGACTTGAACGCACGTGGCTAACCTAATGCATTTTATACCGGATGTGACTTGAACGCCCGAAACCCAACCTATAATACATTTTATGAGGGGCAGTCGGGTCAATAGACACTCTCAATTCCATTATCCAACATTTTCCGTTCTTAATAAATAGTAATTAATGCAAATTGCATACAATACGCATTCCAACAGATAGTTTCGCGGATGAACCAACGAGTCTATTACTTTTGAACCCCCCCCCCGCTTCCCCTTCCCAAGCAAAACGACACACTGGCAAATTACGCGATTCAAACGAGTTGGTGTTGTGACGTCATGGATGATCGATTGGCCCCGGTAGACGCCTAGGCGCCCAAGGAGAAGGGGGGGGGGAGCAGCTTTAAATCTCGGCTGTAAAATGTTCATCTCTCTTTTGTGTGTTGGCTGCCGATAAGTTTATCTCTCTTTTTAGCTTTCTCTTTCAAAAGGAGACGAGCTGGAAGGTTGACGGGTTGAATCACGGCCCCCTCTAAATATGTGTTTCGTCGAATTTTTTTAACTTTGTGCTTGTCCAGTTAGTATGTCGATGTTTTAGTTCCATGTTCGTTGAACGATTTGAAATATTGGCATAACATCAAAAATTCGAAGTTGCGCTACATTTCCTGGTTCTTCTAATTTACTTGATTTTTTATTTGTTTTTTTTTCCGTAAAACGCTTTATATAAACCTAAAAATGTTTTACGGATATACGTAATTAAATGTGGAGCTGTACAAAAACCCAAGATTTCAGAAACGCACGTCTAAAATTCAGTGATAAAAACGGAAAAAACACACAAAAAAGACAGCCCTGATATAGTCTCTAATTTCTTTATCCCAATCAGAGCACTGCTCTCCCGTCGCAGCCTTGCTTTATATGCATAGATTATTAAAAGCTGTTGGGTAAGCTCCGGTCGGAAGACAATGCGAAAGAAATTCACGCTCAGCCAAATCAACTTTCTTTAGTAAAAATTGCTCCATTCACGAGTCGACGAGGCAATCAGAGGGGATTTGTTGAAATATGAAACGGTTTATCAGCTGAGTAAACAATTGATAAACCTTTGGTCATATCTCTAATCAGGATGTAGAAAGATAATCGTTACCGATTCTTAGGTATATCGTCTGTCGTCCAAAATTTAAATCGTAGATGGGAGTGCGCTTAGCTACATCCCTTGCAAAGCCCTGGAAATCCCTTGCAAATTTCAATAGATTTCGTGTTCAAATGTCGGTTTTATCGGTTCATGTAATCCGACTAGACTGTTAACTATCATCGCCTTTTTTTAATGGTGATTTATTTTCTTGAATTTTTACATTTGAAACACGACCTTAACGAATTTGCCGAAGAAAGAATTTTATTTCGAGAAACCATTTCACAAATTTTAAGGGGAAAAAATCTTGCCATAGCCTTTTCGTATTTTGGAAGCATTACTTTGGTTTAAATGGCTTGAATAAATTTTATCACGACCTTTAACCTTCTAAAAGCTGTATGGAGGACTAATACATTTTGATCATTAGCTTTATAGTCACGGTATGGAGGTTTATAAAAGATTATCTGTATGATCATCGGAGTAATAAGGTGACCCAGTTTCTCACTCCGAAAACTAGGTCATATGCTGATTTTCGTGCTCACTGTTACTATCAGCTGTTCAGTGATACATTCACAGGAGTGATGTCTTGTCAGAGGTCAAGGGAAATAACCCTTTATTGAGATGTGTGAGGAATACATGCTAGAGGCGCATTGATCTGTTGGGGAAGTCCTTATTAATAGTCATATTGATCGAACCGGAGCTAGTCAACGGGTACACAAAATTGCCCGAATATTTCGCTAGGTTAAATATATCTTTCTACAAGTTTTAGCCTAGAAATAGTTGTAATCAATTTTAATTGAAGTGCGTAAGTTTGCGGATCCGAACACGGTTTCAGATGAATTTCGAAAAAGCTGTTCAGGAAATCGTAAAAAATTTGCTGGTTTTTTTTTAAAAAAAAAGAAAAACGAAGGATATGTAGCAAATGTAGATAACACAAGTTCTCTTTTTTTTAATGATCTTTCAAAGCGGGTTTTTAGGTCCGTTCAAAATGCTGAACTGCACATTTTAAAGTTAAAAGCTTTAAAAGTTTTGAGTAAAAATCAGGCAAAATTTCACTTAATAAGAGTGGTTTTCACTCTACTTTTGGGTGAATCTTTGGGTGGGGGGCATTCGATAGCGCCAAAAACCACAAGCGCCAACGCCGCAAGCGCCAGTCCGTAACCGCCAAACGAGAAAAGTAGCAAACGCCAAAGTTCGTATAGGTTAGGCAAGGTCAAGTTAGGTTAAGGTAGGTTAGGTTAAGTTAGGTTAGGTAAGGTTAGTATTGCAGTTAAGACCTTTGGCGTTTGCGACTTTTCTCGTTTAGCGGTTACGGATTGGCGCTTGCGGCGTTGGCGCTTGTGGTTTTTGGCGCTTATGACAACTACCGTCTTTGGGTTACTCTAAGTTGGAGCAAGTTTTGAATCGTAGTCTTAAGCGTGTGGACATGCTGAAGTGCTCGCGACCGACAGCTGTATTGGGTACATCGAAACGCCGGACTAGAAGTTAGTCCAAAGTTTTCGAATTTCCTGACCTAACTTGCACGCACCGTCTGCATCTGGAACATGTCTGATCAGTTTCTAGGACGCGGTGGCCAAGTACAAGTTTAGCATTCATGTCCTGATAGAATACCACCTCAAACAAGTGACAGTATGCATTGTGGACCCTTTTCCTGTCGTTAAACTGAATGAAGCTCTTACACGCAAATAAATTTATACAGTCAGTTTGGATCATGAATGGAAAATTTTGCGTACACTTTCGTAAATTTGGAAGGTGAAATATTCCGGTTCCAATTTTCGTCGCCAACACGAGCTGAGTGAGGCTTATAACATAACCGAACTTGACCTAACCTGAAGGTAGCTGTAAGCTTGATGGGGCTTACTTCTTGTCGGCTTATGAGTTTTATAGTATCTGTCGTTAAACTAAGAGTGACACGGGAAATATACACGAGGATAACGCTGTAGATGCAGGAAACTTAGTATTTAACCCACTACCGTCCAGCGATGGAAACAGAAAAAAAATATTTCAGAGGATCTTTACAGTTAAGTATTGTCACAATTTAAAAAATATCAACCCTCTGGAAACCTGAAATTTAATATTTTGGCATTTCTCGAGGCTGAAAATTTCGTATATTGATGGAAACAATCCTTCCAATTTCTCTTTTCTTTCAAAATACTTTGGGCTGTTATGGGTTACGGTATAGAATCTGAGTTTTCCCATAATATGTATGTACAGTATTATTATCAGTAAAGGCCAATCTTTATTTTCCATGGCAATTGTTATGGGAATTGCGATCAAATCGACTGTTACACGAATCGGCCAACTCTCCATGCTGCAAATATGATTAACATGGAACCGCGACTAAAAGTTTAGTATTGCTTTCAAATCCCAGTTGAATTCGCCTCTGTACCGGTTCTCAGAAAAATATTGATGTTACTAACTACGTATTGCTGATTATTGCACTTTCTCCTCTCGGGGAAATCGATTTGTTGACGTAGCAATTCGTTTTTCGGTCATTATCGCTACGGTTAGCTTAACCCATGACAGCCCAAAGTATTTGGAGTGAAATTCAGCCTAAGAGAAATTAAAAGGATTTTTTTCCACTAAAATACCCAATTTCAAGCTTCGGAAAATGCCGAAATTATTTAATTTTAGGTTT
>Ga0058701_10005716_pt1 | contig 10384 bp, 8 predicted proteins | sample AgamicOrMae_FD_97039 | JGI IMG/M metagenome (GOLD analysis project Ga0058701, IMG submission 97039) | Agave microbial communities from Guanajuato, Mexico - Or.Ma.e | ecosystem: Host-associated > Plants > Phyllosphere > Phylloplane/Leaf | place: Guanajuato, Mexico | collected 2012-06-04 | reverse complement strand
GTAAATAATTCCTTAATTAAGTCTTCGGGGGACATTCATGTGGATAAAAGGAAGATCAAATACCTTTTCTGGCTTATACTTTGGATTTGGCAGAGCGGGTTTCAGTAGCCCTAGCCTCGAAGACTTGATGTCACAACAAAAACTTAGATACTAATATTTTTCATTGTGAGGTAACCGCGATAAAAACGAACAAAGGAGACATTTACTCAATTTTTCACCTTTATGTCGTAACAGTTTGACGACGAGACTTTATGCTGAACATCTATCCCCATCATTTTCCTGATTAAAGAATTCATCTGATATTTTTATCGGAATCTACCCTATTTCAAAAAGGCTATGGTTAATTAGCACTCGGGAAAGGATGTATCCATTATTAGATCCTTCCGCCTCGCACTGCATAATGGCTTATGGCTGTGTGTGTGGCGCACCCACAAAAATGACGTCGTCCCTAATTTTTGCAAAAACCGCACGTATCAGCCCTCCCCTCATGCTCCCCCCCCTCCCGAAGGGCCCCGGCGGATGGCAACACCCTCATCCTAACGAGGAGCCTGCAGATAAATCCGATGTTTCTCTATTTTGCGTCCTTTTCCTCCACCCTTCAAAAGCATCGCCTCATCCCTTCCTCCAAAATGGCTGCCCGGTCCGTGCCCACACCCGCGCATCGTACGGTCCACTCATTATATTTCCAATGGCCGACCTCTCTTTTCCGTCCCTCGGGAACACAGCAGGGAGGGCTGTTTTAGCAGATTCATTATTCTTACCAAATTAGGGGTGCGCAAGATGGCCCGTTGTTTCATGTAAAAAAAAGAACACATACATGGGTCGCGATTTTCATCTCATTTTCTGCGTTTTTTGTTCCCTTTTTTCGGAGTAATTACATTTCCCCTGTGTATTGGTTAGGATAGGAAACAAACGCGATGATTTTTTATTTTACTGGGACGGAAATGTAATATCCCCTTTTAAGGCCGGCCATGTCAGTTTTCTTTGTGATCGTGTCGATCGAATTTTCGCCATTAAAACGTCCAGCCTGAATTACGTCGCTAATTCGCTCTTTTTATTAATTGAGCCAGATTCGACGTACAACTCCACCATTCCAGCAAACTGGGACTTTGTGCCTAGAAAATGATAAAAATGTTCTTATTTTACGCGAAATTCTCCTTTTATGCAATGTATGTAGTTTAAGCGTAAACTTTTAGTAGCATATGGTAATGTTATACAGAATCAATTCTCTTATCAGGCTAACTTAAAGTCGGCTGTCGACCTTACTTACTTTAATTGCGTGGGGAATTTCTTCTTTGGGCTCAAAGTTGTGGTACAGAGTGAAGAATAGCTGAACGTGTAAAACTTTATTTAAAATATTAATTTGTTAATTTGAGTTTGATACAAACGGCTGCATATTCTCAAAAAAATCAGCAAGAGATGTAAGGTTAAAGCTTGGTCTTATGTATTTGCCTTTGAATGGAAACGCAAATTCAATTCGTTCAAGTAAACCAAAACCAAAGAGAGGCAAAAGTTTTTTTTTATTTTTTTAAAGTAAAATCCTCGAAGAACAATCGATTCGACTCAAGCATTAACACTTGTCGAGATTGAAAAAAGATATACTTTACGCAACTCGAGAAACAACAACGATTAATGTAGAGAAACACAGTGATCGTTGAGTAAGTTTTCCCCTATACTGTTGTGGCTTATTGGGCTTCGAACATTCCTAATTGAAAGTGAAATGCCGTATATGGGCCGAGTCGGTCGGGCCGAGCACTTAGCCGGTCTTCCAGGTAGATTATTGGCATGGCAGGTGGAATCTCATGCACCCTCAGGGTTCGCAGTTCACACCTCGTTTGCCGCACTCGATTCACCCCACACCTATCCCGTGACTTAACCAGTTCATCATCTACATCTATGCAGCATCACTCTCTTATGTCAGACTTAAGCAGTAGGTAATTATTAATTACGTGTCCTTAAAAACAGCAATAAAATGCATCGTATTGCAAATAAAATTTTGCTTTTGGTAGTCATGCTTTTGTTCTGGGTTAGAGGGTTTAAAATGTGTCCAATCTAAACGTATTCTCACGATGGACGTTAAAAGCATCTAAAACAGAAATGGTTTTCCTTTTATGTGGCTGTTGGTAGATATATGTTGCACGCAAAGCAATATACGGCTTTCTCCCATTTTAAGTTCTTGCCCCAAAAAGGTGTTATTTTCTGAGTTAATACAGGAATTTTGTTCATCCCAATCCAAAAAATTTAAGCTGGAAAGGGTAAGAGCGTCTCAATTCTTGAATTCATCTGATGTTGAATACTAATTAATTCTTCTCGGTTTTATAAATTCGAAGATCTTATTATTGTTATATTTTTTTAGTTTTGATGATAAAGAATCGTGAAAGGTTACAATTAGAGATAAGGTCATAAACTCACATACAGAAATCCGAAAATGCTGAATACCAAGTTGTGTTCACACCCCTAAGATTTGTACGCTAGTGTACGATTGAGTGACTTTCTGTGAGGTAACCCTGAGAAAAACAAATAAATTACCTGTTTTAATCTGAGATAAATGTGGCTGATTTTGAAATAAGCTCAAAATTGAGCTATATTAAACTGTATAGTAAAATTAGGAAAAGCAGTAAGGTAAGCTTCAGAATTATGAAGTACAAGCGCAGTTATTTTGACCATATTCCTTTTTTTGATATTGTATTGTCTTCGGTGATTGGTGAGAGAACAACAGAAAACTGGTGACGTGACCGTCGAATTCCAGCTAACAATGCTAACGAGACTCTCATTAGGGTCCATTGAAGTGGATGTCCTATCCAGAGACTTTTTTGCCCTACTTCTCGTTTATTCATCTTTTTTTTATTTCCTCTCTTGCAGGCCTTACAGTTAGCCCTAATGGTGGAGCGACGAAAAATAGACTCAAAAGATTTTTTAATTACAGGGGATTTTGGCGAAGCAATTTCGACATGATTCTGACGTGGATAGACGTTGACTGGTGTTATTGGCGGGGCTTTTGAAGTGAAAGCGACGAATCCGGGACGAATCTCATTCTCTTATGAATTTTATTTTTTATTTTTTTGAGAAATTGCAGTAACAGCGTATTTGAAGGTAGACTTGAAATTGCTTAACACCAAACACATTGGCAAAAATAATCACTAAGTTTAATAACAAAATTTTTAAAAAATCAACAATTAACATTTTTTTTAAGCCACGCGGCATTATCTCTTCTCGTTCAGATGCAAACGCATTCCAAAGAAGGACCTGTACGAACTGCACGGGGATAAGAAAAGTGGTAGGATCGGAACTCTTCGTCTAATTCATAGGGGTTTTTTCCTTTTTTTTTGCGGACTTTGAGTGGAATGCCTTGAATATACTGCATCCTACTAAAAACATATCTTATGTTTGAATAATTTCTATGATTTTGTCTTCATGGCAGGAACCATAGGGCCTGCTCAAACTCATCCAGTTAATTTGAATATCACTCAGCGACCGCGAAAACTCGCTAGAACATTTTGAGAGATTTTAATAATGACGAAAACATTATATTTGGTAAAGGGCTTTTGTTTTCGATAGATACTGGACGTGATATGCACGGTACGGTAGACTTTGAGGCTGTTACCATGAAACGATTACATTATTGTAATAGCTATGTAACTTTAGGACTGGTTTTCACCGTTATGAATTACGCAGGTATATTTTCCTTTATTTTCTATTACATCTTTTAAATATTTTGTATACTTTATCTATTTATGAAACGCTGTCCAAAAAAGTGATTTCAATCTGATATTTTCGCGTTGCAAACTCCATGACGGCATTCTCCGCGAGATCCGTTGCAATGGAAACAATTATTTTTTGTAACAGTTTTACAGATTGAACGTTATTTCAGCATTGACTCAAAACACTATACAATCAAAGTTGATTTTAAAATGAGAATTCCCCCTTTTTTTCTAGCTCTCTTGTTTAATTTTTCGTCTCATTGTTTGGATCAGGGAAGATATCCGCAAAATCTAAATTGATAAGGTTTGATCTTGTTCATTTTGTTTTAAGCCTTGCTCTACTATTGCTTAAGTTAACCTAGATTATGCATCACTTCCCCGCTCAGCGTCATGAGAAAACCTGGGACAGAGACAGAAGTGATTGCAAAATGCCTGCTCTTTTCAAATTTATAATTGATCTCATATTCAGACCAAATTAGGATGTAAAGAATGTCGTGACAACTGAGCCCTCATTTCATTGCATGTTTTAATTTGGAATTTTAAACTTATTCAAGTCGTCATTTTTTTCCTTAATAATTTTCTTCCATTGGAGATAAGATAGTACTGTACTCTGGTAAAGGCCTAATGGGCCGTTGATGGGCAGATGCATGAAGTTGCAATTATCACGAGCTGTCTGCTTTGATTAGTCCATGACGTGTTCAAGCGACGTTTTTACGTGTGTACCCGTACCAGTATTCAGAGCACTGTTACCCGATTGTTTCCGGCGGTGACATGTCATTTTCATGTTGCCCCTTCATCAGGTATGGCCACTTCGGCCCCATGCAACGCTTCAAGTATATTGCTGTTGATTACCTTAGCTTTCTATTCTTTTTTTGTTCTTCCTTGTGAAACTTCACGACATGGTTTGGAAATCTTCATGACGCAGGCCCAGTTTTACTGACCTAAAAGCCGCATGGATAAAAAAAAAAGTTAACTCAGACCATTTTTTTGAGTTGCAACTTAAATAAAAAAATACTTTGGAACCAAGGCAACACGACAGTTAAAGTATGTGGATATTATTTTAACTGCAGTGTGAGTTTATTTGTTTCTTTCGGACCGATGCATTGTAATGATCTGTATATTTTATTATTTTATGGATCGCTCATTTATAGGAAATAATCTGTCACATATGTGAGGTCTAAATAATGTTAGACTTTTCTTTTGGATGAACAATTTCTTTTGAAAGATGGGACTGACTCTTTTCGAAACTTTCATTAATGTAAGTTCTAGATATTTTGTTTTTTGACTATTCGTTTCGATGAACAGTTTCTTTAGGAAGATGAAACTGACATTTCCAACAGAGGACTATTTGCGATCTTTTGCCATGGATGTCAGGGAGACGTCTCAACAGTTTTGTCACTACGAAAACGTTATTTTTTTTAGTTTTTTTAGTTTTTTCGTAATAGCGTTCCAAGGAATGTTTTATTTCCCATTTTTGAGAGATGTGCTTTCTCTTTATTTTTCCTTTTTTTAATTCAAGAGACATTTTTTCAGGCCGAGAAACCTCAGGAAGATCTTGCAGCATGTTTTTAAAACATCTTCGACGCCATTTCTTGCAGTAGTTTAAAGTCTTGGTCCAAGTTTAAAATGTATGCGTTTACCGAAAAAATGCTCATTCCATTGTGTTTAGAACACTTGATGAGTTAGGCCTAGTCGGTGCTTTGACTTGGTAGCAACCAGAAAGAGCTTGAAAATATGTTCTGTCAAACATTAGCTCACATTTTTGACTTGACATTTATGAAAAAGTTATTCTGGGTCTGATTGAGTTCTCGCTACAGGCAAATTTAAGGACTCACTTTAAACTAGCAAACTAATTTGTTCCCTTAATTTAGTATATGCGTTTTGTCTAAATTTGCTCATTGGTACAAAAAAAAGAAAAAAATACTCATGTCGAAATAAACTTTTCATGAGCGTATCTGTAGTTTTAGCCACGCGTCTCTATTATAGAGAAATTGAAACCATAGGGTTTGGTCGGGTGGCATTTTCCGGCGTCTGCACTTCGCCACCACAATGACAGTGCATTCTTGTAATTAGTGTCCATTGTTTTCGCCATCAGGAAATCGAAGCCCCTCTCTACCTGCTCCTTCCGTAATCACCCACTTTACCTGCGCCGCAATCAAGTGTTTCCAGTTTTATCCCTCCTCGACTCGGAAACAAGCATTTAGTAGATTTTAGGATACACTGAAAATTAGATTACTCGTATCTTTTGCCTACATTTTTACGCTCAATAACTGGAGCGACAGCGAGACGTGTAACAAGGCGCTTAACCCATCTGAAGTTGCACCGCGATTGTCAAGTCTGAAACAGTTTACTTCTCGGCAGCAACAGATTACTGCCTAGAAAAGAGCAGCATTGGGCTTGTCAAGCGCAGAGGTAGCAGTGACACATAAGGCACCTTTTAGGGGAGCGACAGCGGAGCGAGGCACTAGGCAGTGAATCAAACCGATTCTAAGCGGTTCATTGTTATGTATTGAAAAGTTGAACAAGGTTGGAACTTGGAACACAGTGTGGAAGATTCAACCTTTTTTAAAAATAAATATGTATCTTCCTGATATATTTTAAAATCGTCTCTCCTTTGTACAGAAATTTTCCGTTCGTCGTATTCTTGCCACTTCTCTTTGCTTTTCATTTTCTCCTTTCTTTAATAAAAAAGCTTTTCAAAGAACGTGATTACAAGTTTTTGATTTACAGTGAGGATCTGGAATCTTGATGATTCAAGTGCTTTCTGATTTTCCAACATCAAAATCCTTATAAAAATGATCGCTGGAAATCTGCCGCTACCAACAGACTGAGCACTCTGGGCGTAGAAAAATGTCCGTTGTTTTTAATTTATCCAAAATAGATCAAGCCTGTGGTTTAAATGCCTCGTCCTCAACTGAGTGGTTCAGAATCACTGTTTTCTCCCCTGAAGAAACTACATCCACTGCTACATAGTGTATTCATAAAATGGGCTAGTAACTTTTCTCATTTAGCCTATGAAACAGCGATTAACGTTTCCGGAGTGAGAACTCCTATAAAAATGATTTCTGATGCCAAGAAAATGTTTTCTTTGCAAAGTATTTTTATTTTCTTGCCTTGAGTTTTTTCTTGCAATAAGTTTTTTTTTGTCGTAAGAAAAAATCTTGCGGTAAGGAAATAATTCTTACTTCATACAGAAAATACGTTCAGAAAACATTTCTGTGAGTGAACGGAATCAATACGCTTACGAAATTAACAGCCCGTGTCTAATATAGAAAAGCCCCGAAAAAAAATCGCGTGAAGCTTTTTCAATTTTATGCCAATGGGCTCCTTGTGGTTCCTCCTAATTTTCTTTGTACTTTGATAAATCTGTTATTGTTCTTATTGCAGATTTAATAAAAATAAAGTATAAAAAAAGGTAAAAAAACTGTGAAATTATGCCTTTTTTCCTCAAATTCTAGCCGTAGAAAACCCGCGGAAAACAGGTTGTTTTCTCGTTAATATCTAATTGGTTTCATAGTAGGCAACGTATATAAAATAGGAAAAAAAAAGAAAAATAGAGTCGGTATCTTACTCTACACTAAAGGATTTTTAAACGAAATCATTATTTGATACGGGGTGCGTCGTATCGACCCTTTGTGCCAAAGTTGTTGAGCTTTTCACCCCTTCCCTTTTTTACCCCCACCAGCGTGGTCTTTTCCGGCGAATCCGACACCGTTAGCCCGCTCGCTCAATTCGGGATGCGGTCAGAGAGAGCCAATGGAAAGGCAGCTTGCATAATGAAGGCATGTTTCCTTGTTTTTGCCGGCAGCCGCGCCCCCTCCCCCTCCACTTCACTCCACCGCTGATCAGGTGCGTGTGTGCGGGGTTGTTGTGTGTGTAGCGGTTACGCCGCCCTGCCCCCCACCCCCACCCCTGGCACTTCTATGTTAATTATTCCTGCCCCGGCGAAGCGTTCGTTCCGAAGGAAAATATCTGAGAGGCGCGGGGCTGGAACGCTTTGCGCCCCCCTCCCCTTTTATCTCTCTTTCCCCCACCCCTCCTCTTCGTTTCGGAACATGGCTGTGTATGCGGATGATAGGTGTGTAGGGGCCTAACCGCGCTATCCAAGAATGCTGAGTAAAATGTTTTGTTCCCAACATGTTTAAAACATGAAATTCTGCTTTTTGTGCTCCCTCTTCCAAATATTTCTGCACGTTTCATGCGTTGTTTGTTTTTTATGTGCCGGAGGGGTGTGCGCTCCGTTGAATCAGCTCTTAGTTGGAATTTTTCGGTGAAGTACCGCTGGCGAGATTTTGCTTTGCGGCCACTTTCGCTTGATATTTTTTGCTCGCCAAAATCGAGTGGGTGCTCAACTTTAATCGCAGTAGACATATGATCCCCAAATGATGGTTGACTAATCGCTCTTAGTATAGTAAAAGAATGACCAAAATTTCAACTGTCTTATTATTGAAGAATATTATTTGAAGGACAGGATCATTCTCATAGCTTTTGATTGGTTTTGTTTTATTGTAGCATTTTATTGTGGCATTTTATTGCGGCAGTTCAAAAATTCCTTTCGATCCCTTAACCTGTGCCACAATAAGTTGTTTTGAGGCTGGGCTCAAAGGCCTATTAGTTTTCAATTTTATCCTTCGAAAAAAGTTAATTCGTTGTTAAAAAATGGAATCACAAAAGAAACTAAACAGAGTAATTTGGTTTTCACTTACATTTAGGATTTCTAATCAAGCTATTTCAATGTAAAGTCGTAGTTGTCTCATGCAAAAATGCTTGGTGAGGCCATACATTGAAGCACTCCAAAGAACATTATTACTTGCCCTTTGTAAGTCATTGTATCGAGAATACCATGTAGGTAACGAACGACCCCTTTAGTTATTATCATTATTATTGTTTATCAATTTTAGAACCAAGTGAAAAAAAATGGTTGTCCTTTGAATCATACTAGAGTATTTTTATATTTTTCCCAGTCTTTTTTTCCCTGTAAGTGAGGGTTATGGAAAACTTGTATCAATTCAAAACAATATTTTCCTGAGTGGTCCTATGAATAAGAATTAAAAAGTCTGATTAAATGATACAACATCTTTTACGAAATATTTTAAAGAGAACTAAGAGCGGAAAGAAGAACTTTGATAACATAGCCACAGGTTTTGTACTCCATTATCTCAATGAGAAATGGAAACATTGTAGAAATGTTGAGCTAATTTTAGTGGTTTAGACTGTGACTGAGTCACGTTTATTCAATACTTTCAGAGCCGGGAATGATATCATTTTTACCCAAATAATCTTGTTTCATGAATGTTTGTGTTATTGATAAGACTCGAAAATTCTTTTCTAATCTTGAGTATAATAAAAATTCGCGGACTGCCATGGGACATATTCTTCATCAGAATCCATGTCTTCGAATTGAAAGAAGTGGTGTATCTGAGGAAAATTCACAGAACACCAGGAGCGAAATGGTTCATCGAGATCACTTACGGACTCATATCACAAAACATTTACTTTTGTATCTCTGAATATACTCGAAATGTCATATTGGCTTATATCTTAAATGTTCACAAATCATGGCTGTATATTTACGTTTTTTTTTTATTACTCTTCTCCTCTACCTTCAAAATGTAACAGAAACCACAATCTTGGATAAAAATAGTATAGGATTGACGGGATAAGTTACTGCTGTATTTTCTGCTTTGCCAAGTATCCGCAGAGATTATCGTTTTCTAATGTTTGATGATTTTGCTTCAAATATCTGAAATCGTTCGCTAAAACTCTACAAAAAGCTCATAAGACAATATTCGCATGGAGAAGGCCAACTGTTGAGCGATAAGGAACACTTTCGCAGTATAGATTATATTTTGTGTCACGCAGGATGTTTGATCATGAAATACTATGCCATCGCTCGACTTGGGAGAGCATATCCTTGTATGTGTAAAGTTTGTGGAATGCTCGGTGGAATGAGTTGAAAACAAAGACAAGGCATGTGTCGTGGGCAGGTGAAAGGGGAGGTCGTCCAACATACGCGTGGCCGACAGCTGAGGCCAGGTCGGGCCAGGCAAGGCCAGAGCAGGCCAACGAGTGTCGTGCCACACGCTTCGCTCGCACGCCGCAAGGCGAGCCGCATGGCCACCGCGACAGGTTGCTGTTGCTGGCTTGTTGTTCGTTTGTTTCTACATCCTGTCTCTCGTCACTTCCTGCCTTCTCCAGAATACCTAAGCTCTAACTCTGTTCTGTAACTCTAACTACCCTGTTGATCATCACCGATTTTTTCGATTTCGCGACAATTCTTAGCCGATTAGTGATCAAGAAATTTTATGTAAAATATGAAAAATAGACAAAGATTTTAGGTATGGTATATTTAGGAGCGATGTTTTAAAACATCTAAATAACTGATATAGGTGAAGTTGTCTAATTTGTATTGAAAAATACATCAGTGAATCATCGATTCTCGTCGGATAGAGATATTGAGGAAGGGTTGACTACAGTCTACTGGGCTGAAACGGGGTAAGCTATAACTAATTGTGGTTGATTTTAATTTCACTTGGAACTGGAACCCTGCCAAGTATATAAAGTTTTGAAAAAAGCTAAAATTAAAGTCGTACTCGGTAGATGAAGGTAGTTATGAAGAAAACAAGACAGATTTGTTTTACAAGTAAAATCTTTTTTTTATGTATAAAATAAACCAAACTCTT
>Ga0058701_10005715_pt1 | contig 10386 bp, 4 predicted proteins | sample AgamicOrMae_FD_97039 | JGI IMG/M metagenome (GOLD analysis project Ga0058701, IMG submission 97039) | Agave microbial communities from Guanajuato, Mexico - Or.Ma.e | ecosystem: Host-associated > Plants > Phyllosphere > Phylloplane/Leaf | place: Guanajuato, Mexico | collected 2012-06-04 | reverse complement strand
GCAATGGAAGTTTGATTCACAGCAAAGAAAGCGCGACTGAAAAGAATTTCCCCGAAAAAGCGGATGAAGGAAAAATTCGTTGCAGATCAAAAAAGTGACCCACTTCATCGTTCCTAATGTTTCTTAACAAGATTCAAGAGGATTAAAAAAAGTCTTATTTGTTGAATCAACCATGAGAGTAGAATGAATCAACTTTATAAACTTCGTTTCAATGACGAATTCTGATCATTTTATGAATGTGCTTATTAAAAGTATTTTAAAAGAGTATCTTTTAGATTCAGTATTAAACGGTTTGGGCAGAAAAACATATGTAAAAAATTGTTTGAAGCAAAAGCAGAGAAGGAAGAAATCTTACCTAAAGGTTTGGAACTAATACAATTCTCGATTTAGGCAATAAATTTTTAGCTGAAATAAATTTAACAATTAGCATTTTTTTGGCTTTAAGGAAATATTATCATAAAGATCAAGCGAGCTGTTGACTGAAATGGCATAAATACTGTAAAAGGGAAAACTGAAGAAAGAGCGTATTTCGGAAACTGGCCCTCCTGCGAAGAGGTCGAATGTAACAATCAGCTGAAGTGATAAACTTATCATCTATCTGGCAAAAAACTGACTTCACAGGGCAGCCATTGGTTAAGTAACATCAACGTAGTTATATTATTACGCTAACGTAAAAGCCGCGCAGTCATTATTAGCCATAAGTATTGGTAACCTTTATGATTCTATTCTTTCACTGAAAGATCGCATTATAGACTAATATCGTAAAAATGCGTGTATCCTAGGATGTTAAGACTCCGTCCTGAATGTTAAGTGGGTACGAGGGGGCCCAAAGGGGAAATCCACTGTTTGTGATTTGAGTCGCAAGAGAGTCCGTTCGGTTTTGAGACAGCCCCAGCTTTCGGCAAAAGTCTGTCAAACGCCCATGAACAATTTTGGATGAGTAACTGAACTGGCTCGAAATGTTCATCTAGAAAGATCGCGCCGAAAATTCTTATACTATATACTGTAAGAATGTACTGTATATATATACTATAGTGTATAAATATACTATATACTGTAAGAATAGAAAAGCTTTTAAACATCAATACAATGCGTAGGCTAAACCAACATTTAATTCTAGAGTTGGTGCAACAAGTTTCCAGTTTAGGCTTTCAACGCATTTTCGAAAGGTGGTAGGAATATCTAAAGGCAATACAAAATAAAGTCCTTCTAAAAAGAAATGTTGAAGCAGGCCTCCGTCTGTAAGTTCGTATAAAGAATAATCAACAATTTGTATGAAGGAGTTTCTTCGCGGAAACTCAAATCGAGTATCATGTTAAATGGTACTACAGCTTATTCAGGCGGGTATAAATGGGTCCAGTAAAAAAAGAAGAGAAAAAGAAAAGGCGGAAAAGATTACGATTTAGTACTCGTGCATTGCTTATTCCACGGTTGGTTGACTTATCGAAATGCAGCTCACTTATCGCCGTTACTGAAAACCGCTTCTGTCTTGCGTAGCAAACCGCTTTAGTTTAGGGTTGGCATTCAACTCGCTCGACGTGACGTACACGCAGGAATCGTGCGCTTCAGAATTATCGTCCAAAAGGAAGAGAAAGAAAGGATCATTTCGCGGAAATAGAATAGGACGGTAGATTCAAAGGGAGGGACACGCCAAACAAGAGTGGACAACACGCTAAACAAGAGTAGGCAACAAGTATCACAACCCCTTGAATAAAATCTAATCCGTTTTCCAGACCTACCTGATACTAATGTTTTCATAATGATATCAAAAACTACAGCAGTTATACTGTCGATAAAATAGTATTATTTTTCGTCTGAAAAGTCTGGTTTATTAGAGCTCTAGGTTTTAAATATTGAAGCGATATTGTCATCCGTGATATTTAAGCCTCTCTTTCTGATTACCGTAAATCTTTCACCGAGGTACGGAATGGCTGAAAACTGAACCAAAAGGGCAGACGAAAAACAACCCCTCCTTACTGAGGGTAGGCAACTTCCCTTCCTTACTGAGGGTAGGCAACACCCCTCATCCTCGCGTCCGCCGTATTGCCTAGTCTAATTCAGATGCAAGGTCCCTCTCTTGGAATACTTTTAAAACAAGCATTCCAAAAATTATTAAGTGTTAAGCGTGGGTGATGGTCTCCACACCGCTATTAAAATGTTCGGAATTCAGGCTTACCGATGGGGCATGGTCCGTCCGTGGGTCATTGAGGCGAAAATTCTTATCCAAGGAGCCAGAAGTAGCGTCCTCGCCGGACGTAGTTTGTCTTGTAGCTAAGCTCACAGTCTTTTCGTGTTGCGTTTCGACAATCATTCCAACACTCCATCACCACTTAAAAAAGAATATCACTAAACAGACCGACCTCCGACCGACTGACCGCCAATACCGTAACAATGAAATTAACACACTGGTAAAGTACTTGTACTCAGAATGGAATATTTACAAGAGAGGTCAAAGCGGTCAGGCGTGTAGCGGTGCACGGTTTGGTTGTCACAAGACGTCCTGCATGAGATGGCCGGGCACAATCGTCACTAGGGTGGGCGTGTTGTCGTCGTCCATGGTCGCCGACATGGGCGACGGCGGGTCGTCCAGGTTGCCCATGTCGTCCTGCTGCAGCGCCTTGGGGTCGTCCTCCCTCCACTTGTCCATGGAGCGCCTCCGCGCGTTCATGAAGAAGTTGCCGACGGTGGTGGGCTCGAGGCCGAGCTGGCGCGCGATCGTCACCTGCATCTCCTTCGACGGTCGCTTCGTCTCCTTGAAAATGGCCTGCAGGGTGCGCCTCTGGAGGTCCGTGAACACAAGGCGCGGCTTCTTGGCCGTCGGGGAGTCCCCGTGGCCCCCCGACGGCGAGTCGTCCTTCCGTCTCGTCGTGGTCCTCTGGGGGACCTGGGCAGCCGCTAACCTCAGCGCCGACATCCGCTGGAACTCGGGCTCCTGTAACCACTTCCACATGCGCCGGAACGTTTCCCGTCCGGACTTGAGTTTGGACCACGGCTTGGGATTCCGCAGGAGGTCCGACAGCGTCCCTTGCGATCGACACAGAACCCTCTGCGCGAAAATCGCTTGGGGTATACTGTATCGTTTCAACTCGGCACTGATCCTCTGGGCCAGCTCCTTCGTGTTGATCTCCTCCATGTCCTTGGCGCCCATGCCGTGGTCGTCCTCGCTCGTGTCGGCCAGGTTATCGCCGTCGCTGTCGCTCACCATCACCTCCGACGCGACGGGCATCGTCATGGAGATGGGCTGCGCCTGGGCCTCGTCCGGGTCTTGGACGGATTGCAGGGCCACGAGCTGCGTCGACGGCGAGGCACAGGCGATCACAATGGCGTTCGTCTGCTGTTCTGGCTGGTGAGCGGCCGTTGTCAGCACTGTGTTGGGCGTCATTGTTGTGAGGCCATTGATGGAGCAAGGTAGACTCGCCACGCTGTTGAAGCCGAACGACGACGAAACCGGCACCGGCGGCGGCGATTGCAGGGACACCGACGTGGTCGGGCTGACGGGCGAGTGCACCAGCTCGGGGGCGTCCGGGTCGTGGGCGGCATGGCTCAAGTAAGGGCCCTCGTCGCAGTTGGGGGGCGACAGGCTCTTCTGAGGGGACTGGAGATCCGTGTGGCTGTAGCCGCTCTGCGGCGACAGTGGCGACTGGTCCTGGTGCAGGCCGATGCTGCCCAGGCTGTTGTTCGGCGACGAGTAGAGCTGCGACGGCGACATGCCCATCGAAGGCAGCTTGTCGTAGGTGTAAGGCGAGTGCACCATGCCCATGCCATTGTTCTGCATGAGCGTGAAGGAGCCTGAGACGTGTCCGCCGTGGCCGTAGGTGAACTTGTCCGACATGGTGGAGATGGGCGGCAGGGGCTGCAGGGGCGTGAGCGTGGCGTACGACGAGTTGGGGCTGTACCCCTGCGGCGGCGACATGCTGGCGTGCACCGACGTCAGCGTCTGGTACGTGGGCTCCGAGTGGTGGTGATGGTGGTGATGGTGGCTGTGGTGGCCCAGCCGGAACTCGGACGCGTCGATCATGCTGTTGTCTCCGGAGATGGCCGACGCTTGGGATAACCGGCTCGGGCTCAAGCCCCCCGATGCGCCCGACGCTCTGGACGAGTCGTCGCCGATGTCTGCCTCGTTGTCGAGCTCGTGCTCCTGGTCGTGCTCCAAGTCCGGCTCTAGGTCGTCCACATGGTCCGCACTAGCACCGATCTCGATCTCCTGCTGGATGTCGCTGTCATGCACTTGGTCCGACGGCACCTGAATCACATGCTCTGGGTGCACATTGATGGTATCAAGGTCACTTTCTTCGACACTTTTGGGCACTCGGAGCTCGTTGAGCTGGAGGGCGTGTTCGTGAGTGGGCACTATAACAGACAACTGGTTGGGCCTCAAGGGGCATATGTTCCGGATGTCGCTGGCAACATCGCCGGCGTCCACGGCCAGCTGGTCCGCGACGTCCTGAACGGCGTACACCTCGTGGTCACTGTCATGGCGGTCGAGCCTCGGGTCGTGCACCTGGATCACCTCCTCGTGGTCCGCGGGCTCCTCGATGATCTCCTGGATGACCGAGATGTGCGGGTTGGCGTCGTCGGCGTCCGCCCCGCTGGGGCTGCTGATGTGGATGAGCACGGGCTTGCGGGGGCTGATGACCGGCAGCCGGCCTTCAGGGTCCCCGACCAGCGACACGTGGGACACCAACACGCCCGTTCCCGGCACGCTCGACCGCGAAATGGCGTAACTCAGCTCGCTTGGGGACATGCTGGTGGCGGCGGCCGCGGAGGCGGCTTTCGGCGCGCAGGTGCCGCCAGCGCTCGAGGCGCCGGGGGTGGGGGCGGGGGTGGGGGGTGCGCAGAGAGCGTGCGCAGAAGGGGCGACCAGCCACAACAACTGTCGCCGCCTCCCGCGCTCACCTACCCCAGCGCTATCTATGTTCGGTTTTGTACACAAACTAACAAAGAATTAGGCGGTAAGCGGCGGAGCCAGCGGTGCCCCGAATGTGCCTCGGCCCCCCCGAGGTCCAGATGGCGACCGGTGGCGGGTGCCGAGTGCCGGGTGCCGGGTGCCGGGACGCCCGCAACACTGCTACATCACTCAACATTCACGTTGACTCGCGCGCCCAGTCCGCCTCGCCACACATTTATCCGCGCGTCGGACTGCCTTGGCCGCGGCCTATCGCCCTGCCTTCAAGCCTGGCCACGCACAACATCTTCCTCGACCACTAAAACGCACTGCACAACGCCACTCGCATCATCGGTGCACACAAAACAAGAAAGCGGCGCCAGCAACAAAGATTCCTCCTCGGAGCTGCAGCCGACATGATTCCGCTGTGAATCTGCGCACATCGCCATCGCGCATGTCACGGCCACGCGGCTGATATCGACCGCTTCGCTCTGGGGATGGGATGGGACGGAGCGGGTGGCCGGCCGGAGCAGGCCGGGGTGCGCGGGAGGGGTGTGCTGTGCTGCCAACCCACACAGCACCCCTCCTCACCCCGCCTGCCCCTTGGTGACACCTAGCTGCCCGTGACATGCACAACCTCGTCTCCAAAACTGCCCATTTCAACCATTACTCAAAACTAAACCAACAGAACGCACGGTACCCCAATGCCTTTGGAAGGAACCCGTCCGTTCTTTCTCGTGCTCTTTTCCTCATGTTGCCTTTATCGAATAAGAGGAGGAGCGACAAAGACAAGCCGACTAAGGTAGCGAGTTACCTCGTACCCCACTCGAATAATGGGCGCACCGCTGCAGCCCACTCCAAAGGGCTGTTGGTATTCCAGGCGCCCTCCCCGACTCGGCCCAGCCCGGCCGAGGCCCGGAACACCCATTGTTTATTCGAGGGGGAAAAAAACGGAGTAAACGTGAAGTATACATTCAATTTTAGGGGTGAAATGAACCATCTCTTATGTTTTCACCTTGCCGAGCGGAGCGACCACGGTGCGAGGCACATGGCACGTAACCTAACCTTACCTATGTTAATCAAACTGTTACCAAGCCTGATGACGCTTACCTCTGCGAGCACTGCCGATAAATAAGCGGCAACAAGCTCGGCGACTCTTATCAGGAGCGGAGGCGAAGAGAGGCACAAGGTACGTGACTTAACCTGACTTAACCTAACCTCCTCAGTTGATTGTCGTGAACCCGAATAATGTGATAAAAGATTGACCCAGGTGGGAGCTGTTGAGACAAACAATGCTACCTTTCAAATTTAGTGTACATTTCGGAGGGTCGGACACCCATTGAATGCGGAATAAACCAGATTTTTTGTCATTAGCTGAAACAAGGACGATATGCAAGCATTCAACCCCCTTCCCCATATATTTACTGTGGCAAGGTGTCTTGAAGGAGATCCATTCGTACCCTTCAACTCTCCCCCCCCCGCCCTTCTCTCGCCCTTTCCCCGACCCTATCTATATACCCTTGTGTCTTTCTGACGACTATTGTTTCCCCCGGCAGCGCGTGTACGTCCCCACTCCTCCACCCCACCCCTCAGCGGACAGCTAGCAACCCCTCCCAACCACCCCACAGCCATGGCCGGCGATGTTGCCAGGTGGAGTCAAATGCAAAAGCAATGCCTGCAAACTATTAAATTAGGGTACTCTTTAACTCTAAACCCCCGCAAGTAAGCACTTGCGCAATTACCTTTCGTTGCCATGAATGGCTACCGAATAACTTACAGCGCACGGGGAGCAATCCAACAAAGCAAACTTTGTTTGTACAACTAACAGCACTCAATCAAGTGCAGGTAAACTGTAAATTCGAATTACAGTTCAGCAACCGTGCGAGCGAATGCGACTAGTAATTAGAAATCTTTGAATCTGTTAGCACGTTTTTACAACAGAAAAGACTGTTTTTAATGAATTAGCGGAGATTGAAACATGCCCGCTAATTAGTTATAATTCGATTTCGTTTTGAACACTCCATTTTGATAGCTTTCCAAAGACCAAAAGGATCTCAGACCCTCATTAACGCGACAGTTTGTTGTGTCTTAATGTATCGTAAGAATAATCCTACAAAGGCTACTTCTCCACACTCCTACTACAGTCGCCGCCGAGAAGTAAGCGGCATCAGGCTTGGCGAAGATTTCGTTAGACTATGATCCGTGCTTGGTTCTTCTCTCCGTTTGGTGTACCGACGAAATGTAGAACAATAGGCATGAAACATTCGACCACTCATTCAGCTATCAGTACAACTATGTTAGTCATATAAGACAAGTTATGATTGCTCGGAATGTGTACGCAACTTGTTCCACTAGCCGAGCGTTGTTCGCCTCTTAAAATAAATATTACAAAATAATTGAGGAATGAAAGCAAGATCGCGTATTTCAGGTGCGCTTAAGTGTGAAAATTGCGCAAGTTGTATCACGAAACATGCACAGCAGCGTATGCCTCTTTTTTTCCAGCAAAAAGCACACAGAGCCAGAAAAAATCGCAAAACAGGAATATACTAAACGCAGAATAATTTCCGCTCAAATCCATCATTTTCCTTCCTTGAGCCTTAATCCATTTGGCACAAAATATATTTTAAAGTACGGTAAGCTTAACGAATTGTCATGGATCCTATGTTTTTCTACTGTAGAAGTACTGAATAATGAAAAATAATACCCAACAAATACTATGCAAATTCATTTTTTAAAATAAGAATTTTAAAAGTATAAATTAATTTTTAACAAATCTGTAACCTCACCGTTGAAGATGAGGCATACATATCAAGGATGGAGTCACTGACTAATTTTGTCGAATAAGAACTGCTTTTTTTCACTGACGAGTACTTTGTACCCATCGATGAAGGGAGTGTAGCTATAAACGGTGAGATGTCCGTATTCTATTTTCTTTGATGATTTCCGCATGGAATTCAAATTTAGATTCGAGGTTTGCAGATTATGAATATTAACTTTTTACGCCCTATATTCTAGTTTTATTCTTGAATATTAAGTGTTATGAGGCAAGAGAGAGGACTTTTTTCAAAATGGTTTGCTCAAAATAAAGGTCAAATTAAACAAAAAAAACTTCTTTTTAACGATGGTAAAAGTTTCATAAAATAATAGGGAGAGAAATCTTAATGTTATTGCCCCAAAATCCTGTCTTTTTCTACCCGAAAGAGGCAGCCTTTATCTCAAGCTCTACCGAAGGCAGTGCTTCAAAGATCAGATTTCGCGATCTGTCTACAGGGGATAGTTACAGATACGATATGCTGAGAATACATTTCGTGAATGCGCACGAGATGGTCAGTTCCGCACACGATTCAAGACGGTCAAAGCAGACTATCAAGTGAGAGAGACAGCCGCATAAGCGGGATCCCACCCTTAAGATAGAGCGGGACAGAGCTATAATCGAGGGTGGGAGAAAGGAAGGGGTGGGGGAAGTGAAGGGTAGATTCGTGATTCGACAAGGCTCGGCTCGGCAGCGTTACAAGATTTTTTTAATTTTTTTTACCTCCCGCTTGGAAGAATGACTTGACCTGTATTTTCGTTCGACCTTTCCCGAAGATTCCAAAGGTGCGGCGAGCGTAAGCAGAATACATTCGTACCAACGTTGTTTAACCCCACCGAAATTCCGTAAATGAATTTTTCATAAACTCTCTTTCAAAGAAATATTAACAAAAATCCTCCTTGCTGAGCAAATCTTATAAGGAACGGGTTGAAATAAATTTATAGGGAAAATTTCCTCACAAAACCATTTTATTAAAACCTAATTTATGCAATAAAAAACAAAAACAAAAATTTCCCGAAACAAAATTTTGAAAATTTTACTCTCAGCGTTTTAGAGAAAGGAGCTTGTAACCTGATGAGTCTACTTGCCCGAAGGAACTGGAACTTTAAATTCTGCTGGAGCCATTAAGACTTTTATCGCATTAATTTACGGGAGGTGTTTTCATCGGTGTTTGGCCTAAAGCGGGATTTGAAATTTTAAGTTTAGGTTTAAGGCCCACATTGTTCCAGCCCCACCCGAGAGCTCAGTTCATTAAGAGTTTTTTCGTATCAGGTTTAAAAGAAAAGGAATTGCGAGATTCAGCATCGCTGTAATTTACATAAAAATGTAGAGTTTGCACACCTCCTAAAGTCAATTAAAACGATAGTTCCGGAGGCTATCTTCGCTCGCCCCAATTAAAAAAATTACGGAAACCGCGAACAAATCTCGTTTGGAATTAAGATAGCGCACTAATCCACTAATTACTCCAACAGTTAAACAAAGTTATTATCGCTGTATTCTACAGATAGGTGTTTTACCATCTCAGGTCATAAATGAAACAATCCAAATTTTAAATGTTGTATTTCTCCCTAGTACAATCTTGTTCAACATTTCGGTAATTATAAATTCACGGTAAACAATAACTAAAACAGAAAGAGGAATACGTCCAAATACTGCGTAAGAAGCTGCTTATGCTTAATATCTCACGTCTCAAATACTGTATACTTCGAAAGGACGTTTAGGGGTTGGGATCTACTGAGCGAAATTGCATCAGAAGTCGCACTTTACAGGCCTTTATATGTATAAATATTTCTATTTAAAATAATGGGTCACTGGGGTCACTCTTTGGGTGCTCGAATATTTGAATCCAAAAATCGGCCGAGCGAGGCGAGCATTAACAGTAAAGACAGTTTTGGGGCACAAGCAATGAACAGGCACCACTCGCGGCGCGATGCGGCGCGGCCAGTCCAAATCAAAGGACCAATCAATCGCCAGTGTTGTCCTCGTTTTTTATCATGCTCTTGGCCTACTGTCCATCTTTAACTTTCGATTCAATACTTTCCGACCTGACAACATCTTCGGAACAGTACCGCTTTTCTTTGACAGAACAATCAGGGAGGGAAATAAAATGGACCAAAAACAATTTGGCTTATGGTTAATATCCGTTTCCGTTTGTTTTTGATACAATAGGTATTGATTAATCCTTGTTTACTTAAACCAGGAGACTATAACAGACTGTTATGGTCTCCTGCTTATACATGCTACATTATTTGTAGAGGAGGAATGTTTTCTCCGCTTTTAAAAAATTCTTCTTTATTTGGTGCAAAAATGCGTTTTTGGATAATCACGGGCTTTCCAAAAAAAAAATCTGTTGGTTGTAGTTGTTTTCAAAAAGAAAGGGGGGGGTGATTTTTGTTGATTTAAAAAAAGGGGGAGGCTTCATTGCTTGGAGGAAAAGGGCATATATTTTGGTGTATGTTTTCAATACATCTTTTTTAACATAAAAAAAATACAGAAGAGAACGTTTCTCGTCTTATAAAAAGGAAACATCTAGTATCTTGGGGGGAAAAAAAGGAAAACCCCGAACAACACGTTTGGTCAACTGATATATATATATATATATATATATATATATATATATATATATTTATTTTTTTTTTTTTTTTTTTTTTTTTTTTTTTTTTTTTTTTTTTTTTTTTTTTTTTGTTTT
>Ga0058701_10005714_pt1 | contig 10386 bp, 6 predicted proteins | sample AgamicOrMae_FD_97039 | JGI IMG/M metagenome (GOLD analysis project Ga0058701, IMG submission 97039) | Agave microbial communities from Guanajuato, Mexico - Or.Ma.e | ecosystem: Host-associated > Plants > Phyllosphere > Phylloplane/Leaf | place: Guanajuato, Mexico | collected 2012-06-04 | reverse complement strand
CAAATAATCTTCATATAATATCTTGGAAAAAAACAAAAAAAAACTTCAGCCAATTTTGTCAAGATGATCAAAACACAGATAAATCAAAACCAGAAAATCTGTCATTGCAAAGCAACCTGCTAGATTTTTCCCTTAAAGGTAAACAAACAGAAAAAAGAAGATAGCCCACTTGACAAGATAGGCTAAAGACCTGTTGCTTGACCATGCAAGGGGTCACTGGTTTTGACCACCGGCAACAGAGATCATTTCAGGTTTCGTCAAAAACTAGATCAAGAGGCCAGTTTGATTCGGACCAGGAATGCTCGGACAGCCGGAATCATTCCGGAAATCTTCTCCGAGTCAGGTTCAGGCCAACACAAGCGCTTTCGTGTGTTCATGGAATGGTCCAAATGTGAATGCTTAGAAGTAAGTCGAAAATGCTACATATTTTTTTTAAAAAAAGTTGGTAATTTTTAAGGAGTAGCTAAACTCACCGACTCGAAATTTTGCATGGTATTATGCACTTGACAAATTTGTTTCTACGAGGTAAATTGATGTCATAACAACCTATGTTACTTCCATTTTTTAAAGCCGTAATAAAAATAAGAATGCCAGAGATTGACGTCATAAACTTTTGCAGTGAACCACCCAAAGCACGTACATAAAAATGAAATAAAGTATCTGTCAATTCGTTTAGCTGATCTCAAATCTATAGGCCTACTCAACGAACAAGTTTATTTAATGTCAATTATTTAAAGAAAAAAAATACGGCTGAAAATTTGATTACTTTTTAAAAAGAAGGATCTGAAACAGATTTTAGATAAGAATGGAAGAAAAAATGATGGAAAAATTTCCTAGCACAAAAGTTTAGAGAACACTGATGTTGAAAAGCTAATAATAATTCCCAGCAGAATATAAAAGGCTTGACAAGATGTTCAGAGGATAGAAAAGCTACCATACGGTATGTAAAGAAAAGCATCAATGCGTTTTCAACACTCATGTACGTCTATAGAGCTCTAAAGTAGAGAGCCATTTAGAGAGCGTGGGGTGCATGTAAACAAACCAGGCACAAAACAAATTTTGATTTTCAAACCAAAGAAGCTACGAAATCACCCAATGAAGGAAGCCTGAGCAATTGTGCTAGCCTCCTGTAATTATTTTTGGGTAATAGTTCAATAAAAAAATTCAAATTTGAAAGAAATCTCGATTTGAAAATCCGAAGTGAGCAGCAGACGACGACCTCCTAGTTTGTTGTCCCGATGTTGTCTGCTACTCACCTCGAATTTTCAAATCGAGATTTCTGTCAAAATCGGAAGCTTTTGGAGAAGGAATACTCAAAGGAAATTAAAATAAGCTTGCACAATTTTCAAGAGTTCCTTTGTGGCATAATTTAGTCACTGCTTTGGTTCGGAGATCAAAAATTGATTTGTACTTGGTTTGTTTACATGCACCCCACGCTCTTTAAATGGCTCTCTACTTTAGAGCTCTATTATGGGTTAACCATATGAATCCCAGACTTGCTAACACAGTAAAAACGAAATATACCCGTTTCAGGGAGTTCTACACCTGTTTTGGGTGTGAAATGAAAACGGGGATAGTAAGTATTTTGGTTATTTTTCAAGATAGACTTAAGCCCAGCCCCATCAATGCAAAGCTCTTGCCGAGACCTTTTTAATGATGGGGCTGAACACAGGTCTATCTTGAAGAGAGAAAAAAAAAGCAAAATACGTACTACCCCCGTTTTAGATTCACACCCAAAACAGGTAGCCTATAGAGCATTCCAAAAAACGTTTTTTTTTTTTTTTTTTTCCTGTGTAAGAGGTTAGTGCGTTCCGGCCATTCGTGCCATATTACAATATGGTCTTGTCATCACACACAATCAGAATAAGCCGTAAATATGAAGCTCACGTGCTCCTACTTCCTTGAAAATTGGATGAAAAAAAACAACAAAAATAAGAAACCGTCGTCGGAGATCTTAAACCTTTCAGCTCCAGAAGTTTCCAGATATTACGCAGTTTCTGACGGTTGACTAAAAACTGGTTCCCATAGATTTCCAGGAGCCCGTTGTTTCCATATTCGCGAGTCGCGGTCCTTTGAAAAGGACCCTTGCAAAGCCAACGGCTGGGCCAAGATGAATGCGTTCCCCAAACAGAAACGAATCTTTTGGCGCAAACTAGTCAAACAGGGCGACGGGCTTACAAGAAGAACCTTTCACACACTTTACCGCAAAACCGGCTGGGCTAGTCTTCCACGGGCATCCCCGACGATGACCATCGTGCACCCCCCCGCCCCGCCGCCGCGTCGCCAGCACCCAACCCTTTACCCCCAATTGTCCAGAACCTGTTGCAGGCGCGCCGGCCGCGGGTCATCTTCGGACACCAAGGGGTGCGCTGCCCATCCCTTTGGTCAGTGTGAGTTGTCACTGGATGGCCTGTGGGAACTGGCCATCGAAAAACCTGTTTTCGTGTGGATTGCCGTGAGAAAAACTGGACGCGAGGCCGAAGGACTGCTAAAAATTATCGCTACTTTTTTGGTGGTGCAAGGTGCTTTTTCAAACCAGATTATGTCTTAGGTTATGGTTTGCTAGTTTTTCACCTGTTGTTCGGCTCGGACATTTAAATGGTGGAAAAAATGTGGAGTTGGAAATGAAACGGGGGTGGAAATAGCTTTGAGCGAAATAAGCGCTTGTTTGGACGGAATCAGTGATCCTGGTACCACCGAGTAGCTGAAAATTCAGTTAAATTCTTACGGAAAATTAATGAAATTTTCTTGCGCTTTAAGAACTGTTTCATCCTACTTCCATACTTATGAGCTACTTTTTGAAAGAAGATACAAAAATATTAACGAAGCATCTAATTGGCCCATAAGAACTAGCAACCGTACGCAGGCTCGAAAAAATAAATAAATAGAAATCGTCAGACAACATAAAAATAAAATTAAATTAATTAAAAAACTAACACGATACTCTCCATGTAAGATAAATAAAATCACAAAAGAAATTACAGTAAAGTATCACCAGAAACTCCCTGTAAACATGATAAAATAATCACCGATAGCAAATTAGAGCCGAATGGATTCATCACCAAAAATGGTATTTTATTAAAATAGCAGGCAATCGTAGGATAGAATTTGATTCATTGGTTTTATCCTCCACTCAAAAATGGTACTAAAAAAATTAAAGGCAATATTAGGATGGAATTCGATTTATTTTCCTTATTTAAGAAACAAAATATTTTTCCCATTTTTTTAAATCCCATAGTCACCAAGCACCATCTCTTTCACTTCTGATTTTAAGGTGCTATGTTTCTTCTATTTTTTAAAAAGAATTAAAGAAATATTTTTTAAAGAAAAAAAAATATAATTTCAACAGCAGGCTGCCGCCCAAAGGTAAATCGCACGAGTCTAAGAAAGCGTTAGCCTAAATTAAACCTAGGTCAGATTACGTGTCTGCACGTGCTTCAACGCTTTACGTGTAACGGCTAAGCGTGTGAAGATCACAAATAGATTAAAGGACAACGTCTCACTGCAAGGACATTAACCAAAAAGTCTTGTGCGGGTCCCAGATTTCATTCCGCGATTCACACGGCGCGGCGCGGACCTGCCGGTCATCGGGGTGCCGGACATCGCAGGACCTGCCAAAACCTGTTGGCACCCTTTCGGGAGGTCCTTGCGGCCACCCCATCCATCCGCGCGCCGGCATGTCCTGGCCGGCCCGTGGTCACACACCTGGGACCAAGGGGGTGAGCTCCACGCCGTCTTTTCCCCGGATAAGGCAAATCCTGCTTGACCAGTCCAGTCTCCTTTCCACGCCGTGTTTCCTGTATCCTCCTCTTGTTCGTATTGGTTCGAAACCCTTGCTTAGGAAATCTAGAGTAACAGGTTTGCCGCCCTGCTTGTGGGAATGTCGTAACTCATGTGGGAGCCAAGTTCTTCATGGTTTCTGCTTCTTTTGCCGGCGACCGAAATTCGTTACCTTCGACATTTCAACGGACTCTTAAAGGAGCTGCTATTCACAAAATGAAACAAATCCATTATGCCAAACGTTACGGCAATCCTAAGCAAACTGTCTTAGGCTACAACGGTTTTCTCAACCGATCGGTGCTTGTAAAGTCTCTGCCCGAAACAGATGGCTAGATTGGTTGGATTGACATTTAATGCAACGGTATTCTGCAACTGAAAAAGTATTGCTTCATGTAATTTTGCTTTATAATAATATAATGTTCATACAATAATTTTAATAATTATGTAATGATTTTTCGCAATGCATAAGTAGGAACAGGCCTATAATCTTTATTATTTTAGGAGAAAGACGACTCTGCCTTTGCTCGACGTAAAAATTTAACGTTTTTGTGCAACCCTCCAAGATTATAACATTCTTTAACCTTTTGGCTGACGACTGATTTTAAAAGGGCTTATTTTAGAATACTACTACTTCGCGAAGTGTTTACATTAGGTTCCAGCAAAAATAATAACAATTATCAGCGGAGTTAAATCTCGGAACTGCCTCTCCAACTAATGTTCACGCTTTTTTGCCATGATGACGATAATTAATTGTGAGAGAAAAAATCTCCATTGGAGCGATCAGTTTTACATAACTTTAAATGTTTTCTTAACACTTTGCTCTTTTAATTATCCAGAATTCTCGACAGACACGTGAATATACTGTAGCTGGGGCTTTTTTAAGACCATGAGGTACTAAAAATATCTCCATGTTCGGTGCATATCATGGGACTGAAGCGATCTTACAAGCACGCTGATTCAATGCTATTACACTTTGGTTTGTTAATTTGTAAAATGAAAATACTATAATTGGTTGAAATATTCGTAGTGTTTCACGATGAACGTCAATTTCTTAATTTAAAAAAATATGTGTGGTTGAAATTTTTGAGGTCAAAGAGATATTTTAAGAAAATATTTTCTTGAAGCTAAACATAAGTTAACGTTATATCCTTGTAGTAAAAAACAAAAAACAAAACCATAATTTCAGAGGAGCTATTCTCTTCAAATCTGGGATGACATATCAAGAAAATACTCTGTATCGTCAATTGAATGGATTGTCATCTGATACTTTCCTCATATCACTTTAAAGTGACCTGATATTTTCATCTGCGTATGATTATCTATTAGGGAAATTACGATTAAAGACAATCATTTATTTTACGAAAGAATGGGTTCAATTTTTTTCGACCTCTGTCAGTCTGAGTGTGAAACGTTTGTCGATAAAATTCATCATTTAAGCCACCAAATCGCTTTTAAAGAGGTTCGGCCTCCCACCTTATTCATCACTATGTCCTTTTTTTTGTCTCTCAACCATCTGCATAAGTAGAAAGAAGCCTATATTCTATTTTTTATTTATTTTTAGAAAATCAAATTTATTTCTGGCCTACGTAGAAATTTGGCAAGTTCCAGAACACCATATCAACAATTTTTTTGAGGGGGAAAATACCGACTAATGTTTCAAGCGTAGATAACTAATTAATTCTCCAATAGATATATATATACATCTACAGAGTAATATCAAGAAACAGAAGAAACATATAATTTCAAGAAATATCAATATCTTTGCCCAAGGGCAAGAACTCCACCTACCGGTAGATAAAAGTTATTAAATTAAAAAGAAGAAACCTTTTTTTTTCATTTAAAGAAAAAGTTTCGAATTTTAAAAAATCGTGCGCCTAATCAGCTGACAATGCACTTGTTGAGGAAGCAAGTGCTCAAGACCAGATAAAAACAAATCGGGGTTGGAATAAAAACTAGTTTGATTAACCAGAAGTTCCGGATTGAACCGGAAGTTGTGGGCGGCCGACAAGTGATACGCGAATAGTGGATCCATCCCTGATTTTCCGGAGACAGCAACCGGAATTGTCAGGAGGACGATCTCAACAACTCCTGGTTTAGGAATGTTGTTCCTACAACTCATCGTTGTCAGGTGAACGATACCAGTTTTGCGACCAAGGCTGACTTGTTAGGGGTGCATCACGTTCTTACAATTAGTGCCAATACTTGATTTAAATGCAATGCACTGTATATTTTGAATGAAGAATTTCTTTGTGTCCCACCCTAGTTTAATTATATTATATTACAAGGATAAACGAAATACTTCCGCATAGATTTTGGCAAAGTTATAAGGATTGGTGATTGGTAAACAATCGACTCAACGAACACTGTCCGACGAGGGGTCAACTGCTTCTGAAATCCGTCCACGGAAAAAAAGGTTTTGTTATACTAACAAAATCATTTGATAAAATATGGATAGCAAAAACATTTTGTTGCAACTACAAAATGTTTAGTTCTGTCGACAAAACGTTTGGTTGCGGCAGCAACAAACAATTTATTTGTTGTCCCTGATTTTGTTGCTGTAAAAAACATTTTTTCCGTGTCCTGAAATCCCTGAAATCCCTGTAATCCCTGAAATCTGTGAAACGTGGCTTTAAATCCTTGAAATAAGACGAAAATTCCCTGAAATCCGTCCTGAAATCCTTGAAATTCGTGAAATCCTTGAGTCTGGCCTTAATTCCTTGAAATCCGACATGAAATACCAAAAATCTGGCCTGAAATCCAGGAAATCCGACTTAAAATCGCTGAAATCTCCGAGTCCCGACCTGATTTCCCTAAAATCTGTCCTGAAACCCTTGGAATAATTTGAATTCCTAAAATCCTTGACGTCCCTGAAATCCGACCAGAAAACCTTGTAATCCTGAGAGCCGGTGTACAAGCCCCAAATGAGTAATTGACCCCTCGCTGTCCAGCAATACAGTTATTGATAGATCGCGGAAAGACAACGCATTTCTTACGTCAACAACATTTGGAACACATAAATTTTTGTTGCCGACACCAAAACTTTTGTTGCAGCGACCAAACGTCATGCTAATGCCTCTAAACGTGTTGTAGCTGTTACAAAATAATTTTCGGTCCCGTATTCAACAATCGATTTGGTGTGATAGAATCGTTGTTTAAGTGATCTCAGAGAAAATATTTGTTCTTCTGACAAAGTCATTAAATGAAATCGCGGGGGTAGAAATATTTTGCTATTCTAACGACTCTTACAATATCCGTTACACAGATTCCTTACATAAATGAAGTTACTATTAGCTTAACTCATGACCTAGGCTTCAAATTAAATATGAGCTATTTAAGTTTTCGGTAAACATGTAAGAGTTTCGGATAAAAAGGTACTAATTTAGCATATATGTTAGATTTTATATTCACCCAAAATGACCAAGATTAGATCTATTAACCAATTTGGACGCGAGAAATTTATTAAAATCCTAGGCTAACCTAGGTTATCTCTGATGAAATTTTTCGTTAAATCTTGATCAGGTTAAATCTGATTAAAAATCAGGGCAAAGTTATGCTAAATTTCTTTATGTGAGCAACATGAGCACCAAATGCAAATGTTGAATCCTCGTAAAAATGTCACTAATTCGACAGCATATAAGGCACCATTACCACAACAACAAACTTCTCATTTTCGGTGAGTCGATCTTGAAAATAAGATTTTCGAGATGAAGTCGATGTCACAATCGAACCCAACGCTAAAATTCTCACGTATCATGATTTTATCAGTGTGTGTCGTTGAATCCACGATACGATGTCAGCGGCGAAGATTTAATACTGAATCGAGCATAACTGTAAGCACGTTTATTGGAACAGTGAAGTACAAGTGGAAATAATGCGCAGTTGAATCAGTGACCCAATCTAACTCACAATCAATTTAACCTGACCAGACTTAACCATTACAGAAACTGCGAGTACAGTAATTCAAACTCACATCCGCCATTTCTGAAAACTGTGAATTATCCCTCTGGCCCTTATTTACAGGCAGACCTGTTAGTGAATGAATTTTTACTACGATAATTTGATGGTTCCGGTGTTTAAACTACGTAGTTCAATTCGTGGAGACGTCGATAAGTGAAGAGTTTCGTTGCGATAAAATAACAAGACGATTTTGAGGTAAATATTGACAAAATGTGCTGTTTGAATTGAAAACACGCGACATTTTTCGTGCTATTAACATTTAAGGTAAACCGCTACAATATTTTTGAAACGATTTTTTTAAAGGCTTAATCACGACTATGTCTTCAATAACCGATGGCGAAAATTTACGCGAGTATTATAACGCCTAAACGCCCGAAAAATTCTTTCTCACTGATAATTTTAAAGGGACTACTCCCTTATCCCAACATATTCCGTGAAAAGCAAATACTGAAGAACAAAAGAGAGAGGGGAAAAAATCATAACGCAAAAAATGAAAAAAAGCGATTTCTATTTTTACGAATCGAGCAATGACTTTGAACGGAAGTAAAGTGATTACAATTCGAATCTTAACAAACATATATTAAAAAAGGGTAAACTCTAAAAAAGTATGCCAATATACACAGCGCTACTCGAAAAGTAAATAAACGTTCTGAAAAAAATCATAATAATAATAATTGTAAAACCGTTCAATTTAAAATAAACAAACTACATGAAAATTTCATTTTTTTTAAAGTAAATTACTGTTTTATTACATTTCAGATACGCGAGGGGTATTAACAATGTAGTATTTTAAGCAATAGTTATGCAAAAGAAGACCGAAATCGGGGGCTATTCGGGTACAAAACCGCCAATAAGCTTTAAAAGATTGCACGTGGATGGGCGGAGTCTGAAAGCAAGCCTGTGATTGGCGGGTGTAGTCCTCTAGCCCCGCCCCGTCATCATTCTTTGCGTAACAATTGAAGAGCTGTGTTGGGAAACATAACAATCACAAGGGTCCGTTGCTCATTTTAAGATCCTTTCAAATAACGGTTATGAAACCCGCTCTTGAACCTTCAATCATTCACTGCCAAAAATTGTCTAACAGAAACTAAAGAAATTCGAAAGAAAAAAGTGGAGTAAAAAAAATCGATGTATACTTTGGCGGGATGAGTTTGCTGCATATCATATTAAAGATATCTTTTTATATAAGAAATATTAAAAATGAAGACAAATGGACAATAAATTGAGCTTCCAATGACACATAGAATGATTTGCAGGTTATGTTGCAAAACCTAGCTTAAATTTCGTGACATTTCAGGGATTCCGTTTACATTCGTCCGGAATTTTTCATTTGCCAGAGAGCGTTGAACAACGATGCAACGTGTTTAATTTCCTGAAAAAGAAAAAGTGTGAGAAAAAATTGCGCACCGAAATGTGAAGTCGTGTTGACTTTCAACCGGATACGGGGAATTTTTGAATTATTACAAAGCCAACTCGAATACGCCCTAATTATCGAGAAATCCACTGAATTATAATAATAATTGAACTTTGTGGATGTATTGTAAAGTTTTGTTTGCCATTGCTGAAAAAGAAATCCTCATCAACAGCTAGGAAAAAATATTGTAATTTTTAGAGCAAAATTCTGAATGGACGAATGAAACTAATAAATTAGCGAGTAAGCCTGCACGTCAAAGAACATTTTCATCGATTTTTAGAGTATTTGCCCATCTTCCGCAAAATATGTCTCAGACATATGTTGAACGTTCATGGAAGGATTTCTTTGGTTCAGTGAGTTGGCCATTCTGCCGTCACAAAATGAGATAAAATAAATGAATTAATTAAAAATATTAAAAAAAACTTTTTAGAGCCAGAAATATACTTTGAAGCAAAGAAGTTCGCAAAAGACAAAGTATCATTGCCTCATTGAGAGATAAGAAAAATTTAAAGGATTTCAGATTTTGACGAAATGTCTAATTCAAAATTTCAAATCGGACAGATTTTCAGCGAAGTTTCAAGGGCTTAATTATTCGAAAATTTCCGTATTTGCAAGTATTCTAGAATATTTTCCAGGAGTTATTTCTTCAATTTATATTATTTCAAAATCATTTTTTTAAATACTTAGCTATATTAAGTATTCGCAAATCGTTATATTCCAAAAGTATTTCTCCTGAACATCGCTGGATTCTAAATTCTGGAACTTTAAACAGATATTTCGATTTTCGAAGCGTCATAAGTACCGTTTTGTAAGTCTCTCGATCCATATGAATATAACCAGCTGTAAAGCGAGCAGGCTTATTAGCCATCATCGTCATCCGGGTGATAATATAGGCTAACTCTTTCTGGGTGTTGGACATTGGTGTCCATAAACCCACCTCAACTCCGTTCGCAAGCAGCATTTGCTGCAAAGAGGCATTGTTTTAAAATCAAGTAATTACACCGTTAAAAGGGAATCTTAAATTCACACGCAACAAAAGCCTAATCACTTATCTGAAAAAAAGTCCAATGATGTACTGAATTTCAGACATTCGTTTTTAATTTCTATAATCTTATTACTTTAAGAACGATATAACTAAAAGTCAGTGAAAATTTGGACTGAATTTTTTTCAGACCGGTGATTTGCTTTCGTTGCATCTGAATTTAAGATTCTCTTTTTACAATGTAATCGTTGCT
>Ga0058701_10005713_pt1 | contig 10386 bp, 4 predicted proteins | sample AgamicOrMae_FD_97039 | JGI IMG/M metagenome (GOLD analysis project Ga0058701, IMG submission 97039) | Agave microbial communities from Guanajuato, Mexico - Or.Ma.e | ecosystem: Host-associated > Plants > Phyllosphere > Phylloplane/Leaf | place: Guanajuato, Mexico | collected 2012-06-04 | reverse complement strand
TCGGGCGTGCCCGCCCGATTTCTTTTGGTGGGTGCCTCTCAGTATGAGCCATTTGCCATTTTTTTTGCAAGTTTTTCAATTGAACTAAACTGAGTTGGGACTTTGATTAAAAAGCCCACTTCATTAATTCTCTGTGATTATTTAAAAATCTTGCTAGTAAGCAGAAACAACATGAAGTGACAAAAGAAGGGATGGTTCGTACCCGAAAAAGTATGTCAATACACCAAGCAGTGGAGTAGTCTGCAACTCGTTATTTAATCATATCTGTTTTGAATAACTAAAAATAGCGACGACTAACAAGATTTGTTGTCAGTCGTCATTAGGGGACAATTTCATGTCGATTTCATGTACTGAACGTTACTTTTCGACCAGTATCTTCAGAGCGACAACATACATCCGGACATACGGACTCACACGATACTAAAAAGCCCTTCTCCTGGAAGGAGGCGTTCTTAAAAAGTAGGGAATGCAACCTCCAAAACTTACAGTAATAGTGGAGGAAGAGACGATTATCCGAATCAGGGCACATCTGCACATAAAGACCAGACGTAGTTAAGCTGACAAATGGCCGAAGGAAGTACGGTACAGTCAGGATAGTCAGTTTTTACATTTTTTTTAAACGTCAATACAAAATACGTTCATTATTGCCGTCGGAACGATTCCCAGGAAAATCCGTTTTAGTTTTGTTCCCTTTCTGAACACAATGCCTAAATTATCAGCTTTTTACGTCGTGTCAAAAATGAAGAATAGAAGAGGAAGTGCTCAGCTAAGGAGATATTCCTCCTGCTTGTAAAACTAACAGAGATTTTGTGGCTACTTACGCAAAAAAAAAATGACTGACAAAATCACAATTTTCAGACGACTATTTTGATTTGGTTACAGTTACTAAAAATTGTAATGGTAACAAAAAAATAGTAGAGGCGCCAAAAATGATTGTTATTTCAACAGATAAGGTTGTAGTCTCTGGGAAAAAAGCGCGTTTGTCAGTGTAACACATATTTGTTACTGTGTCAAAGTCCTTCTTTTTTACGTGTTCTTTTCTCATAAGATTAGAAACAACCTGGTAACTGTTTTAAGTGCAAATCTCAATTATACGAATCGCTAGGGACCACCCATAAATATTCCGTCGAAAATTTTTGTACCATGCAGACATCCGTATCTAAAAACTTAGATTTTTAAGATTAAGTGAGACTTCGCGCGATAAAAAACATCGGTATTACCCAGGAATTCCTGCAATCGAGATCCGTATACCTCAGGTATAATTGAACTTTGATAGTAAGGTCTCTACCCTCCAAATATTTCAAAGGCAGCATTTACTACTTTTTTTTTTGGCGAAGCCCAGAGGACCAACATCGTAGCATAATGTTATCATCATAGTCATCATAGTATCAACTTAATGTATTTGGTTTTCTGTTTTATTATTGAAGTTTTTTTTTCGACAGCGAGTCAGCATGAAAATTAAGCAAGTTTCTCATTATCACTTATTTTCTACAATTTTATTTCGTAGAAATGAATTTAAATAGTTTTTTCCTCATTTAAAAAAGCAACTATTTTACAACAAAAAATTAGATTTCATCGGTAATATTGCTTGAAAATGGTCGAATAGAGGTACTAGTATGTTTTTAAAACCTCCAATGAAATTATAGTCTAAATAAAATATAATTTCACTATCTATAGACTATACATGTAAGAAGAAGCATTCAAAGTAATCATACGTTTGCGTTAATTTAGTTTAAAGCCTATGGCTCTCTTTTAGATACGTACCTTTCTTGTTCACTTCTTGCTGCGTTTGCTAAAACGTTAAGTCCGGGCTGATCTTGAAAAACTTCGTCATATTTTCGTAATAACCTTAGCTTTGGGCGATTTATTTGCTGCTCACGTCCTATGCTTTTATTCAAATATCATCTGATTTATAAATTTGGAAGGAATTTTGGACGCGAGGGGCCCCCTAGGGAGGGGGGGGGGCGCTTTCGTGGAGAGCGGGTCCCGAAATCGCCCACAAATCGTCCATAAAGGGTCGTCCTATATCATCGCGTCTAACTACGTCGGTCATAAGTTTTATATTGCGGGTAGATATCGAAGATTCAATGCAATTTAAAAGAGGGAATAAGAAAACTGAAAAATATGACGTTCCGCCTGAAAGAACAAGTATGGAACTTCACGAGAACACAACCCCTCGTCCTCGGCTGCTGAAGCCTCAAGCATAGCCTACACGTAAGAAAATAAAAAATAAAATTTAAAAAAAAATTGTCACAGTATCAAATATCTGTGGCCTTGACAACCGCGCATTGTTCCTGTACGGACCGCAATCTTGTCTGTTGAAATAACAATTGTTTCTTGTCGCGTTTTCTATTTTATCTTGTCGCCATGACAATGTTTTTAGTGTTCAACCAAATAAAAATTGTCGTCTGAAAATCCTAATTTTGAAAAAGTATTTTTAATGCTTGGAGGCCTAACTGTAAATTTCGTAAGTGAAGCGATTGAAAGTAATAGTTTTCTCAGCAAGACAGCTCAAACTCTGTACTTCAGTATTTCCATAAGCTCGCTTACCAAAAAAACCCTAAAAAACAACTAATCTTAACGTACGCAGCATAACCAACCTAAATCTGAAGTAATAGCCTTAAGGCTAACAAGAAGATAAAGGATAAAATGGCGGATATAATAAAAGTTATTGAGTTTTGGAAATATTTATAAGAAGAGATGTGTGTGGATATATGGGTCCAAACAAAAACGTCGGGCTATTTTTTTTTCTCTTGTCGTAAAGCAAAACAGGATTGCTGGAGTTGGTCGTCACTAAAACGCTAATTAAGGGTCATAAATAATCCTAAAAAAGTGCGAAAAGCAAAACATTTTCGCTTCCGCGCGATGGATACTCTTTTCTGTGCACCTCGTTAAGAGACATTTTATCGATCGCCTCTTTTTCTTTTTTTTTCTTTCTTTCGCCACGCTACTGAGATTCGGCGTTTTTGTTATTTAATATCCGATTATGATTTTATTTTTAGCGACAGCGTGAATTATTGGTAGGAATTTTTGCGCGGGAGTGTTTGAGTTTAAGATGAAGCCATCTCTGGTGGAAATCTTCTTTCAAGGAATAAGAATCCGCGCTTAAATATTTTGTCTTCCTACGCGTCTAATTTTTTTTAGATATTAAAAAACGATACTCGGCTGATACATTGTTGGTGAAAACTTCAAATTTTACCCAGAGTATGTAGTATTTACTTTTAAGGTAATTTTCACTCTGAAATGAGTTTTACTCCCCAATATTACCTCCCTTACGGCGTGCAACCATTTGCACACCGTCCCGTTTGCAAGCGATCTTGACAATATTTTCACTTGGAATTCCATATTTTATTAAAAGGGTCATTTCTCTTTATCCATCCTTGATAAGCACGCATGTTTATGGGGAGATTTAAACGCACGTTGAGAAGGCTCTATACATTTGAATGGAAATTTTCTATTCGGGTAAATAGACATTTCCTTATCAAAAATAAATAAATAATTCTAAAAATTTCCATTATTCGCCAAAAGCAAAAGTTATAATTCAGAAATTTCGTCATCTCATATTGTATTAAAGTAATGAATTGAGCAAAAAGGTTAAGCCGACTGAAAACCGTTTTCTAAAATTAAAGCATTTTTTTAAATTCAATATTGTGGGGGATGCTTAGAGACCAACACTTCTTCCTTTATGTATTATCGAGATCAAATATCTAGTCTCACTTACGTTAGTTCGTCTTTCCAACAGTATGTGTGATATAACACTACACCACCAGAGCCTAGCGCAACGTCCCAAAACTATCAGTAACTTAGAAATTATTTTTTTGACCAATTGTAGAATGTTAGTTTCCGACATTAATCGGAAACGGCCGTGTCTCAGCGCTCTAAACTGTCTGTCCTGTTTCGTAGGAAAAAAGTGGGTTGAAAGGAAAAATAAGATGTTCTCTAGGTTAAGCTCAAAGCAACCCATTTGAAACAAGCGTCAGCTCGGTAATTACCCGTAGAAAAAGTTTTAAATTGGCGTCCACAGCGCTGTAATTTTCCATCCGTCTTGTCTCAAGGGTTGAAAGGCGTTCATTCAAGTATTGTGAATACGCAAACCTTGGGTCTGTTCCAGTAACCTTTTTATGACGTTCTAAGCGCCTTGAAATTACAAGCCAACCCCTGTAATTTAGGCAATGCTTTCTACTGTGGCGTATATGGTTTGCCTCTACGTTCCCTTATCACTCTCTCGAAAGCACGCGCTTAATTCTGTCTAAAGAAGGGCGACATGTTACTCGGAGTTGGGTCAGAACCCCCTTATGATAGACTACTACTAATGAGAGGTTAGATGTTCAACCTGTTGTGTTTCACCTTGAGCGGGTATACCCTCTCCGCTTGACTTATAAGTCAAGCGGAGCGATAGTGAGGCATAGGGCACCAAACATACTCAACTGTATACTCTCGATGTTAACAATAAGTCTTACACCAGGGTAGAGCACACGAAGAGTTAGGCTTACAGAATGAAACCCTCAGACATAAAGAGTGCAGTCTCTGCACTACTACTCCATGTCGCTCTCATCAAGCTTTTAACCCTTTTAATCTTACAAGTCCGTGGGCGATTTTATACCCCATGAGAATATTTTCTCAGCGACGGAAATCGTTAGGACTGCGTAATGTATGAGTATCAAGCGAAAATGTGTCTCACCTTGCTTGAAAGCAGCATTCGATTCCTTCGAAGGTAACATTTTGCTAAATGTTTTAAACAAAATTTTTAACCAAGCGTTTCCATGTAAATTTTTCGAGCATTCTCTTGGGCCTAAATCGGTTAATTCCTTCTCCCGTTGCAGCACATAAAAATAACTATTTTGGAAATTTGAAATTTTTGGAAAAATGTAAGTTTTGGATATAAATAGGTACTAGTATCAAAAGTATTGATCGCTTCATTCCAAACCTCCGTAGCTTTCGAACGGAAAGATATACGACATAAATAAGCTAAGATCGACTTGCCAGATACTCTTAAAGATCTAGAGATTTTGTTTTGATCATATCTTATATCTCCGTTTCAAAGTGACGGTGGTTGGAGAAAATTGAAGCGATCAATAATTTTTGAACTGATAGTAGAACAGCACAGCAAAACAGTTTATTTTCCTTAGTTTTCAAGACAGATTCTTCAAGATTGCGGAGGTATATGTGCCCTTTCATTTGATATGTAGCGACCTTGAAAATAAACCAAAATACAGGTTGAGCCCGTTCATTACCTCACCCAAAGCAGGACCAGGTACAACAGGTACTGTTAATCAGGGCCTAAGAGAGGCACTGGCACCTCTGCTTGCAGCGATTTCGAGGTAATCTTGCACAGTGATTAGATCGGCTTCAGTCCTGGCAGACCCTTATTCAAGAGGGCCTAGCTGTCAACCCTTTAAACTGGACGTCAGAATGGGTTTTGGACCGTGGTACAATCATGACCAAAGGGAGGCCGCCCAACTTTTGAGAGTGTCTGTTAGCGCTTTTCGAGGTCACAAGGTCAAGCAGAGCGATTCTTTGCCAGAAGCTTTCGCTAGTGAATTGTAATGGCGGGACTTTTAAATTTAATTAAAGTCTGCCGCTTTCATTGAACGATGAATGATGAGACTTTTTCTTGCTAAAGGCGGTGGTTTCTTTTCAGGATGGAAACGACGACTAATGAGTGATGTGGTCTTTGCCCTGAACCGTATTTCGTATCGAATATCGTCACGAAGGATAATAATTTTGTGTTTTCTTCTTCTCGTCCTTGTTTATCTTTCTTCTTTCTTCTTTTTTTCTCTCTCCAAGGACTTGATTTTTTTAGGACTTCTAAAGAACGATTGTTTTAACGGCAGTTAACTCGTGACGATTAAAAGGATTGAATGTTATCGGCCCCTCTCAGAGCCGATTAAGCATTGACAAACGAATCCTGCCAATTTTTATTTGACTTATCACCTCACCTCACCCTACTCAATCTCAACTCAGCTAGTCTGGTTTAATTTATTGTATCATGACGTCGTCCATCCCAACCTAAAAAGACGTTACTTTACGTAATAATGTAACCTACTCCAACCTTCCGACAATAAGGCTAAGCGTATTACTAAAACTGATTTATTATCGGCAAAAAAATAATCCATGTTAAAAAAGCTTTATTATTTAATGCAATCTAAACAAGCCTTATAATAACCAACCTCAAGTGGGTTTATTAAGTTCGTAGTAAAAAGTAGTTCTGATTTCCAGCGGAGTCTCCGTAAATTATGCTTGAAATAGAAACGCTGTATCGTCAAAATAGGTTTTTGATAAAGGTTTATCAGCAGCTTTTTATTTTGTGAGGAGTGCCCCTTATTCTGTGTATATCAACACAAATTTAGGTTTTAAGATATGCTCAAAGGTCGTATTCTATCGAAGCTACATTTTTTTATTGAGGTAAAACACTTTGACCGACATTATTTTTATTTATGTATAGTACGATTGGAAATTTCGAAGGTGTCATTTTATACGTTGAATCCTTTTAAGTTAATCGTCCTGGTTTAAAGACTATATAATAAAGAGATTAAAGATTAGTACCATAAACCTAATGCTGATCAACAGCCATGTGGATGTTTAATGGTTAGGTCAACCCATGTAGGATTAAGTACTAGTGCTTTACTTTCTCGTCGCTCCGCTCATTGTCAGCTTGCGACCAAAAATAACAGTGGAAAATCCCGAAATTTGCCTTGTAGGCCGGAACAGGATCCTACGGCTGAACTTTTGGAAGTGTATCATAACTGGTGGAAAAGTCGGGGGCGGGGGCATCGGAGCTTCTTATTGGGCCCCATCTGGTCCGAACTCGGCCCGTTATGTGTAATGCTACGCCCAAATTGCGGAATTTGACCTGCAAACTGTCCTGCAAAGAAATTATCCGACGGCCGTGGGAAGGCCATCCAACGGTGCTGGTGGCCAGCGGAGCGGTGCGGTGTCCCGTTACAATGCAACTTGAGAGCGAAATATTCGGGAGCTGGAGATGAAGCGCTGGACGCGAGGGGGGGGGGACCGAGAGGGGGGGTTAGCTTCTCTGGCCAGCCCGGCGCGGCGCGGCGCTGACTTGCCGCCCATCAAACTTGGATGGATCGGATTGCGAGTATTTAAGCTTCCGCCCACCTCCCCAATGGCCGAAATGGAGCGATACGGTACCCGAAAGTTTTGGGATGGGCCGACGGGGGAACGATATCCCCGCCCTCTTTCCATTTACGTAACCTTCTGCTCGATTCCTCCGTTTACAGGAGCGTGGGAACAGTCCTCTTGCTGTGCGCTGCGAGGAGTTTCTGTAACCTGACCTGACTTAGGTACCTAACACTTTATCTAAGCTTCTCGAACCATTCCCCATTCCCAGTCTTTTTCCTCTATCCCCTACTCGCACCGTGTCTCAGTTCACGGTTTCGTCAACAACCTGAAGATTTAAGGAGTGAAAATCTACCCTTTTGGGGTATTTTGCGTTCAAAACGAGAAGATGGAATATTTTTGCATCTTTCTAGGAGTCGCAATAACTTGTTTGGGTTATGATTTCATATCTAAGATCGCTTTGGGCAGGACTTCCTTTTGGCAGTTTTAAAACAAAGAGATGATCTAACGAGGCTATTTTCAAAGATAGACTCCTGCTCAACCACACTTTTCGGGCGCTTCTCAATACATGCCCATTGTTATTGCTGACCACTTATTTATCTTGTGAAATTGACAAACAAAATGAAATAAATAAAAGATATTCGTTTCTGCAAAAACGCTCAACCTTAAATTTTACTGTTAAATTGAAAGGTTTGGGAGTGAAAATCAGACATGGCTCTTCTTCTTCAAAAGCCATGGAGATTTTAAAAGTTAGATTTTAAAAGTTAGATTTTAAAAGTTAGATTTTAAAAGTTACCAGGAGCTCCTCTCAATATAACCTAACCTCATTCTCGCACCTAGTCTAGCCCTATTCATAACCACACTTACCTGAGAGTAGACTCTTGTAACCTGAAACTAGTGAGAGTAGTAGTACTGAGGTTTTAAAAGTTCTTACCTGTTTTGGGTGAGAATATTAAACGGGATAGTACGAATACGTCTTTTGGTAATTTTTCAAGATAGGTTGTACACCTATGTTCAGCCACATCAATATGGAATACTTTTGCCGAGACCTTTTGATTTCTAAGGCTGAACCAAGGTATAAAAACATCTCTAAGCTGAACTAGGTCTCAACTGAAGGTTGAAAAAATGTCATGATACCTGCTACCATCTTTTCATTTTCACATCCGAAGGAGGTGAGAACTTTTTTAAACGGGTGTTTCCTTGGGTTTGCCAAGCATCAACTTCAAATAACTTGCCTGACCTGACTTTCATCTTCCCTCTTTGAAGTTTCCTCATTTTCAAAAGTAGTGTCATATTTGCCACACGTTTTGTAAAGTCGAGGGCAGAAATGGCTAACAAGTGATTTTATCTTTTTCCTATTTGTGTTGGTACTCCTAATGTTTTTAAACGCAGGAACGTGCTTCCGCTTTCCAGTCGATTTTAATAGTGTTGCCAATCTAAGTTCAAAAGAAAAAAAAATCATGTGTTATTTATGCCCTCGACTGTACAGCGTTTGCGTGTCCAAAGTTTGACCGGCAATGTTGGTCACTCTCAATTGGAAATGAAAAAGAAATTAGGCCATTCAACTGAAATGCAAACAGAGCAGTGAAATCAAAGAGAAAGGCTTGCGAATATTGACTCGTAGTTGGAATGAGTTTGCTGAAATATTACCAAGGCGGAGCTTCATTTGAATATCGTAGAAGTTCGCTTGTCGCTGTAAGGAGATAAATGATTTCTTTGATCTACTTCACTTGCAAAAATTTGCACCAGCTGAATGTGAAGTATTTATGTCGCCTGTTTCGCTCACCCCTAAAGTGAATTAATTGCAGTTTATCTTAAAAGGGAACGCCCTCAAGAGACTTGATATCGACGATCGATTTTTGTGTTGCAAGGAGTTGGGTGCATCAAACATGCATATTCCATTCTTAATTCCTTTTTTTCAACTAAATTTTATATTCGGTCGATATTTTTATCATAGACACGCAAGCTTTTGTATGTTTCCATCCCCTTGAAAAGTGGCTTCTGCAATCTATTCAAACAACTTTTGACTTTAAGTGAAGCATTTGAAATAAAAATTGCGTCGAAACAAAAATTTCTCATAGCTCTTGAATTTCAAAAGAATCATAAAACTCACTTTGCGATATTCTGGGCAGAGGCTTTTTCGTGTCGGGAGTTCCAGGATCCGCTCTAATTCAACAGAATGCGAGGGCATTAATGACACAGAGGGCATTTTTTTGTGTTCGATTGATATTGATAACAGTGGTTCAAAAACAATAAAAAAAGATTTTTTTAAATAAAAAAAACAAGCAAAAAATTTCATTCATTTTTAATTATTTTGGGTCATTCGTACAATCAATGAAGACGCCATGAGTCGCCACCGTTAAAAATCGGAAACTTAAAAACTCCTGCTTAGCCATTCATCCTTGCACTGCACCTTTTATTTTTAAGTTTTATTTAACATTTGATTAGTATTTGAAATTTGGGATTTACTCTTTTACCCTCAGCCTATTTACACAAGTTGTTTTGGGTTACGCTGTTAAAATTGAGAATTTTCCCAAAATCTTTCTTAACGTCATCACTTTTGCTTTGGCCTTTTTTTTTTCTTTTTCTGTGGCTCGAAGCCAAACTCTTTTCGTCTGGAGACTTGATGACTCCGTATGGCCAAAGGAAGCACTTTTTTCTTTCTCGCATCGTGTACGACCCGGCGACGACTCTATACTAGCCAGCCCATTAAAAAAAAAAGCCTGGAAACCTTGAGTTGGTGCTCCTTAGGCCGCCAACGCGCGCGCCATGTTCCGCCGCGCCCCCTTTCCGAACCTGACAGAATTACCCCGGAGAGAAACTCGATGTGTTATGGTAGGCCTACAATGGAACAACGTAAAAGATTTTTCTCCAAAACTTGAGTTTTCCTGCTGGATATATTGAAACCTTGAAACCAGATTTGTGGGAATAGTACTGTATTCTGTTTTAGATACCACGGATTCGAATATGTTTCCAAGGTCTCGGATCCTCCACAGAGAAAAAAAAATCTTGTCGACGCATTCTAACAAGACGGCTTTTTAGACATCTATTTTCTGAAACGTTTGCCTTATCAATTACTTTAAATTTTCTGTTCTTCATTAATAGGTCGTTTTTCTTCACGTTTCAAAAGTTTATGCCCTGTATTTCCTATTTTTTTCCTTTTTTCCTTTCTTTTTTGTATTTTCTGCTTTGTCTTTACTTTTTTTTAGGCACGAGGCGTAGCTGAGTAGCCTCTTGCGTTCGGTCTCGACGCCGTTTTTTTTTTCTACGAAACAAGTACTCTTATGGCAGATCCTAAACGCCATG
>Ga0058701_10005712_pt1 | contig 10386 bp, 9 predicted proteins | sample AgamicOrMae_FD_97039 | JGI IMG/M metagenome (GOLD analysis project Ga0058701, IMG submission 97039) | Agave microbial communities from Guanajuato, Mexico - Or.Ma.e | ecosystem: Host-associated > Plants > Phyllosphere > Phylloplane/Leaf | place: Guanajuato, Mexico | collected 2012-06-04 | reverse complement strand
GGGTAGCTGTCATAAGCGCCAAAAACCACAAGCGCCAACGCCGCAAGCGCCAATCCGTAACCGCCAAACGAGAAAAGTCGCAAACGCCAAAGGTCTTAACCGCAATACTAACCTAACTTAACCGAACTTAACCTAACCTAACCTATACGAACTTTGGCGTATGAGACTTTTCTCGTTTGGCGGTTACGGACTGGCGCTTGCGGCGTTGGCGCTTACGGTTTTGGGCGCTATCGAATGCCCCCCGAATCCAAAAACCCTCCTCATAAAGTCGTATGCGCGAACAATGTCGCTAAAGTAGGCCCAAGTAAACGTTGAAGAAAACGGACGCAGTCCTTTTGATTAGCACGCGTTGGCGGTCTGAAGTCGGGCGAATGGACGCTCCCTTTTAGAAATCGTTTGAACCTAGTATGGGCAAGACGACGAGACGTTAATATATATTTCATGAAGTACGATTGGACCTCTGGACGAAACACTACTATATTCCTCCGTTGTCGGATGACTTTTGTTTTGAAATTAGGTTAGGTTCACGACCTTAATCCTACTTGCAATCAGTGCTTAACCTCGCAGTAAAAGAGAAAGGCGATGGATGCGAGATTTTTTTAGTTTTCTGTAGTGAGCAACGACGTAATAGCGCCTTTACTTAAACCTGAACAGGTGCGAATAAGGCCCCGGGCATAAAGGCGGTCCAGTCACGAGACTAGGGCTCATGGTCAAACTTTTGTGGCTGCAAGGTCGGTTCCCCTGCCCTGGCAACTGCACTTTTCAGATAATCCTTCTGAGGGATAAACGAGACGAACGAGAAGGAAATAGATTCCCAAAACCGTCAATATTATGGTTTTGCTTTGACAAATTTAATCAACGGAGGAAAGGGCTCAAAAATGTTTCCTAAAAAAAAAAAAAAAAGTTTACCCTAACCCGTGAAATTTTACTAAACAACCTGTGACCACTACTCAATGAAGATCAGTGAATTTAAACTGATTTAAAATGAAATTTGAAAGAAAACCCCGAGTTTTTTTTCCTTGAAACCTTTATGTTGTAATTGTTTTGATCAGTTGAACCAGGATTTGGCGTAAAATCCCTTCCTCCCGAGTTAAAGGTTTAAAAAATCCTATATTGTACTCTGAAGAATCGGCTTCGCATCTACACACTGTACCTAAGCAGTAACCGCGATTTTTAGCGCTCGACCCATACCAGTGAAATTTCACTGATAATCCTGAGACCACTACACTACTACACCACTGTAAGTGAAATCCCAATGAAGATTAGTGAAATTTAACTGATTCATAGTGAACTTTGACAGGAAATCAGCCTTTTTTTTGCTTGAAAAGAACGGAATATCATGGGTTCAGTGAGAATTTTACAGAATTTCCAACAGCACGGTGGTCACGTGACAATTGTTTTCATTTGTCGTGGCTAAGCAAGCGTGTTCAAAACATGCCTTGCCTTCTGAATTGATTTCAATCCACCCCATAAAACAGCAAACATACATGTTCAATATATACTCAATATATGGAACATTTATAATCATCAATAAAAATTTAAGTTAAGTGAGACATATTGATAATCTGAAACATATACTGATCATATACTCCGTATATTGTTGTATATGGAACGTAAACGTTATTAATACGTAAATGTTGCATATCGAACCAATACTTATTGAAGAACAATATATTGATGAAATATGTAACTTATATTGATGACATATATGAAACATACTCTTTACGTTAGGGGGGGTGAGTGTTACCGCATCGTCATTTACAATACGCAATTTAGCTAAAGGGAAATAAAATGTGGTTCGTGGGTATTTAGACAAATATTCAAAACATTTTCAAGTCACAGCTCCGCCTATTTTTTTATTATGCAAAAAGAAACCTTGGCAGATTTTAAATGCACTGGGGTGAATACAAAAGTTCGCGTGTTTCCAAGAATAAAGAACACAGTCATTACTATGTAACCTTGTTACTGAGTAATGAAATAATAATTTCATCCAGACATTTTAAACAAAAAATTGGAACCTTCACAAGCGACAAACGTGATCAAAAGGTAGAAGTTCGTCCTTCTAGAACCATCTAAAGATCGTGCTTAATTTACAAAATCGCACAGAATCTTCCTGTGATTTTGATATTGCTTTCTTCCAAGCGACAGCAAGATTGTCCGCTAAAGTGGATCTACTTTCCTGAAGAGGATCTGCTCTTGATTTATGTTAATTCTAACAGACTCATAAAAATAAAACCGTTGCTTTAGGAGGATCCCTCTCGTTTCCTGTGGGGAATATCAGTAGGAATTTTGCCTTCCATTTCGCTATGAGCACGAGAGATAGCTAAACGGTTTCTCCTCATCTCCTCTATCTTGTCCTTCAATTTCTGTTTCTCCTCGACCATTAATTTGAGTTTCTCTTCATTTTCGAAGAAGTACAGCTCTCGCTCCTCTAAAATAAGATCTTCTTTGCGCTCTTGAATAGACTTCAGTATCTTTTGCCGCTCCTCTTCTTCCTGGAGTTCGCGTAGAACAGCGATCCTTTTTTCCTCCCACTCCTTCATCACCTGAAAATACAGTTAACGAAAATTTAATTTGTGAAATTTTTTTAAAAATTTTGATACCACGAGAATGCAGGGCAAGAATGGTGGGCGTCAATTTCGGAGATTTTATGGAAAAAGACCGGTAATTTTTTTTAAATTATCTTACAAAGCGACAAAGTACTTAAAAAAAAATTACTTTGAGAAAAATAATGCACTTTTTTGCCCGTGATAAAAATAAAGAAGAAGACATTTTTTTTTTGAGAAATAGCTGTGATTGACAAAGACCTTTTCTATTTTGACAGGAACATCATTTGGGAAGAGTGATGTTATCCTACAAGAGAATATTGAAAGTTAGTACTGTAGGATTGTGGAGTAGTAGATCAGGGAGAGCACATTACGTGAGATACATTATGGTATGAGGTCATAAGATAGGGTTGCATAACTTGAAGCTTGGTATAGCAAGCTAGGATACATTGTATTCTGGTCAAAGACCTACAATGTTGAATAGCATTGTAGCATTGTGCATATTGTAAGTTCAAACCAATGTAAACTTCAAAAACTCTTCATTTTTTCCTAGCCAAACTCAAGGAATAAGAACATACACACCTCAGGAAATTCTTTTATATGCTTTTTTTCCACCTCTGGAGCTGTAGTTTTGATAAGTTTTTCCAATTCTAGAGTAAGATCTTCATCACTTGCTCCACCTTCCATACTTTCTAGTCTTTGGGATAAATGTTGCATATCAGTGTTAGCATCCTCACCAGTGTACTCCTTCACATGGTTCCTTGCAAAAGACACGATTTCCCTGAAAAGCAAAGCAGGTGCACTACTTCATGTCTGAACAAACATATCAAGAGAACAAAACAAATGCGCCTTACCTTGGCACTTCTTCTAAAGAGTTTGCTGCTGAAAGTGCATCTTGCCACTTTCCAGATAAAGTCAATCCAAGAAGTCTGTAGTAATCTGACAATGGAGCTTTCTGAAGGGATCCAAACATGACGAATGTTTTACCCAACAATACCTTTGGGTCTGAAACATCAAAGTGTCCATCAAAGAATGGATTTCTAAGATATGGAACTCTGATTTTGACTACTTCCTTTGGCTCAGGCTCTGGCTCGGGAATTTCATCTTTAAAATACCATTCTTGAGGGTTGCGTAAGTACATATGGCAGGCATACAATGATAGTAGAACTGTTAGTGGCTCTTCGCATTCCTCCTGCAGCATCTCTTCCACAGCAACCCGAGCAGCAGCTAAGAAGTCCTTTTGCTTGATAAATGTATCCAGCATGATGTTAGTACAGAACTTGTCTGAAAATATTCCATATGCAGACTTTTGCCTCAAAATACGTAAAAGTGTATCTTTCTTTCCGTGTTTGAGCAGGAATCTGATGAGGGCGTGATGAGTTGATGCATGCATTTTGTGTGTATCCGGAGATAACCTCAATTTGAATAACATGTCCTCCACTTCCCAGACTAGGTCTTCATCTTCGACAACGTTTAAAAATATATCAATATCCACCGGATTAGCTCGCGCAAAATGCGAGAAACTGTGATCTATGTCACCATACAGAGACAATGGTTTAACTTTCGCCAAAAGAGGGGAGTTTAACCTAGCCGCCCATTCCTTTTCGCACTTGTAAGCTTCGGACAGGAAGTTCCTCTTGAGTACTTGTTGCACTTGAGCGTAACGAGATAAAATGCTTTGAGTCCTCAGAAGAAATTTACAGGTCGACATAATTGCTAAAGTATTTTTAACTATTCAGTGTGCGCGACAGGAGGTTAAATTATAACAAACAACAACAGCGAGAAAAAGCAGAAAACCAACACTCTGTTTCTAAATTTCTAAAAGGCAGTATGCGCTGTCAGCGCCATCTACAGGGCTTTTCGCAAGTTGTGCACGTAAACATAACCTCACTAAGTCACACATGTATGAACAGTAGAGAAAGTCATACGTAATCTTCGCTTTGATTGTTCTTCTCACAGAATGAAACAAAAAACCGATAGCGAAGCCGAAGATGATAAAGAAGAAAGTACGTTGTCCGATTCGGAAACGACAACCAACCTGAAAAATTCTTCAACCGAACCCGGACCATCAAAACCAAAAGGATTGGTTTCTGCCCCTAAAAAGCACAAACGAGGCATTATATACCTATCTACTATTCCGCGTTTCATGAATGTTGCCAAAGTAAGGGAAATATTCAGTCAGTTTGGTGAGGTAGACAGGATTTTTCTTCAGCCAGAGGCCCCTAGTAAGTTGTGTGTAACCTTTTAAGTTGCTCATTCTCAATTGTTCAACTCTTTGTTATGTGCAAATATTCTTGTTTACAGAAACTAAGAGGGAAAAGCAAAAGAAGAAACCAGCTAAACATTTCTCTGAGGGATGGGTAGAGTTCAAGTCCAAGAAACTTGCAAAGCAAGTTGCAGCTATGCTTAATAATAAACAAATCGGTGGGCCCAAGAAGTCCCGGTTTTATGACCACATTTGGAACATCAAGTATTTACCAAGGTAAAGAAATCACACAATTTTGAATTAAATTCAATAAGGTTCAAACATATCACAGGTTTCATAACCTCTGACATGAAATCTTGATTTTTGATTACAGATTCAAATGGGTTCATCTCAATGAACGTTTAGCTTATGAGCAAGCTGTTCATAGGCACAGAATGAATACAGAAATTTCCCAGGCTAAAAGGGAGGCAAATTACTATTCACATAATTTGGAGCTGAGTGACAAGCTATTCAAGAATGCTTCTCGGAAGGAGGGTACAGATGAACGCTCTAAACGAGGAGATGATGCTATCATGAAGGTGTTCAAACAAAGGGAACTGGATGATGATATTCGAAAGAAGAAAATGGCTTTGCTGGCAGGAAGGGTAGAGAAGAAAAAAGTTAGGGCTCATAAGATGAAGGTTGGACCTTTAGAGGATACAGAGCGCACAGCTCTACTCAGTAATATTTTCAGTAAAAAATAAGTTCTCTCATTGTTAATGCTTTCTGTATACTCATATAATATGTTTGACTAAGTTTGAGAACAATAAAACATTATGTCCAGATCCTCAGTCATACTTCAATAAGGTTTTTGAGTTCCTAATTTGCATAAACCCAATTCTGATCAATAGATCATAACTCCTAGCAAAATAATTTGTAAATCCACCTCTTTTCCCCTAGATTTGAGAGGCTTAGAGTGTATCATGTTTACTGGATCAACATCCATTATTTTGATTAAGTGATTGTATGAAATTGCAACAATGGTAATAAAAACTATTTTTAAAAAAAGTCAAAATGTAAAAAAGGTACAAGCAGTGACTACTTTGCAAAGTAGGAATCCCACGAAAAAAAGAGGGGGAAAAAACAAAAAAAAAAAACCCTTAAACCAAAAAATGCGAAATTAAATACACCTCACCTAATACAACGAGCGAAAATAACAGAAAAAATACAAAATGGGTGGTTAAATTGTAAAAAAAAAATACCGCTTTCATCAGCCAATCACGTTAAATTTTAATTTGCACGGACTAATTATTTAAATATGGTTGGGGACCCCGAAGAGGACGTCGTACGACCAGGTTAGAAACTTTCCCTTTCAACCGAAAAATAGTAGAAGGCCTAATTATATTAATTAAATATATTTTCAGGCAATGCTATCGGTATTGGGCGAGTCTTACTGACCCTATCACCATAAACACACCAGACTTTAAACCAAAAAAAAATTTCCATTTTTAATGACTGATTAAGCGCGGAAAAGGAAACGCTCTTTTAAAAACCAACAGACCAGGTCTCATGCTTTTATATGGATTAAAGCTAGACACGACCCAGACAGTGGATTCATAGTACTTGAAAGAAAAAAACTGAGGCGTGCTGAGGCCCTTTTAGCGGCGCACCCCCTTGCGGGGAGTCCTGAGATGTAAAGGTGTAATGAAAGGGAAATGAGAGGAAAGAAAAAAGGAGTGAGAAAAAGTTGAAAGCTCCTTTTTTGTAAGAAAGAAGGTGGTGTTACCAGTGCCTTTGGGGGTTCTCGCGCCTGGGAGATTTTGGGTTTGGCTCGCCCCTGTTTAAAACCCTATAATTGTTGAAAGTTTATCCCTTAGACCTTCCTGCCCTTCAAAAACTCCGTTCTCAAAAAACTTTTGTTTTTCTCCACGACTTAAAGGGTTGGAAATGTCAGTTTTTTAACGTTTTAAAAATACGCAGCGATTACTGTTTCACATAGCTGAATAACCTGTTTGATTCTTTCTGGATTTATGTCTTCCTCTTTGATAGAAAAGGTGAACGCTGAAGAGTTAGAATTGAAAGAAACAGCTTTAGAGGTGCTCAACGCGGAAATTTCGAATGGATCAAAGGACATTTTAGCGGAAAAATCCTGGACGGCTTTGAAGGAAGTAAAAAGTAGCAGTAAGTCTGAATTCGAACCTTTAAAGGACCAAAATGGTGAAAGAGGAGAGGGGCATGGAGAAAACAGCTCGAGCGGACATGAAAACTTTTCCCCTTCAAGCAAAGACCTCAATCCAGAAAAAAGGTCTGAATCATATGAAAGGCGGGAAGAAGAAAAAAAATCAAATCCGTCACAAAGTGACGTAAACTCACAAATACCGTCCGGAGGTAAAATGCTTTTTGTTCAATTGGCCTTTTTTTTAAAAAAAAAAGGAAAAGACGAGTTTTCAAAATGTTTCAGGAAATGATGATGGAAGCCTTGAAAATGAGCTTAAAGATGAGGATTCTGTGACATTACTACCTGCAACCTTGCTGGAGTCCCAAAACAGTTCAGAAGTGTCCAGACAAATCTCGCCTGAACAACTGAATGTAGAAATATTAGCACTTGCAGAAAAGAGGAAAATAGAGAGGATCGGAGAGAAGAAGAAAGACTTTCATCCAGAATGGAGTGACGAAGTTTGGGTGAGTACGAGAAGAGCAGCAAACATTTGGTGCGGCAGAAATGCCTGGGTGGGCAACACACCATACAGTAGTACCCGTCTGGTTGCCTACCACCACTACCGGTACCAACGGAACTCATCACTATATTTTATGAACGAAATACTGTACCTACAATGTTAATCAGTCAGTATCAATCACAGTCAGTCAATATCGGAATCGCGGTCTGGGAAAGAAAAGGTAACTGCGAACGAAGAGAAAGGACGGCGGGGACCCGAAAAAATCGCGCATTTAAAGACTCCGTCTCTTATGTGCCGGGTTTCACCACGGTGTCAGCAAAATAAAAAAAAAAATAAAAAAAAAGACCACGTGGTTTTTTGTCGGACCCCCCCTTCCGCCATCGTGGTTTGACGTGGTTTTACAATAAGGGACCCCAACTCACCCGTAAACGGACCACGTGGTTTGTTTACCGTCCCAAACCTTGGTCGTCGAACTGTCCGTGCAGTGTTATCCGCAAGATGATTATTCGTAAAAAGCACGAATGTCCCTGTCAAATTTTCCGTACAATTACGGATATCCAGAGTACCTCTCGCGCTCGTATATCCGAAGCTTGCTTACCTCATGTGTGGAGGGGTTGTGCGCAATATGTCCGTGTTGCAACAAAACTTTCTTAAAGATATTTTTCTTCATGATTGCAGGACTTCTAAAACAAAATCATAATTCAAAATATTTTCATAATAGTTTGAGATGGGTTTGCGCGTTATGTTAGAAGTTTACAAAAAGACCACGTGGTTTTAAAATTGACTCCCCTCCTACACACACACACACACCTCGTGGCTTGACGTAGCCTTTGGCCAGAATCCCTTCCCCCTTCACAGACCACGTGGTTTGTGTATGACCCCTGCGTAGAAACGACACCGTAGATGGTAAAACAGCTCGATTATCGTGCGATAAGAGTCCATCGAGGGCCTCCCAGAAATTACGTTACCTTAGCGCGCTGTGGAATCAACGTTGAATAAACGTTATATCAACGAACCGAATATTTTTAGTCTCTGACGTTGCATCTAGGTTGGGCATCCTCGTAAGATCCACGAACACCATACCGGTAACAACATATATCGTCTTTACTTTCGTAACGTTGCTGCCACCACGAGGTATTCCTCCGTGCTGCTAAGTACCGGTAGATTGTTCTCATCTACGTAAAAACGCAGAATTACGTAAGGACCAGGAACAGTGAATCAGCGTAATTGTTCCTGAGAGGAAGCCTTGAAGGAGACGGAAGGGGGGCTAATATTGATGGGAAAAGATATTAGCTTCTTTAGTGTTAGAGATTTCTAATTCTTTCGGGGTACGAAACGCAACTGAATTTATCATCCCGTTACAAAGGAGACATTACCGTAAATTAAGACCTTTCGTGTCTCCTTTAATCTGCGCGACTGCAGGTGGAGTCGTTCACACGGCTACCTCAACGAAAACTGCAACCCTGGTTTAGCTAAAAATAAAAGGTCAGGAATTTCAATTGTGCACTTTACTATAGAGATTTAAAGCGAGGTAAACTGATAATTATTCGTGACTTTTAAGTATGGAAGTGTTCTCTATATTTCAAGGGGGTAAGATTCTCCTTAAGGAAATTAGGTAAACTTTAATGCTGGATATGAGGAGATACCCAAATTGACCGACTTTATGTTGTTTCTCAATTTTTTCGGGTAAAGGAACTTCTATAAGAGGATGAATTTCAAAGTTTCGTGTTCGCTAAAAGAGGACTCATACAAGTACTTTCAATACATCGAGGAGTCTTTAAGACTTCTGGAATGTATCAAAAAATGTAAAAGGAGACATACTTTTGAGAACACGTCTCTTTATGTAAATGTTTTTGTTGCCCAGTGTCTTTGTTCTAGTTTATATTTATTTTCGTCGATATCATCTAATAGTATTCTATTCGCGGATAGCTCTAAAATAAACCCAAAATATGCATCTATCATATGTCGCCTATTTTAGATCCAAATGGATATCTCTATTATACATCTATCAGATTCAGCAGGGATCTTCCTGTCAATTTTTCCCTCAACTTTTTTTTTTCCATTGTCGCTTTTCGATTTTACGGACGAGTTTTCTTTATTATTGTTTTTATTTTCTGTAAACCTGAATTTAAGTGATGTAAAATCTTTCATCTAAGATTTCACAGATACATTGTTAACGATTTGTGAAAATGCGAGCTTTGGATCGAGAATCCATAGCAAGTCAATGGATGGATATCCATAAAAATCCTTGGATATCCATAAAAGCATGGGTAATTGAATACATTTATCCATGAAAACAAGGATATCCATTAATGAATGTTTATTGTTCACGGATATCCACTGCAGACTGTCCTTGCACGAATATCCCTGAGTGGATATCAATGTGGATATCAACACTTGTATGAATAATTGAAGACTGTTATCCAAATATCATGGATATCCCTGTGGATAACCGTGGACTTTTGGAAGTCCATGTGTGGATATGCTATGGATTCTCGGAACAGGGAGGGGGCGGGCTTACTCTAATGAGCTTGCTTGCGGGATAGCGTGACTGGCAACCTTGCTGAGCGCCACGAAATGCCTACTTAGATCTATGAAATTATAAACTCTTTCCTATTTACCAGCCGATTGCACCTGTCATCCTCCGCCATTCTAGGAAACTAAGGAAGAAGTCACTTGCGAAGGGTTTGCGTGAGATTAGAACTAACAAACGTAGTTATACTGTGAAACATGATTTCAGTTTACCTTAACAAAACTTAATCCACCACAAAAAGAAAACGAATCCCAAATCTCATACACATTAAATTTTTATGGTTCCATTTTCTATCATTTCCGTTCAACTTTTCATCACTAAACCGAGTCGAGCGTGGAGCGAGGTACCTAACCTTACCTTATCTGTCGTCACCAAGCCTGATGCCGCTTACTTCACGGCAGCATTTATAAGTGTTAATAAGTAAGCGGAACAAGCTTGACACCG
>Ga0058701_10005711_pt1 | contig 10389 bp, 8 predicted proteins | sample AgamicOrMae_FD_97039 | JGI IMG/M metagenome (GOLD analysis project Ga0058701, IMG submission 97039) | Agave microbial communities from Guanajuato, Mexico - Or.Ma.e | ecosystem: Host-associated > Plants > Phyllosphere > Phylloplane/Leaf | place: Guanajuato, Mexico | collected 2012-06-04 | reverse complement strand
TTTTTTTTTTTAATAAAAGAAAGTTGCTGTTTTTTTAAATAAAAAAGTCTTTTTTTAAATAAAAAGTTGTTTTTTTTTTAATTTAAAAAGTTTTTTTAATAAAAAAAGTTTTTTAAAATAAAAAAAAGAATGTTTCTTTTTAATAAAAAAAGTCTATTTTTTTTTATAAAAAAGTTTTCGTTTTTTTTCTCTTATGGAATTGTAATAAAACGGTATTTTGTAACCAAAAGAATTCTTGATTTCGTCTAAGTGAAAATGGTACTTGGTCCAAAAATAAAGTTAGATTTGTGAAGTAATATTTTCGGTGGTTCAAGGAAAAGCCCATTGGGATGATGGATTAAGGCGCGTGGGTGAAGGAATTTATTGGTATGAAGTGGGTTTCAGTTTCGTTGAGCATGTAAGAAACCGAGTCGAATGCACGAACGTAATACAAGCGCAGATAATTTGATTATTTATGGGCTTTAGAGGTCCTGGAATCGCTCCAAGCTTTAGTATGTCGGACCATTTTTTAAAAATATTTTCAATGTGTCGACTTCAGTATAGCTACCTCTAAATACGCATCAAAACTTCGTTGTTAGTTGACTGAATATAGCTCATGCTATTAATAAACTTGTTGATATTTTTCAGGATAACCCTGCTCCTAGTCGATGTTTAGGAGTTTTCGGCTTGAGTATATACACAACGGAGCAGCGAATGCATCACATCTTTTCAAAATATGGACCCGTGGAAAGGGTAGTCGTCGTGGAAGACGCTAAGGTAAGCAGAGTGCTTGGAGATGAGAGGAGGAATAAAGAGGTGGAAAAAAATTCGGTTGCAGTGAACGGTGTTGTCTGTTCCAGACGGGTCGATCGCGAGGCTTTTCATTTGTATATTTCGAGAGTCACGAAGACGCAAAAGCCGCGAAAGAACAGTGTTCGGGAATGGAGATTGACGGAAGGCGGATTCGAGTGGACTACTCCATAACACAGCGCGCCCACACGCCTACACCTGGAATTTACATGGGCAAGCCCACCTAGTAAGTGCAGCTGATACTTTCATTGTAGCATGAATACTGAAATGAGTTTGTCTATGGAAAAAGAGACAAGGCAATGTCAATCAAGGAAGACACCTCTAGCTGTCAAACCTTTATCGCTTGGAAGACTTCCGAAATCTGTCTGAATAAACCATAAAGTTTTAACTTTCAAAACAGTCCAATAGCGGTTTTAAAATTTCGAAAATCTTTCATGCATTTAACCCATAACAGCCCCAAGTATTTGGAAGGAAATTCAGTTTAAGATAAATTGAACAGATTTTCCCATTAAAATACGCAATTTTAAGCTTTGAAAAATGCCTACATAATTAAATTTCAGGTTTCCAGAGGGGTGATATTTTTAAAATAGTGACAATACTGAACTAAAAGATTCTCTAAAATAAATTCTTCTGTTGCTGAACGGCATCGCTGGGCGGTAGTGGGCTAAGCCGTATCTGCATTCTTCGATTACTGTAGAATATTCTGCGATTGAAATTTGTAAAATATATTTTTTTCGAGTATGTCCTCGGGCTCGGTATAAGAAGATAGTATATGTTTGAACGCAAGAGATGCCGCGGAGGAAAATTTACTTGCAAGGAAATTGGTCTACAAAGCTCTTTTCCGGAAAGTTTAAAACCGCGTCTCATTTGTTTCAGTCGGGCCGACGGTAGTTCATCGACAAGAAGTCGTCAGGAGTAAGTATCCGAAATTGACGTTTTTCTCCCGACAAGTAGTAGGTACTGACTGATTTTCAACTCTTTCAGCAGTAACGAATACTATGGGGGAGGGGGCGGTGGCAGTAGTAGCGGTGGTTACAAAGGCGGGTACCGCCGCTCACCGTCGCCGTATCCAAGAAGGCGGAGAGAGAGGTCGCACTCGCGCTCCTACTCACCCCGTAAGTAGCTTTCTCTCTCTTTCACTTAACGGTACTGAGACGATTCGATATATCTCACTCTTTCTTATCTCCATTGAAAGGCCGCTTGTACCTCTATGCGTCTTCTTCAAATGCTGATTAAAAAAATCAAAATATGTCAAAACTTTATTTTTTTAAACATAAATATTCTAGACTTGAATTTTAGCTTTCCCCGATCGAGGAAGTATTTTTCACTTATTTTAGCTATTTGATCGATTAAAATTTACACATCAATTGAGAATAGATTGCACTCTCTTTGTGATCGTAGATTATGTTGAACTTTTTATTCGTCATGTCGATGTTTATGATCCTGAGTAGTAAAATTTTTATTGAGTATTTTTTATCGTGGTCATAAGAAACGAGCAGGTAATCGGTCGTCAATGTAGGCACGTTTTTCTCCCCCTGTTGTGGTAACTAGCTTTAATCACCTTCTCAAGGTCGAGGAACAAGATGTCAGAAGATTTGCGCTTAAACTCGGGTAATATCAACCTTTTGCTTCCTTTGCTGGGAAACCTGCATGACGATGCTGCGTTTGGTCGTAGGCTGAGTTCCATTTATTTTCGATATAAATTTTTAGTTGTACCTGAGGCTCTAAAAACGATTGGCAACCTATATTTCGTTTCAATGCAATGTATTTATCAAGGGAACACATCCGTGCATCGCCTTCTAAATATTTTTGTTCTATTGTCGGAAAATGGCGTTAACGCTCTTTCTCATCAATATTAAATCTTGCTAGCTTTAGTATCCTTGACTTCTGGCATGCTTGTCACGGGCTAGCGGTCAAATGGGTTTTAATGCCATGCTAAACAAAACAAACAAGGCGCGCTAAGTTGCAGTTTAAGGCAATCCCACGACCTTTCTTATCTTCTTCTGCATAATTGATAAATTTTTTCGTTTTTATATTCCAACATTCTCTTATGTTTTTGTGTTCTAAGTACTCTCAGGAGAATGGCGAGATCAGCTTGCCAAAGATTTAGTAATGTGGTCTGCAGAAGTAGGGTAGGTCAACTTTATACTTCATTAAATCACTACTTGAGTCAGTATCACATTCTTGTGAGAACCAAGCAAAGGTATTTTGGGAAGAGCCCCTTGAAATTATACCCTCGAATGCGGCTCGTCTTTTCTGTTTCCTTAATTATTGTTTCAAACGCTATCATACCGATGTTTCGTAAACCTCGTTTTAGTTATAGCAAGGCCTTCTCCCTGTTTTTATTCATTTTTATTTGAATTTATTTTTTGTTTCGTGAAATTATTATAATTGGTAATTGTAGCTTTAGCTTTTCTCCTATTCTTAGCTCTATTTTTCCTATGTTACCTGCCCTGAAATGTTCCCTAGTTCCCACCACAAATACATGTAGTAAGTAACTCATGGAATGGAATTTCGAATCTATGCCGCGATTAGTAAATTCAAACCACAGATATTTTGAATTGAACCAAGGTATACGTAAGTGTGCGTCCGCCGTTAAAAATTCCACCGAGCATGAAACTTGTTGACTCCCATTGCATGTTCCTATCCGAAGCAATTGGTTGTTGGAACTTCTGGTTGAGAAAACAGCCAGAGTATGGGGAGCATTTCTGATAAGATGTTGTGTATGTCTAACTGTGGGTTACAATAATTTCAGGTCGGTATTAGGAGCCGGGGACCTTATGGGTGCAGCGTCACCTACCCAATCTAGCGGAACACCATTTGCTCCGTTAATTTATTAGTTTGCCCGAGTTCTGACTTTTCATAAACTGTAAACGTAGAAATGACCTTTCTGTTTCTTTTTAAATCTGCGATTTGAAGCATAAAACAAGTGCACGACGCTTTCAGCCCCTTAACCCTTGTTTTTAGAAACTTCCGCCCCTGTCATCCTCCGTATTCTGTATAATAAGAAGGATGTTACCATTTTTTTTCTGTTAAGCGTCTGTTCACGCTGAAAGCAGTGTTGTGAGGTTTATCGTTATCGCTAAATCTAGACTTGGTCATCTCAAAAATCGTCATGATTAATCTGGCAAAGGATTCAATTTTCGCGAAGGGCTTAGGTTATCTGACGGTTTCAGAGATAACCATAGTTAATTTGAGCGGTTTTGCCAAGTTTTGCAACAGTTGCTGAAAGAGTGATAGTATGAATGATCCTAAGATTTTGGACAAGAATGTATGATTTTTCCGCTGTATTTGTACAGTAGTCGACTTAAAGTGTGGCAATGAAGTGTATTTTCCGTCTTATCTCTGTACATCAGTGGGTGCCAAAGTTTGTCGAGGTTTTCAGATTTCATAGAGTAGCGTAGGAGGTTCCTTGAACAAGCGAAATCGTCGGGTATCAGTGCGCCCGATTTCGCCGAATCCATTAATTTAACCTTGGTTAACTGAGTACCCGAATGAGGTGTCCCAGTAAATCATACTGTTTTTTATATGCTCGTCTTGAGCTCGTCTCTAAAATGGTACTACATGCTTGGTCACCTTTTTCGGTTAATAAGTTGATCGCGGTTAAGTATTGGAAATGGGCAAATATGCGGCAGCATTGTCGAGTGTCGTTTGCAATCAAGTCAGCAGGCAAACTTTGGTGTGTCTGGCCTCTGAAAACGAATAAAAATGGAAATAAAAAGTGTGAAATGCCTGTTTGTGTATGACTAGGCTAGAATAAAGATTGTATTACTGACTATTACTAACATGGTTTGTTTGTCTTATTTTTGTAAGGTTATGAAGCAAGAGGTATTGGATGAAGTTAAGGCTGAGTAGCACGTTTCGGGTCAAGAATGAAAAAGAAAAACTAAGAAGTATCTTCTGAAGCTCTCGTGTCCCGAGTCGCGAGTCAAATGGGTGAAAGTCATCTTCCTCATTCCAGTTTCAAGAACGAAAATTCAAGTCAAGTCGGGTCAGAAGATTATAGTAGTCAGAAGACAAATTGAAGCCAACGTAGCTTGGAAGGAAATGGGGGGGATGGCTGGAGGTGCACTTGCTCAGTGGAACTGACAAGCTGCCTTTTCACTTGGTTTACGATTTTGTCTGTGCTCGTTCTTTTGTTTTTCTTTCTTTTTTTTTCGCAAGGTATTCAGGTACACCTTTTGAGACTGAGTATTTGTACACTTACTGGACGTCAAGAGATACTGTCAGATATCGTGCTTTTGTCTAATTTAACCGCGGCCAACTTGAAAACTAACCATGATAACCTGACATGTGTTGGAAAGTTTGCTCTCGAGGTGAACAACCGTATGATGGAGCTTTTATTTTTACTGCTTTAAGTTAGAATTCACGAGTCGCGAAATCTGGCAGCAACGATGTCAAGTTACCCCGCCCTAACATTTTTTTTTCAGTGGTACCTGCTAAACAGTGGCGCTTTATCTGGGTTAAGCGTATCGATGTTTTCTAGTTCTGTAAGAGCTGACTGTGTTTATCGTTTGAAAAAGAATTATGTAGTACGAATCACAGGAATATGAATTTCTGTTGTATGGAAGAGAGGTGTCCAATAAAGACGTTCACTCACGAAGGAAACCTACATCTTGTATAGAAAAAAACTCTTTGTGGACAAACGTGATAAATTGTTAAAAGATTTCAAAATAAAGTTATTCGTACAATCTCATTTTATTCAGTTAGCCCTACTCTTCACCTTCTAGCATTGATAAAGGGATTCGTCTGTTGCTGCAGCGAAGCAGGTTGTACAAATCGAAAGTAACGTGGGGTGCTGACCGGGGCCCTATTTTTTTGAGGTCCTTTTCGCTTCTAAGTTTGCAACGGTGTGTGACAATGTATCTTTCGTAGGCGCTACGAACTTTTTTTTCAATGTGCTCTTTATCTCTTCTTTTCCAGAGTCTATTCAGATCATATTTTTAAAAGAAAATTACATTTTTCTTTTCTTCGTTGAGATTGTTTTAAGTTGCCGTGGAATTATCAGTATTTTCCAACATGAGAGAAGGGCGCCCTTCTCTCATGTTTCCAATCTGGAATGCCGGTGCCCCTGAAAATCATTCCTCCTATGTCACACACGCACTGAAGCCTTTTTTCTTTTCGTACGGGAAAGCCTATCGTGTTAAAATCACGTTGGGATGTAACTTTAGAAAAGTTGATGAGCATATTTAGCGTGCTGAAAAAGTTGTAGCAAAAAACATGCGATGGCTCCTCCCCATTGTTGGGTAAATTTGTAGCGATCCAGGCATATTTTAGCCTCAATTCGAGGAGCAGGACTTTGTCTAGTAAATAAATTATATTACAGAAAATAATCTCTTGCTGGTGTTAGGAGACTATAGTCTCCTGCGGCTGATGCACATCACTAGGGACTCAGATTTGAACCTCGCGCCTTGATAGACGTTAGGAGACAATCACGCCCTCTGGCGGAAAAAGTTGGAACTCCTTATTCAGCTCACGTCTTTAGTCTATGGTTTAGTGCAAGTGCAAGGCTGTGTACGCTCATCTCAACTTAATCTATGGCTCATCTGTTCCGCTTGCCGTTCATTCTTTGGTGAATTATGTTGAAAATGTGCGATTTTAAGCCGACAATCATTTGAATTGAACTATTGAAACAGTATCTTTTCATGCGGGGTAGTACGTGATAGATGAAGGACTACTTTATGAGTGTACATTTGAAGGCATTGAAGTTTCATTGAGAAGTTTCCAGTGTAGAGTGCGAAACATGGCGGACTATTCTGTGTCGTCTATCAATTTAGCTGCTGTGAAACATTACGACGGCCACGCAAAAGAAATTCTTGACAAAGCTACCCAAGTGGCACTGTACACTTTTAACGGCGACAAAAATGAATGGAAGAAGACCGAAGTTGAAGGTGCATTGTTTGTGTACAGCCGCACCGTCGAACCCTACCACAACATCATTATCATGAACAGACTCAATACTTTCAATTTAGTGGAGCCGGTTGTGCCAGGACTAGATATTCAAGAACATGCTCCGTTCCTCCTGTACCGAAATAACCGCTTAGATATTTTCGGTATTTGGTTCTACGACAAAAGTGAATGTGAGAGGATAGCGCGAGTTCTGGACACACTCGTCAAAGATTGGGATAAACGGAAGAACGACAAGCAGCCCATCAAGACAGAGAAGCACCCTCCGCCGAAAGTCATCAACGTTAGCGCTAACAACAACAATAACAGTGTTGACATCTGCAGTTTGCTTAGTAGAGCGCAAGAAGAGTACAATTCGGGGAAAGTCCCGGTAAGCCCGCTAACATCAAATGAAGGCCGTCCCACGGCTCCAACACAAAGTGTTCTGGACTTCTTTGCGAAGGCCAGCAGCAGCAGTAAACTCAACAAAGAAAAAGCTCCTCCAGTCCAACCGCCCGGCCTGGCGCCTGGCTTGGCGCCAGGCCTGTTTGTCGCGAAAGGCCGGGCGCCCGCGCCTGAACCAGTTGAGGCCACCTTGAAGCCTCTGATGCAGCGCCTCATGTCCAACCCAGTGCATAGTGTGGAGCACATTGAGAAGCAGCAGCGGTCAGTGACACCTCAGCAGAACGACTTGGCTACCACACCAGATAAAGCGCCCACCAAGGAGCCCAAGCAGAGGGTGCCTGGGATCCCAATTTTGGACCACCAACAGGAAGCGCCTCAGAAACCTGAACTCATGCCACCTGTCATGTTTACTTCCTCGTCAACAAAACCTTACTTGCAATCAACCCCAAAGTCACTTAATAAAAGTGTTCCCAATCCACTCAACATTGTGCAAGCTTTAAATGAGTCTCTATCCGAAATCCCAGCAAGGCCAGCTGTAACCCAGTCACCGATCTCCAAGCCAGAGCCCCTAACAAAAAATCAGCTGTTGCAAGCTTTCTCATACCTGTTAAAGAATGATCCTGATTTTGTGAACACCCTCCATGCTGCATATGTTAAGTCCTTTGCTGAAATTGTACCTTAAAGATTGGTCCACCTCCCCTAAATTATTTGAAATGTTGTGATAGCCACCTAGAGCTTTGATAGGCTGGTGATATCTTTTTATTGCATTGACAGTCCCTACAGAAACAATAGTGGCCAGGATGTACAAAATGTTCTGTTACTTCCACATTTTTGTCTTTTTTTTTTTAATGTGAACTATTTATTATTTAAAGGATCAATTCAAAATCACTATTTTTGGATGATGTGGCCCTGGAATCTTGTTACATCTTAACTTCCTGAGGTTTGTAGGTGCTTTTAGCACCTATTGAATTAAAGAACAGTCATGAGCTGCATTACAACTATTCTGTTAAATGAGAACCACTGCTACAGGTTGAGTAGCTACTGCATAATATTTGTAATGTGGACTGATCAGACTTGAAATGAATTCTGAAAGCTGTGGAAATTGTGCAAGTAACAGTGGAATATGGTGCAGTAAAGGAATGTATGGGTATGGTAAATATTCCATGACATTGTACTCAGTGACATGTTTTTCCTGATTTAGAGAATTTTATCTTTGTGATGACAGGCAAGGAGGAGATGCATTTTCAGCTACACCTGTAAGGAATCTGAAGGCTAGTTGAAGCTACTGATTTTATGTTAGGTAATTGTAGGCAGCCTTATGTGTTATGCCCTACTGTGCCCAGCAGAAGTGACTGATAAGTGTTGACTATGTTAATCCTTGTGTATTTTCAAGGGGAATATCCTTGCTTCATGTGTTAACCATCATTATTCAGATATTGTTCATGTGTGACTTGTATCAATAACCTCTGAATCGTTGAAGCAAGTTAGCCCATCAGACCATTTAGACTATCTGAGGATTGGTTGTCATTTAGTAAACTGGTTTTTCTGTTGATGTCAATTTTTAGTGTTTTGTAGAGGACATATGCTCTTATAAAAGTTTGATCTGTTTACTATAACATTTTTTCAGTTGTAATGCAGATACCATTTTGTTTTGGGGCCAACATTTTTTTTTTACGCAGAGCACAGAAGACCAGCAAGTTTTTAGCCTTGCTATGCACCTTTTGAAGGACAAGATTGAATTTTATTTTTTGTTCAACAATATTTTAATTTTTAGTTGATTGAAGCTTGTGGAGAAGTGATGCAAGTTTCTCTTGACTGTTAAAATTCCAAACTCTTCAATATATGTCCTGCTTATTTCTTTTTGTTGTTTTCTGTCAGCTGGTACACCTTGATTTACTGAAGGTTTTTATGCAAGGCATATTACAAATCCCTTGATTCAAATTTGCTATGAAAGTGTGTGTATACAAAATGATGTAGCTCTTCCACATTGACATGACTGGAGAGTGTCATAATTCTGTCGCTACATAATTTTATTGCCTTAATTCTTTTTTTCCTGTTGGAAATTGATGCATTTTTATGCCCATATGTCCGTTTTTTGAGCTGATTTTCATTGTACAATGTTCTCAACTTTCTAAGATCAACTTTAAACAAATTTTCATTTAACCCTATTTCTTAAATATATGCAAAGATTGTGATAATAGTGACTGGGACCTGAAAAGTATGTTTCTGATGTTGGATAAAACATGTGTGGAAATGGAAGTTTAATTGTGCTTTAGGAGGATTGTGTTTTTAGGTTTGTTCTCTGAATCTGACCTAGACAATTGATGTCGAAGGATTGATTACAAGGAAGTGATATGGAGAAGGAAATGAAAGTTTACTTCAAATATCTTCATTAGCCACTGGAGGATTTGTTTAGCACACTGCATTGTCTGTCATGTTGGTTCAACACTGAATCCTTGTATCAAATTAAATATAAAACTCAGGACTGATGCCATCGACTCATGTTGATTTATTTTCGTCCTATATTCTACAATGCATTATTTTTTAAAATATTTTTTTTTAAATTAAAAAAAAAAGTCTTTTAGTATTTTTTTGTTTTTATTTTTAATTTACTGTTGAATCATTTAGATAAATATTTAAAAGGGAGGAAACTAGCCCCATAAACGATTAGTGCTGGTCTTAAGATCCGAAGCTAACGCGATAAAAAGAGGGGTTAAAAGTTTTGACCCATTATTCATTCTGGCGAAAATATTCATGATCCGTTTATCAGTACGAACGGTAGTTCGTACCCCGTCGCTTACCCTCCCCACCACTGCACGAACTGCCGTTGTATATTTACGGGAAAAATCTGGGCCCTCTCCGTATTTCTGCTTCTTTAAGTTAGAACTTTCCATAATATTTCACTCGTTTTAATCTAAAATTTTGAGGTCGCCCTAAAGAATGGTGCTCTTGATTGACTCCGATGTCTGGATAGGCCCACTCATCCGTCTTTGGTCAACAACTTATCTGTACGTTTCTTCAAGTGCATGGAAGAAACCCTTGGGTTTTCATTTCAACTATAGGGCAAGGTTTATCGCGCTGCCGTCATAAATGGTAGGGCTAAAATAGGGCACTCAGGAATTGATCGAGCCGGCGTCTTTTCAAACATCGGCGCCGATCCGAAACAACTGTAAGGTAGAGGGTACCTACGTTTACGTGCACTGTTAACGCTCTGTTAACAACGAGTTAAGCTTAACAGAGTGCAGCGTAAACGCTCTTAACAACGCTTAACCACGACGCTGTTAAGCTTAGCTAACAGTGTTAACGAAG
>Ga0058701_10005710_pt1 | contig 10390 bp, 6 predicted proteins | sample AgamicOrMae_FD_97039 | JGI IMG/M metagenome (GOLD analysis project Ga0058701, IMG submission 97039) | Agave microbial communities from Guanajuato, Mexico - Or.Ma.e | ecosystem: Host-associated > Plants > Phyllosphere > Phylloplane/Leaf | place: Guanajuato, Mexico | collected 2012-06-04 | reverse complement strand
TGGATGCCTTTTGCCTCGTTCCGCTATCTCTCCGCTCGGCTTGACGACGGAGGGTAGCACCAAATTTAAACCAATAGGTTGAAAATGCTACCTTAAAAAATTAGTGTGTGTACTATCATGGAAAGAAAAAACGCCCCCCCTGCAACCACCTGGACATCGGTGCGTTGCAGTTGCCTACCTTAGCACGGCATCGGCCAATCCCCTGCGTGATTCCGAGCTAAGGTAGGCAACCGCAATGCACGGATGTCCAGGTGGTTGCAGGGGAGGGGGGCGGACGCCTCCTTCCAGGAGAAGGGCTTTATACTTTCACGGAAAAAAATGGTTTTGTTACGGCAACAAAATAAGGGATAACAAAGAAATTTTTGTTGCTGCAACCAAAAATTTCGCTGCAGCAACCAAACGTTTTGTTTACAGAACTAAACATTTTGTTGTTGTAACAAAATGTTCTTGTTATCCCTACTTTAACATATGACTTTGTTAGTGTAACAAAACCTTTTTTTCCCGTGTGTTTCTGTCTATTATAGTACGTGCTGATGGGTTTGGCTCTCTTCCGAGAAACAACTGTGTTTTGTATCTGCTGTGGTTGGATGCAGTGAGCCTAAACTCAGGGAGTAGGACTCCCTGCTAAACTGTAAAAAGAGAATCTCAAATTAAGATGCAACAAAGTGGAATGATTAGTCTATAAACATTTTAGTCAAAATATTCTCAGAATTTCAGTAATATCGTCGTTCTAAAATGAGCAGTTCATAGAAATTAAAAACAATATCTGAAATTTAGTGAATAATTGGACTGAAACTCTTATCTAATTTTAGCTTTTTGTTGGGCTAAAGTTGGGTTCTACACATTATAGTTACTTGAATTTACACAGGAAATTGCTTCGTCGCAGGAAATAACGTAGGGGGGGGGAGGGGTTTCTAAACGAAGAGTTTAAAACGAACATCAGTGCAAATGAAAACCAAACACGTTTTTCACGTCTTCGCATGCATTTTGGCCACGTTTCTCTCGACACAGCAGTTTAATAAAAGCCCGGAAAGTCCTGAGATACAGCTGGGAGGCTGCTTCACTGTCAAAAAGGATGACGTGACCGGAACGGACGCATATTAAAATAACTTCCAAGTATCAAGGGGTGGACTCAAAAATTAACAAAAACATACATAAAAGGAGAAAATGATAAAATCGCTTGAGAAAGTATATTGATCACTTAACATTCCTCCAACACTTCACGGACAAAAATGGTTTTGTTGTGGCAACAAAATTAGGGACAAGTAAATTTTTTGTTGCTGCAACCAAAAATTTTGCCGCAGCAACCAAACGTTTTGTTGATCGATCCAAACATTTTGTTGTTGTAACAAAACATTTTTCTTATCCCTATTTTAACCAATGATTTTGTTGGTATGACAAAAGGTTTTTACCGTGTGATTCTAATAACAAACGAGCGATTAGACAAATGCGCTGTAAAGCTCAGAAAGTTTTCAAAGGTCTTCTTTTCATGGTTCTTTCCAACACGATTAACCCACTACAGCCCAGCAATGCCTTTAGGAAACAGAAAAAAAATATTTTAGAGGATCTTTCCAGTTCAGTCATGTCATCATGAAAAAAATTATCACCCCCCTGGAAACGTGAAATTTATTTTTTAGGCATTTTCCAAAGCTTAAAATTGCGATTTTCAATGGAAAATATTATTTCAATTTCTTCTAAGCTGAATTTCACTCCAAATACTTTGGGTTGTTATGAGTTAAGATACCCATGCTGATTTTTTACTGGAATATAATGGCATTTTACAAAGCTTAAAATTGCGATTCTCAATAGAAAAACTTATTTCAATTTCTCTTAAGCTAAATTTCACTCCAAATACTTTGAGTTGTTATGAGTTAAGAGACCCACGCTGATTTTTGAATAGAATATAATCCATAATTACTGACATCATTCAAAACAAAAAAGAAAAATAATATCTTGTGGGTAAACTGAGGAATAGATGGTATTTCTGAACAATCAGGGCAGGGCACTTACAGGACAAATGGGGTACTGAGAATGGTATTGAACATTAGATGAAGTATCACGTGTAATTAGAAGAGAGACGGGATTCTGGGAAGCTCATAGACATATTGATTGGAGGTGACTGAGGGCTTCCAACATTGTAATGTCCCCTCCCCTCTCCATGCTTTTGTTTGCTTTCGGGCACGTTACTTCGTCTTGTTGTAAGAGACTTGGCCGGCCGAGCCGAACCACGGCGGAATGTCCCGAACAAGATACAAACTCGAATCGAACCCCCCGATCATCCCCGGACGGAACTCTCTGTTTGTCTTTCGAGAACTCTTTATTTAAATTATTGACTAACACCAAAGCGTATCTTTCGTTTCTTTTCGAAGCCAGGTGTACAACGTGATCTGATTCAACACGGAACGGTTGAATGGGTTACTCACTCCCCAATGGATTCCACTCGGAATCTGAGGCAGAACGCGGAAGCCATGACTTTGCAACTGAAGTAAAACGCTCCCAAGCCAAACACACAGACTTTTGGTATTCGGAGAACGCTCACAGTATTTTATCATGCCGGCAAGCATTCTCGTAATCTAAATGTTGAAAGAGATTTTACGATGGAGTCGTTCGGAAATGAGCGTAAAATAAGAAGGCAATTGAATGAAATTCAACGAAGCGAGGAATCCTCCCATGAAAGAATCTGGTCCTTTGTAATACGTTATATTTTGCCCTCCATTTCATCCTTCTCATCATTTCAAAAGCAGTCTGATTAGAAGACTGATATTGTGTCACTGACTCAAACTAAAGGTCACCAATCCATTTCTGACGATTCCAATATTTTTGACAAATAAGGGGTATTTACCTGGTTTTTGGGGGGCTTAGAAATTCGTTTCATATTGGGAAATACGCAAAAAATGACTTCGAAATGCTCGCGCATAATTTCGGTAGAGGCCTGGATATACTAGAGAGGAGGCGTTTGGCAGCCATTTTGTTTCTAATGGGACCGTAAAATTCATTGTAGCTTACGGAGAAACTTTGGCAACAAGATGGCGGCGCCCATGGTTTTGCACCCTCACTCCTCTCTAGTATATCAAGGTCTCTACTTAACGGTACCTTTCTATTACGCTGATCCTAAATTTTGGATCATATCGGATGTGAAGTCTTCACAAAGGAAGTACTCGGTGAGTTGGATGCTGTAAGTGAGAGATCTCACTGCAGTGTCTTTTTCACAAAGCTTGGAGTCACACGGTGAACGGGAGAAGAAAACCACCCGATGGACGGAAGAACAGAAAATCTCCGAGCATTAGGCCATGACTACAGAGCCTCTAAGGGAAGAGAGACGTCAACTGCAACGTCCAACCAATCAGCTGGTTTCATGCATCCTACGAATCAGCGCCTACTGCGGGAAAAGTTGTCGCGTCTCCCTATGAGGCTCTCTATGACACAGCGCTCTTTATTTCAACGCGCTGCTCAGTCCGCTGAACCAAGCTTTGAGGGAAATACTCGAAAACACGTCCGTCCATGGCTGCGAGTGCTTCCGACAAGTGCGGGAGGGAGCTCCACCAATAAGCAGAAAAGCGAGCGTGTTTCCGAGGGATCGGCTCTTTGATCGAAGGGCCAAACGACCCCAGCAAGCCCTTAATAAAGGTGTGAGTTCGGAAACTAGGGGCGAGCAGAGGTAACCATAGGCGAAAAGGCATGACCCCTCCTCGTTAGGGGGCGGAGCGAAACTTTCGCATGTTTCCGACAATGTATGTTCCATAATCAGTGTATACGAGTATGTCGCTTAAGGGATGAGAAAATCGTCGCCCGAAATTGCTCGGATGTCATCGCTTTTGATAAACGCGCCCCAGTTCACCGTGTCGGTTTGCATCGAGAATACTCAGAGAAAATACTAAGAAAGGTAAATCGGCCTCGATGAAATTTTGCAAATTATTTTTAAGGGCGTCTTTGAGAGTCCAGTGAAGAGGTCTTGGGCGCACCAGACTGTCTCTTATCTGGAGGAAATGAAAGATCGGAGTTTGATTTTCTCTCCTTACACACAATTTATAACTTTTTCCGTACATCGGTCGATAGGTTTCCAGAGTTCAAGTGTCCATGCCGAATTATCATCCATACACAAATGTAGATATCCATGTGTCTATGCTATATCCATGAACCATAAGGATGTCCATTCGAGTATTTTTAAATTAATGGATTTTCCGGCATGGATATTACCATGGACATTCGCTGGATACTTCATCCCGGGTTCTTATTATCGGGGGGCATTCGATAGCGCCAAAAATCACAAGCGCCAGTCCGTAACCGCCAAACGAGAAAAGTCGCAAACGCCAAAGTTCGTAAAGGTTAGGTCAACTTAGGTTAAGTTAGGTTAGGCTAAGTTAGGTTAGGCTTGGTAAGGTTAGTATTGCGGTTAAGACCTTTGCGTTTGCGACTTTTCTCATTTGGCGGTTACGGATTGGCACTTGCGGCGTTGGCGCTTGTGGTATTTGGCGCTTATGACAGCTACCCCTTAATATCCACAAGTATTTTTGGCTTAAAAACATAGATAGAAATGAGTTTGGAGCAGGGGCCGCGGCCGCAGACTAACAACCGGCCCATTTATCACAACCCATTAATGTCGCTCCCCTCCGATGCGTCTCGTACATATTGATAAGGCAGTTAGGTGCACTGACTTCTACATGTCCTCTGGACCGTAGATAATATCGTAGTACTACAGCGAGTCTGGGATTACGAGCTATTTTTCTACGAGGAATGAATCATACCCATAGTCGTTACCGATCTCGCTAGGAGAGATTTAGTGATAGATTGTTACTTTTTTTCCCTTAGGTCATAAAAGGATCTCATCGATTGTCCACAGACGAGATTGTTGACGGCGTCGAGTAGATTTAATGGCGTTTAAGGCTGTGATTTGAGGTCATATGGTGTCACAGTAAGTTTGGTTGAGATGGATAAGGTTAGGTGAGGGTTAGTCATGTCTGATCATGTCACAAAAAGTTCAGGTTAGTGGTGAACTCACACGAGGTCAAGTTAGGTGAGGGACGTTGAGGCTAGGTTAGGAAAGGTGGGTTCGGTTTACGCTTAAGCCAGGACATGTTAGGTTAGGTCATGCTCGGTTAGGTGTTCAACGTAAAAGCAGAAACTGTTGGTTCAGGACTAGGTGAGATCAAGTGAGGTCATTTTGAAGCTCAAAATTCCTAACCACAAAAAATGACATGTCACAGAGTTTTGCGGACACCATTCCAATTGACAGGTCGCTTTTGTGGAGCTGTTGTGGGTGTTTTATTGTTACAAATGACTTCTAACGTTTGTTCAACTTTCCCGCCTGGCTGACCGAGCTAATTTAACAACCGACATGTTTGGAAACACGTCCGTTTCCGGGATCAAAGAACCTCACCATGGTCGGGTTCTTTGATCAAGGTTGGATAGACTGATCACGCAGACATCATTATCGGCGAAAACAAGTATTTTTCATCTTTTGAGAGGAGACTTTACGATGGTTCAAGAACCAAAAAACTAGAAACAGAGCGGTCTGGTGGTACCAAAAGGCACCCAAATAACCTTACAAACTTCGTTTTACTCCCCCTGAAAGCGATTGAACATTTTACTCGCCACAAAAACAGTGTTACCAATTTTTCGTCACCACCGTACAGCGTTGCTATATTTCGCGACTTTGCCGAATTTAAACGCGGTTAAATTCTTAACCAGCAATAACCGAGTGATTAACTCTACCATTGGATTGCTCAGCTCTAAAGCAATCCAAAACATACCCAACATGCTAGGTTATCTTTAGCGTTTCTCGAGTTATCAGAGGCTAAAACTTTACAAAATCGCGAAACCTGGCAACACTGCCACCGTATTCCTCGAATGGGCCCAAAACAGCCTTGCGTTACAAACCTACATTTTTTTTGTATTTTTTTTAAACATTAGGAGCCTTGAGAATACAAAGAAGATGCGTGGCGGATCACTGATTCAGTGAAACAATACTTATTACAAAATATTTTCTTAAGGTAATACGAGACGGATCGGATATTACAAGCAAGTAAGACTAAATCTTAGGTCAAAGTAATTTTTTTGAAAATTAGTAAAAGACTTGATTTTATGATATTTAAAAACAGAGTAACAGAGACGAATCACGAGTCTTAATTCGTCTTTTTAGGCTGCTATTGAACTCACAAAGCCCCTCCATTCTCCTTCAGTTCCTACACAAAAGCAAACAACTGAGAAAAAAAAACGATATCATTTAGCGGACGGAATGATTAAGAGATTTATCGGAGTTGAATATATTCCTAGAATCCATTTAACTTTTCCCGCATCGGTTTTCAAAACCACGATTTTATTTCTTGACAGCCATCTTTTCCATGGAAACCATCAGCTGCCTTACTAAATACACCCACCAATTACGCAGAAAAAAGATAATTATAAAAACGATAAGGCTGAAAGAGGCTGCAAACCTTGTCACTAATTCCATTGACTCCTGAAGAGTAGGTGACGTCAGCTGAAAAATTTATCAAAACAACCTGAAATCACTTTTCGTCATATTTGAGTCCACAGGAGAGACAAAAGTTAATTATCCAAGGGCGGAGTCGTTTGATCTGTTTCAAAAATTTGCATTTTTTTCATAATTTTTTGGCTGAAGCAATGTTAAGTCCGCAAAACATATCGTGACTGATTCCTAGTTCGCTTTATATATAGCCTACTCCAAACTTACCTTCATCTCATATAGTGTAAATACTATAAACGCGCGCATAGTAAAATCAAGGTAATTCTTCCAGGAGATAGTAACCATAGTAATGATATAAATAATTCAATAACTAGTACTCAAAAACAAACTATATCATCACAAAACAACACACAACAAAATCTATCCCCCCAAAAATGAGTAAATTATTCCGTAAATTGATACAACAGATATCAGATAATATTGCGTGGGGAAAACTTACATAAAATTCTCAAAGAAAAGGCCTACACAGTTGAATCGATTTCGAAGATTGCCTGATGACGGGTTACCAACCTCGAAAAAACTGCAGTTATCTGCAGGATCTGTAACGCTAAAACAATATGTTTTATAAGATGTTGGAAGCTGATGAATTATTCATGGCTACCAACCTCTGAAACAAATTTCTCTTTCCCCCGAACGATACACATTTCCAGTAATCTCGAGATTCTTTCACCGTGAAATGAGATAATGTCAAACATGCCGCAATAGCAAACAAATAAAAAAAAGATGCTTGGCGAAAGGTCGTCTTTCTTTGGACAGAAGGAGTAGCGTTCACTTTTACGATTCGATGCTTCATAAGCCGCCACAGCCAACAGCCCATCAGCAAATGAGATGCAACTTTTCTCAATCCTCCTTACAGATACAACGCAAAACTTAACAGCAATCTATCTGGCATATTACCTGTTCTTTTAATGATTTCACAACAAAACTCCTGTTTTAGGGAGTTCTTACCTCTTTTGAAAGTGAAAATAAAACGGGGATAATACGTAGTTTGTTTATTTTTTAAGATAGACCTATGTTAAGCCATATCAATCGAAATCGATGAGACCTTTTGAATGATATGGCTAAACATCGATCAATCCAAAAAAAAAGAAGAAAAAATAGTAGCATTTCCCTCTTCTTTAAGAAAGCGGAATTTAGGGGAGAGAAAAGCATCTTTGCCCGCCAGTCAGCTGCGTCGGCTGAATGCACCATCTGAACTCCATTCCATCCTTCCGAAGCACCTCCTCAAGACCTGGGGAGTCTACACTGTGCCCTATTTTAGGCGACTTTATGCGCCCTATCCCGTGCCCTAAAACGCACGACTTTCGCCTAGGGACCGTCCCTCAGCCCTGCCCTAATAGGCCTGGTGGTATAGGAACGGCCCCTAAGAAATACGCAATAGGCGGATTATTGCTACGCAAAGCTTTCCTGGACCACCACCGGATCGAACCGGACAACAATGTTATCTCGAGTTTCAAAGTATCAATACGGACTTCGATCAGGATTAGAGAAATCACAGCGTTCGGCTATATAAAAGAGACTTATGAGCAGTCAATCATCCCTAGAGCGCATCAGGCTAAAACCGTTAAGTGTTTTGTGCCTGGATACACTCACCATCAGTTAAAGAAAAATGAAACACAAAAAATATGAAAAAATTCAATCGTTCGTCCAATTCAATGTTCCACAAAGACATGGGCAAAAAGATCGTAAAAAGAAATACCTAACAGAAATCTGCCAAGTTCCAAAAAAATCCAACTGCAAAGATTTCTTCTTATACATCCCACGAAAACGTTTTGCCCGAGCAAAATGTGTTATTCGCCGGCTAAAAAGTTTCCAAAAGCGAAGATCTAATCCAATAAATCCCCACCGCCTTTTAGATCTTGAATTCACTCTCCGAAGTCGAGATCTTCGTTCCTGCCAGGCAACGAGATGTTACGCCACCCTCAGTGCCTCTCTTTGCGAAATGTAGCGAAACGTCTGACAAAATCGCGCCCATTTAAATGGCTTGGTAACGAGATAGGCGTCGAACAGTCGAGTGAAGAGCGCTTCTTTTGAGTCATCTTTGCCCGCACCTGCCCGGAGGCTCCGGGCCGGAGCCGAGAGCGGGAAGGGCCAAAAAGGGCCCCGGAAACAAAAGAGCCAAAGTTGGGCCCTTTGATTTCCTCCCTGCATTCGACGATGAATAACAAGGTCGTTACTCATTTCATCACAGTTCCTCAGCTGTTCGGGGATATTTTCATGCTTGACCTGTTCACTCATCAAAGAAAGAAATCAAGTAACGAAGAAGGTCAACTGCATCAATTTTGCCGCTGTAATGTCAATGTCGACGTTTAATGTTCTTCCTCGTGAGTACCTTTTTGAGTACTGACCTCAAAACCACCTCGTGAGTACCTTTCGTTACCAACAAGAGCATGCACGGAAAAAATGGTTTTGTTACAGCAACAAAATTAGGGACATCAAATGAATTTATTGTTGCTTCAACCAAAATCTTTGCTGCAGCAACCAAACGTTTTGTTGATAGAACTAAACATCTTGTTGTTGTAACAAAATATTTTTGTTATCCCTATTTTAACAAATGACTTCGTTGGTATAACAAAACCTTCTTTTCCGTGTGGCGGGGTCAAGTAAGCTTCATTTCACCCAGCCATGTCACCTGTTGCTTACTGTGGTAGCGCTTACTAACGAGAAGAAAGCAGCCTAACAGTGACAGCACAGCGAAGGAACGGCATAGCGAAGGACTTGAAAAATTAAGAAATGGAATATTATTGGGATGTAATAAATATTCTTGACGTAAGAAAATCATTCTTGAACTAAAAATAATCACAGTCACCATATTTGGCAAATATGATATTCTTATGGAAATCTTTTCATTTCTTAGTTCTTTGTCTTTCAGAACGTTATTGGAGGACTATATACTCGCAAAAATAGGAATTGAATAGTGAGGCTGAAAGTGATTGGAAGGAGTTCCTCCACGTTCCCAATTAACTTTTTTTATCAATTTATTCTCACTTTGTTTTTCTCCCGCTGAGCCCCTGTCACCTTTTCCTCCTCGTTCATTTCGTCGCTTTTAGGAACGATCAGTTTTGATGGCAGCTATATAAAGTCATCTGGAGGCCGTTACAACATCGGTGTTTTCCATTAGTCCAATATTTCAGAGCGAAAACTCCATCGACTGCTTGCTTTCACGACTCATTTTGTAGTCCAGTAGCCAACCTTTAGCGAAAAAAAGGCGCCTTTGACCAAAATTTCAGACATCTACTTTGGTTTCCGACTGCTGCCTTCCACGGTTCACTTGTGAAGAGGTGAGCCTCTTCCAGGGTTTCGCTCCTTATTGACGTCAGTACTTGACAGAACTTTCAAAGGCGTTCGCATTTTTGACGAGCTGCCTCGAGCTGGTAACCAAAGAGTGCGACTCTTGAAATTAATTTGAGCGTTCCGATTGGTCCAGTGCCGCAGCGCGGCATGTTGCGTCCACCAATCCTGGGTTTCCAGAAGTCTCTTCCACTTTCAAGAGAATTTCGAGCGAATCACGTCAGCAAACAAAACGATTAGCTCTTCTGTTTAGACCTTTTTATACTTTAGGGTGGACACAGGTTACTTTAAGGTGAGGTTTAATTAGCTCACAGACTTCGTTCACGATTAAAACAAAACCACGGTTTGGGGAATGCTATACCAGTTTTGGGTGTGAAACCAAAACGGGGGTGGTACTAATTTTGATTATTTTTCGAGGTAGGCCTATGTTCAGCCATATCATTGAAAAGGTCTCGGCGAGAGCTTTCCATTGATGTGGCTGAGCATAGCTTTATCTTGAAAAATAAGGGAGCAATGCGTATTTTGGTTATTTTTCAAGATAGACCTGTGTTCAGCCATATCATTCAAAAGGTCTCGGCGAGAGCTTTCCATTGATGTGGCTGAACATAGCTCTAT
>Ga0058701_10005709_pt1 | contig 10391 bp, 7 predicted proteins | sample AgamicOrMae_FD_97039 | JGI IMG/M metagenome (GOLD analysis project Ga0058701, IMG submission 97039) | Agave microbial communities from Guanajuato, Mexico - Or.Ma.e | ecosystem: Host-associated > Plants > Phyllosphere > Phylloplane/Leaf | place: Guanajuato, Mexico | collected 2012-06-04 | reverse complement strand
GTATTGTCACAATTAAAAAAATAGAACCCCTCAGGAAACTTGAAATTTAATAATTTAGGCATTTTTCAAAGCTTAAAATTTCGTATTTTAAAGAAAAAATCCTTCTGATTTCTCTTAAGCTACATTTCACTCCAAAAACTTTGGGCTGTTAAGGGTTGAATAAAATTACTTCAGCCTTGGTTGATTTTGCTCGACGTTAACACCGAAAAAACAGCTTTTCACGAGACGAAAAATCACAAAATAAGATATCCTTACCAAGCAAAAACACCATTTCCGGGAAAAAGTTTCTCGCTTTACAGATTTCCAGGGCATCTGATATCTTATAGTTATCGGACCGCCGGAGCAGGGGGAGCAGGTTTTCGTACGAAAACGTTGCGTAGAGCTCTACCAGCAATCCGTGATATTTGCGTCCGGCATTTTTCGTATCTCGTTTATCCAACGCGTGCAAATACTGGAAAAAAATAATATTTTAACCCAACTTCCTTGACAAGAGAAGCTCATACGTCGTGGATTTCAATTACCATGTATAGATAAACTTGTTTGGCATTCAGTTTGGAGACGACGACGTCTGGGTCGAACAAAAAATTTTCCGTGTTTTTATCCTTTTCTAGAAGCATAGTTATAGCTCGTTCAGGATCTAGTTCAACTAGTTCTAAGATGAGGTTGTGGATGACTGGACCTTTCAAGCCATGTTTATCAATCATCTTGAACACTCCAGTATGCCGCAGCCTGAAACAAAAAGATCAAAGTACATCAATTTTCTTTCTCTACAAGCCCCTTTCCAAATAATTTGCCTTTTTTATTTTTTAAAGCCATTAAAGTATTTTAGATCAATTTCAAAATCTTTGACCAAAGCTATTTACTTCTGACAGTCCGATTTTACAAATTTCAGCCATTTTTTTTTCCAATTTAGGTATGTTTAGCTAATTTTAAAACTGTTAGAAAAGTTCATTATTACTTTTTCATCTCCAAAAAGTGACAATGGTGACATTTTAGCCAGACAAAAGTGACAACAAATTTTTACACCGTGGCCCAACGTGATATTTTTAGCGGGATCGAGTGATTCGACCCGCTTTAGAAAACACAATTTTAACCCACTACAGCTCAGCGATGCCGTTCGGAAACGGAAAAAAATATTTTAGAGGATCATTTTAGTTCAGTATTGTCACAATTCGAAAAAATATAACCCCTCTGGAAAACGGAAATTTAAAAATTTAGGCATTTTTCAAAGCTTGAAATAGCATATTTTAACTGAAAAAGTCCTTCCGATTTCTCCTAAGCTAAATTTCACTCCAAATACTTTGGGCTTTCATGAGTTAAGTCAAGATGCAAAGATTCCTTTAAGTGCCCTCTGAAAATAAGTTAATTATTAGTACAAAAAAAAGGAGACTTACTTCAAATACATCGATAAAGCCATGTCGTATTTCCGATCATGTCCGTAGAGCAAAGCGAGAGCTTCTAGAAGCTCTACCAAGTTCGCATTGCTGGTTAGCAGATGTTGTAAGATAGCGTTTGTGACTACGGGTACTCTGTACAAATCCGCAGGCCACTCTTTGACGAGGTTCAGGAATCCCTGGCAACAGGAAAAGAGACGGAGATGAATAATGTTGACCGAGTTTTAAAAATTACCTACCTGATTTTGAGACTTACTTGAGCATCCGTTATCAAGAATTCGTACATGACCATTTCGTAAATAGGAGCATCAAGACGGAAATCGCCTCGTGGTAAGTATTTACTAATGGCTCGAAGTTGTTGAATGTTAGCAAATTTGAACACAGTCTCTTCCCATAACCTATAATCTTTCCCTGTATTTTAATAAAAAAATTAATAAAAATAAAATTAAATTAAAATTTTGAGTATGCTTTCATGTTTTAAACAGCTCTTCTCAGGCGCGGGATCAGGGTTTAACTGAGAAGGAGGCAGTTCAGGAAGGGTTGGGATAACCTTAATTAAAGGTCTTACCTAAAATTGACTGGCACAGATGTGCAGCTCGATCGTATTCATTGTTTGCGATTAAATGATCCACGTACGCGTTTCCTACTTTCACGAGCGAATAGTTTCTTACGCTTCTTCCCAAAGGTCCTCGAAGCAGTTCCAACGCTTCCTCAAATTTGCTGCAAGCGCACCAATAATATTAATGACAATATTCCGCACTAAAATGTACAAAAACACAAAAATAATACCTGTGTTCCATGAGCCATTCAACTCGGTCGTCCGCATCGCAAGGACTGGCGATCACAATATCTTTCGGACTGACTACGAAGAAGTTGTTTTCCTCTATTAAACATTCTGTTTAAAACAAAAAATAATAAAAAATCAGTTTTTTTTCGACAACTTTACTAGCGGAAAAAATGTATGACAAGAGGCCACAAAAAGACCTAAAATAACAACAAAAAAGAAATCGGGGAAAAAAAGGAAAACTATTTAGCGTAATTTTTCTTCTCCCACGCCAAACGAGCACTTTAAAATATCTAAAGCATTTTACTAGAAAAATCACACTATTTTGACAGGAACATTAAAAAAAAAACAAAGTCTTCAAGAACAATAGGAATTGACGGTAATTTTTAACATTATTTCATTAAAAAGACAGACCAGAGACTTCTTGCAGAATGAGACTTCTTGCCCAGTTACTAATTTAGAGAGGGCCTCCTGGGCAGAAATGACCAAAAAAAAATGGTGTTAAAAGAGCCTCACGAATGAAGGCTGGAAATCGAAAACGGGCTGAACGATAATATAAAAACGGGCAAAAAGTGCTGATCACATGCTAATGGAGGGCGGGGAATCAAATCAAAGAAACTTACCCAGATGATAATTATTGCATTTGTAATCTTCGTATCCTCGCAACGACAGATGGTCCGAGGTTATTTCAATATAGTCATCGCCGTGTGGCTCGATAACGTGGAGAGCCGGCCGCTGAGTTTTGCCGTTCTCATCGAGTTCCTTAGCGTACGCTAGGAGGACCAGCTGGTTGCCCAGTGGACCGATCCCAGCTATGAAGAAATCCGTCTGGAACGTTGAGGCTGTCCAAGAAAATTTTCCATCAATTCGGGGAGGGGACAGAGCTGCCAGTCAAATTTTCGTCTCCAAAAAGTGACAAAAGTAACAATTTAGGAAATTTCTTACTTTCTTCCACGATGAAATCCGAAGGATCTCTGCTGGAAATTTCTTGAGGAATTCTTCGCCGTATGACGCAGATACGAACACAATCGACCCATCCAACTAGAAGCGTATAGCTGTCCTTCCAGCAAAGGTTACAACGGTAATCCTGTGGCCGCCTGCGGAAAAAAATTCCGGAGAAATCAATTGAGACACCAATGATAACACTGAAGAAAATCTTTCACAGATTATTTGCAACTTTTAGAAAGATCAGTCCATAAGAGGAAAAATGACATGTGCGCTATCTGTCTCGTGGTCATATTTAGCCTTAGATGGAGTTTACCACCCGCTTAGGTCTGCGTTCTCAAACAGACCGACTCCCAGGAGATGCTTTTCCTCTCAAGATCAGTCTATCTTTTCAGTTTGAGACCTAGCATTAAAAAAGTGATGACAACTGCTTCACTGACACCTGCCAAGTCTTTCCAGAAATGCTTCTCACTTCCTAGCACTTAATATGGCTGTGAACTTTGTTTGACTACCTTTGGGAACTAAACATTTTTCACAGGCTGTGAAATACACCTCCAAGGGTTGTTATGGTGAATTATATGACATGTTTTAGTTTATAAAAGTTCCTTGTAAAAATAAAAATAAATAAAAATGTACAGCCTGTGAGCAAAAAGTTGGTAAAAACATATTTTTTTGCAGATACTTTAGGAGGATATTAAGATAAAATTGAGATCAACAGAAAATTAAGTAGGACTTACCCTGAGTTACTACTCCACTGAAACATGCCAAGGGAACATCGTGCATTGATATCATACACTCTCAGCCCAATATCAGAAGCCCAAGCGATGAACTGGCCTTTCCATTTGATATTTTGGACTCTTCCCTCTGCTTCGCATACTACAGTTGACTTCAGACGAGAGAGAAATGTTTTTTCATGAAGGACAAGTCTTTCATCGCCTGAAATTAATTACAGTGATGTTTATTAATAAAGAAAATTAAAATTCAAGACTTGAGTTCGGATTCCACCAACCTGTGACAAAACGTCTTCCTGATCCTGGCTTGTAGTAATTTGGATCAATGGCAATCGATTTAACAAGTCGTCCGATTGACAAGCTATGGTTATTTTCCGTAGAGTAAAGTCCATGAACAAAAACTTTGCCATCGTCAGAACATGTTGCAATGAAATCACCATTGCTGTCAATACTGATCTGGTTCACAGCTACACTGTGGCCTTGAACACCTGATCCCACTTTTTTATGGTAGGCATCTTGAGAGCCACTTGAAAGAGACGATTTAAATTCGTCCGGTGAAACAGTAGCTTCTGAGCCTGTTCTGCCTTGCAAGTTAACGTCCTGCAGGGCAGCATTGCCTTGATGATCCAACAAATGAATAGCTCCCCAAGTGCATCCCATGCAGACAAACTGGAATAAAGTCCGATTATGAAGTATAGCAAATTGAGGTTAGTGTACCATTCACAACAGCTTTTGAAAAATCTTAAATTAACTTACTTTTGGATGAACTGCAAGGCATGTCACAGATTCTTTCTCTAAAATCCTATGTAAATCATAGCTCATACGGACGTATTTTAATTTCGGCTCAACTTCTTCCGATAACATATCTCCATAGTCGCTACCATCATCGTCAACGTTTGTCTTTTTATCGTCTTCGTTTTCACTCATTTTCTTTAAACAATATTAATATTCGTGCTAAAAACTCCGATTTCTGTCATGAAGTGAGGTTAGGAAACGACAAATGATCAGAAACCCACCAAATCGTGGCCCCTTTGAAGGGTGTATCACATACACAAAAATAATAACACCACCTTACTTAAAATGCTCTATTATGAACAACGATTGTGGGGTAAAGTAAGTCTATACGGACCAGAAAGAAAGTAAACAATACGCCTATGGTGAATCAGCTGACAGGCTGACCTGCTCCGTACAGCAGAAGGCGAGGGGAGGGGTAGAACCGGGTAGAAGGGGTAGAACATGGAGGGGTCTTTGAGGAGCTCACGCCCCCAACCTCCCTGGTAGCACACCAGCGCTTTTTATGCGTATTAAAAGCGCATTTTGGTATTCAAAATGCGCTTTTAATGCGCATAAAAAGCGCTGTTGTGCTACTTGGGGCGCTTCTCATCAGGGAGGAAGGACTCCCTGTTCTCATGGACGATTGGAAAATCTTTGTTTTTGTTTGTATTCTTTCGTGACACGAGGAGGCTAATGTCTTGAATTTCTACTCTGAGGAGTTTAAAAACAATACGAAAACGGAGGAACTCAAAGCCAGGGGGGGTTAATCAAGGGTGCCGCTAAGGCTCCTGGCGGGCTTGCTGAGCTGAGGCCAGTGTGAAGGGATTTCATGAACTACCGGTACGGTCTGTACGGGACGGGTGGTCTGTACCGCCGGAATACGTACTTACAGCATTTTGAATGAATCGCCGCGTAACTCGGCATCTTGTCTCACTTGAAGCACTGCCCAACTGCTCCGTCTCTTTCCCCCTGCCGAGAGTTAAATACGTTAGACAAAGATGAAAAGATAAACATCTGATGTAAACACCAAAGACGGTAAACACTCTCGGCAACTAATTTGAACTTCGGCCCGGAGAAGAGGGCTGTGGAGGGTGGAGGGACAGGGAGGGATGCGTTCGAAAACGCCACCCGCGGATGTTTTATCTCTGTCTTACACATGGACCTATCATAAGAGAGAAAGACAGAATACCCTTCAAGTGTTGTTTTCGAACGCAGCCGAGGGGAAGGGAGCGGAGGGGAGTGGGGCAGAATCACGGCGGTTCACCTGACCAAAACCAGACAACAGACAGCTTTGGCTTGGTCATTTCACCATTCGTTCGCAAAGTGTCGGCACGGGGTTATCTGCAGCTTGCGATTAATTTTATTTTACAGGGTGATGCACAAGGTAAGGAATCAGAAACGTTTGTAAAAAATCAACAGTGGGTTAACAACACACGTGTCCTTGCATAAAACGCGGTCTTTATGTTTTTTGATGCCGGTACTGTACCAGTGCCACAGCTGTGGCTTAGTCCCTTACAAACACCGATATTTCAATAGAGCGAATGCAATGAAACATTCGATGGGGCTATGAGTCTTCCAGTCCGAGACGTCGTCAAAACAAACTTTTGTTTTCATCGGACCGAAACATTGCGAACGTCAATATAGGCGTACTAACACTACGGATTTTAAAGTTGTGTGGCTATCTTTAACGTTAACATAAACATGATAAATGAGGAGAATGGTACAAGTAATGTGATTTTCGTCAGCACAGCTGCAAATTTCAATGACACTCCGGTGCCCCTAACCCACCTTACCCCAGTGAGCTGTGTTCAAGGAAAAAAACAACAACAAACTTGTAGAATCGATGTAGGATCCTTGTTCAAACACTTTCAATTTCATAAGATATGCATTCCAATTTCTATCGGACAGAAATGTAGATCTATGATTTGTCTTTCCCAGGTTTGAAATGCAGTCACTCGCGGAAATCTTATCGAAATTGGAATGTCCCATGAATTGGGGGCTGGAAGAAGCCCTCGATGCGAAATCTCTGGATCCAATTCAATCGGATAGGCAGCAGGCTAAAGAGCAGATGAAAGGGAAAATTAAGGATAAGCTGCTCTGCGACTCAAAATATGCGTTAGCGGACGGTTCCGCTGCTTGGCAAAAATGTTGTCAATTTTTGACGCTGGCGTGGCTCAGCTACTCGACCCAGTCGCTGGCCGAGATGCGCGGAGTTCTCGGCGAAATGGACGATTTCATGACTGATGTCGGACCCGAGATCGAATTAATTCTGTCCCACATGAAGGGACTCAAGTACCTGGCCAACGCAATGTGGGCCCATTTAGCTTTCAAAGAGAACAACGAGGCCGAAGTAAGGGACAATTTAAAGTTTACGAAACCGATTGGCGACTTGGATGAAACAGACCGCGCCGCTGTGCTTGCTCTGAAATGCTGCGTTATTATGGAGTTCGGCCCTACGGGTGCGTACTATTGCACTTCCACAGCCCGCGTCGTATTCGTACTTATTTTCTCTTTTTCGTCTTGCAGGCCTCGAGAAGGCGCAGGAGGCGATCAACGCAGCTTTAAGATTAAACGAGAAGGAAGCTCAATGGCATTTCTTGAAGGGGAAGGTATGTTAATCTCATTTTGTGATCTGTCACTTCTGATACTGAATTTATACTCGTTTGCAGTACCTGTCCCAGGCGAGAAGATCGCACGATTTCCAAGGTGTGCCTCCGGAAGAAGAGCTGTTTCATCTCAGGAAAGCAGTATCGCTGAAGGCAGGGTCGGCAGCCCATTACGTTTTTTGCGGTCAATCGGTTCTCGAATTTGCACGCTACTCGAACTGCCCCGAAGATATTCGCAATGCCCATTTCGACGAGTGCGAAGAATTGTTGAGGTAAGAACCTTCCACCGATGATCGAAGGGACTTGAAAATCGGAAGCCCTCGTTAAGAAAGGTCGCATTTTCTAACTCTTGTGTTCTTCCCAAATTCAACGTTTCATTATATTAACCATTTACCGCCAAGCGATGCCGTTCGGCAACAGAAAAATTTATTTTTGAGGATCTTTTCAGTTCAGTATTGCGACAATTAAAAAAAATATCACCCCTCTGGAAACCTTAAATTTATTTATTTGGGCATTTTCCAAAGCTTAAAATTGCGTATTTTAATGGATTTTTAAAATTCAATTTCTCTTAAGCTGAATTTTACTCCAAATTCTTTGGGGTGTTTTGGTTAAGTAAAGGTTAAGTCTCCAGTTCCCAATGCCTCGCTCCTATCTGCTGTTACCTGATGTTAAGTCTCTCACTTTTCGACAAAAACCGATGCCGTGAATCCAGCGGCTTTCGCTTGCGACGTTAGTCCAATCACTGTTCACTCCACTCGCTGATGAGAGTACACAAGAGGTGGAAAATGTAAGAGTTTTACCGCGTTTGCGTAGTGTGGAACACCGTGGTTTTCGGTAACATTTTTTTTTCCAGGTTGGCTGCCTTAACCAACGACAGTTCTCCAATCGTGTTTACCCGCATCGCTAAAGCCTTAATGAACATGAAGGGAAGAAGTCCGGATTTGCTCGATCACTGCGTCCATCGGTCCCTCGAGCTGTTCCCCGAGAGCGGGCTGGTGAACCACGTAGCGGGAAACTACTACACGCGAGTGAAAGCCGACCCCCAGAAAGCCATTTTCCATCTGAAGAAAGCTGCGTTAGAATACGAGGTCTTCGGGGCCTTTATGAATCTTGTAGACTTAATGTAAGTATAACTATTCGGAAATTCGTCCACAGGCAGTATGCTTAACCGGCCGATGTTTTTCAGTTGGTCAACCGATTCCGACACCGAATTGGACCCGATAATACGCCAATTTTGGGAGAAGTTTAAGGACGATCCAATCCACAGAAGCAAAGCCGTCCCTGTCCTGGCCGAATACTATTTCATCGTCAAGGGCGATGTAGTGCGAGCTATCCCATTCCAGAAAGAGTTCATGATATCCCGCACAGATGAAGTAAGTACTCTTCACAGTAAATTCAGAAGAGGCATTTTCTACCTTCCGGCGAACTTCGGCAGGCTGCTGCCGAAATATTTCAAGGGCCGCCCAAAAACGGTATTGTTGATTTGGATTTCAGGCCCCGAGGGGATTGTTTTGCGGTTTGCGTGAACTAACTGTTCCCTTGGTCGGCGAGATTAAGCTGCGACTGAGGGACGTTTCCAGCCTCAACTCCGACGACGAGGAGGTGATGAGGGGCTTCCTGAGGGACGTCGCCGAGGCCATGCCCAAGATGAGCATCCCTTCCATCACCAGGACCCGCGTTGAGGCTATCAGAAGAGCCCTCACCAAGATGAAGCCCGAGAAGGCGGCGGTTGTGGCCCTTAAGCTGAAGGTGCCCTTGGCCGTCGACGGAGAGCGACAGCAAGAGCGTCCCCGCAACCGAGCGCCAGCGCAGGCGCAAAGCTGGAGAGCGAAACCAGGAAACTATAACAGACAGTATAGTCTCCTGGCGGAACAACCTACAAGAGAAAGGGAACTGCCGCGGAATTGGCGGTCCTAATAATTATTCTCAGAAATGTTTGTTTACTTGATGTCTGAACCTAAAGACTGAAATCCTAATTTTCGGAGACCTCCTTAAGGGAATCTTTGAAAAATGATTCGTATTGTTGAGGGTTTGCAGAAATATTGAGGGTACTTCATCCCTGGGTTTCCGCTTGAGACTGATGAATAGTTCCTATGATTTTTATATTACTTTTTTTAAGTGAGCAATGTTTTATTTTTTTATAAATTGTTATATAGGCCTACTGTCAAGCTCAATATAGGCCTCGTATAATTTTAAGATCTTTAGTTTTTTTTAAAATAATGTCTTTCTTATCGAGTACAACGGATGATTCCCTCCCATATTAAACCAAGTGATTTCATTAGAGTTAAACTTTTGGTTAATTTTATGTTGCTAGACAAATTGAAAAAAAACAAAAACTGAAAAAAAATTGGTGAAAGTTCCTTGCAGGCTTAAGACTGTGATTATATAAGCCTCAAAAAGGTTAGCTATTGTAATGGTCAGTGATATGATTGCAATATTGCGGGAAGGTAGATTTTTTCTCTCTTTCATCATACTTAAAGAGTGAAAAAATACGACTTACCACGTGATTCAATCGTTCCGTAACCCACAGTTCCTATTGTGTTGCCAATATTGTCGAATCTTGTTGCGCTCAAATACGAGTTGCGAAGTGTTTGTATTGTATTTTCGGTGGGTACCTGATTTTGTTTTATACTCTTCCTTTTGTTTTATACTCTTAGCTTCAGCAGAAGCATTGTCCCCTTTTCGTCTGCTCATTTTTTAATTCGCTTTTTGTTTTAATGACTAGGTGGACTTGTCAAGTAATCACTGTGATTTTTAGGCACCATAGTGTCAACTTTTGTGATGTCGAACATGAGACGAACTTATTTCTAAAATTCAAAAAAAAATTATTTCTCTTAATCGAGCATAATTAACTAAAATTCTCGTGTCACATTCAAACCGGCTTTAAAGCATGCAAGGTCAAGTTCGGAGAAAGCTATAAAAAGTTAACAAAATTGTTTCGAGGGCAGGAGTCGAACCTCATATTTAACGCGTTGAAAGAACATACGCTACAATCTCCGCTGCTACGAAACTATCAAAGTAGCGATCGTGAAATGTGCGAGGCGGGTGGAGGCCAATGAGAAGCACACAATCTGACCCACTCGGATGTACCGAAAACTTTAAAGCGGGTATGATTTTAACAACAAGTCCACATCTCAACCCATGATGTTCCTTACGC
>Ga0058701_10005708_pt1 | contig 10391 bp, 5 predicted proteins | sample AgamicOrMae_FD_97039 | JGI IMG/M metagenome (GOLD analysis project Ga0058701, IMG submission 97039) | Agave microbial communities from Guanajuato, Mexico - Or.Ma.e | ecosystem: Host-associated > Plants > Phyllosphere > Phylloplane/Leaf | place: Guanajuato, Mexico | collected 2012-06-04 | reverse complement strand
GAACTTCCACATTAAAGAACTTCCACGTTGGAGAACTTCCAGGTTGAAGAACTTCCACATTAAAGAACCTCCATTTTGGAGAATTTCTGTGTAGATGAATAACGTCTGTGCTGGAAAATTTCCGTGACGGAAAATCACTCTCCCTATGTTCGTCTACTCCCTCGAAATTACCCAATAACCGAACAAGCAGGCGGTGATGTACAGAGTTTCTAATAGCAAAATCTCGGTCGCGAGAGCCCTCTGCCGCTTGTGCTCTCCGCACTGCGATGGCGTGTTGTAAGCGGGCACAGCTCATTTCTCTAATTGAATATGCGTGTTGTAATGTTAGATCGTTAATTAGACAGTAAACATGTTAATGGGCGGTTATTTGTGAATCTGTTATCAATTATTCAAGTGTCATGCCCCACGTACTACGCTACAATAATGTAATAAACCTAGCTGCCGCACTGCATCGCTTTTCCTCTGCGGGCCCCTGCTCTACCGGGGATAGGCAACACGCATATCGCTGGCGTATACAGGCTGGCCTGTGTGTTTACAGGACCCACCTTGGATGCCATCCACTCCGTTCTATTTTGCGAGCACTCTTGAGTGAATTTCTCGGTAGAAATAATTCCATTAAAAAAAATGAAGTTTTTTTTCGTAAGTCTTGTTTCCGAGGGATCGTTACTAAACGGGAAATTTTGTTGGGCAAAGATCGTCGGCTTTCATGACGTAAATATCCCGAGTGGCTTGGCAGCAAAACCGAAAACAAACTGCGCGGTAATTGATTCATTAAATACGAGGAGTTCCTTAGGGAGTGTGGCGCGGTGCGACAGAAGCTCCTCCGACTAAATATCGGAATGCCTGATTCGAATTTATCTTAAATCACGAATCTGCTCCGTGAGGAGTCGCCGTTGTGGCCAATCACAGGGCATGCTCTCCGCCGATTGGACCAATTGGATACAGAGTCTTTGCCGCAAGAAGGCACCAAAACTTTCTCCCGGATCACATCCCGACCCGAGCACTGCTCACAATTACCGCTCTAGCGTTTCGGAATAGCTTCTCGCCACATTTTCTTTTCTCATTAAAGTTGGACGGATTTTTTTATTCCCCTCCGCCGCGCATACAGTATCCGGGGAGTCTTCAATCGCACTTCGAGGTGACTGCCTCTGAGAAAAGTAAAAGTGGTCGCTTTGAATTTTAAAGTTTCAATGTTCAAGGTCTTGTGTTCTGTGATTCGTCATAAAGCCGACAGGAGTAGCTGCGGGTTGAACCTTAATGAACCTAACCTTACTAAACCTAACCTTACTGAACCTAACCTTACTGAACCTAACCTTACGGAACCTAACCTTACTGAACCTAACCTTACTGAACCTAACCTTTCTGAACCTAACCTTTCCGAACCTAACCTTACTGAACCTAACCTTAATGAACCTAACCTTACTGAACCTAACCTTACTGAACCTAACCTTACTGAACCTAACCTTAATGAACCTAACCTGACTGAACCCATAATGGTAACTAAACATTATACCGCTTCTTTTCCGGCTTCTTCAGCAGAGAAGTATAAGCGGAATCTGGCGTGGCTTTAACCAAGCGGGAATATCACATGGTACCCAACCTTATCTTGATTGTAAGATGTCGCTATCGTGGTCATGTAATGAATTATTTAATTAAGTTATTTAAAAAATATAAACAGAACATGTAACCTTCAAAACTTGAAATACTGCCGTGTTTTTTTGGCGATTTTAATTTTGAGATCAGAAAACCAAAAAGATCCTCAGCGTTTTTTTTGTTTGTTTTTTTTTTTGACGTTGTTAGAATTTTTTTGTTAAATAACGCTATGGATTATCAAAAACTACGCGATAAGTCACTGTGGTAACTTAAACTCAAATTCTCTCTTCAAAAGTTTTTAAACGGTTAGTCTGTTTGAGACGAAAATCAAGCCTTAAAATTTGTTTCAACGTCCAAAACGGGGGAGGGAAAAAAAGAGGCGTTTGAAGGTTGGCTGCCCTGCTTGCACACGGGTATACATGGAGACGATGAAAAATTTATTGCCCTGCGCGGCGGGCTGCCGTGAAGCTTTATAGGTGTGGCCACAGTGGAGTTAGTGCATCCATCCCGATGGCACGGCAGGTGAGGGAGGAGGGGGGGGAGATGAGATCGTTTGGGGGCCGCTCTGGGGCCGCCCCCACTGACTATTAATGTGAAATTTTTAAGCTTCGGTCACCACGATGGGCCAGTTTGCGTCTATTTTTGAGCTCCCTCTCCGACCCGTGTTTATTTTTAATCTGTACTAGGCTGCAGTATGGATATCACAGACAATTATACTAGTTTCGCCCCAAGGTGCTCGTACTCGCAAGGTATGCTTTATAATTTAGACGCTATTTCGTATCGTGAGGTACTCTTTTAGGTGTTATGATTATGGCTTCCCCGGAGAAGCGTAATTTTGCATGATTTCAAAAGCCCGTGTTTCATGTGCGTGTTCTTGGTACTGTTCCGCAACTGGTCCGCGCGCTCGGTGCCCTAAGAAATATCCAACTTTTCATCCTTTCGTTTCATTTTCAGTCGCTAACAGTAAGCGTAGTTAAACGCGAGGCACAAAGCACCTAACAAAAACCAGCTATTGTTAACCTAAACGAACGACCGCCATCTCTTAAGCAAGCAGCATCCAGCTCGGCGAGTGGTAGCGAAGTGAGGAACAAGGCATCTCACAATAGTTAATCTAACCATGTTTTTATTAATCTAGGTTAGCCTAATCTAGGATGATCTTACCAAGGTTAACTCAGCCCAGTTTAACGCAGCGGTTGTGGCTGAATAACCTCGTGATGTGAGAAGAGGTTTTATCATGGTAGAATATTGGCGGGAAATCCGATCTTTTAAACTGAGAGCGTGACGAAGGATGATAAATTTGTTTTCCAGCGGCCTTAATCGTTCTTTTCCATTATTTGCTGAGATTATTTAACTAGTACCTGGGCTAAGCCTTTACTGAACCATTCTGGTCAGGCCTGATTCAATTCATCCCAAAACGTAATCATACTAACATAACTTCTAACCTACACGTGGTCAAGAATAAGGTAAAATACTACAATAGTCTTTGCATTAGCATGTCTGTCAGAACTTAGGCCTATTGAAATTGCACCAAAATAAAGTCTGTAATACTTTCTTTGACTCCAGGTAGATTATCGTTGTTTTTGTTTCTGAAGCATCATCAAAATGTTGAGAACTGTCGTTTTTTTTTTAGTTGAACTTTCAAAATTTTGCAAACTTACTGCAAAACTCTATACTGCTGTTTTTAGAGCGGACAATATCCCGTAGACGCTGTTTTTGTATGCGTACCCATAGTCTTGAAAGGCCACTAATAAAAATCGAAAAATAGCTCGAGAAAAATGTATAAAATATCCGTTTTCTATTTGACTACGTCGTACGCATCTCTGCAGCTAACGCAAAAGCGATATGCGGCGCCTAACGACAAGAGATGATAATAATGGGGCGGGTGTCAGCGTGATCAACATGTTTAACATGTTTCGCTGACAATGCAAGCTTAAAATATGGATTTACTTAGCCATAAGGTATGATCTCATCGACATGCGCTTCGAATGGTGATGGAGGGCTACCATAACTCTGTGTCAGACGCGCGCGTCGCAAAGCGCCCCCCCCCCTCTGCCCTTATCGACTTGTAGTCAACTGTTTCTCTGTTGAGACTAAGCCCAAAGATCAACCAACGCAACCCCTTTGCGTCAACATAAATACCAGCAACAATATCTTTGTTGTTCTTCAAGAGGGAAACGCTTAGCTAACAAGCAGAAGCAGATCCTTTTAGCCAAGTGCCTTCATTTTATTCGCAGTTACTACCTTTTGTAGAGTTTTTTTTAAAATGCGACGCCTGAAAATAGCAGCTTTGTCAGGAAAGTACTTATCTGTATTCAGTGTGCAACGGCATGTTTTGGTTTATGCTGATGTTGCTAATTAGATAACTAGCTTACTGTTAAATATCGGCATAAAATCAAAGAGTTCTGGCCGACAGCTTTATTGCGTGTTTTGTGACCAATAATCGCTTTACGAAAGGACTTGATGGTAATGAAATCTATTGGAAGTACTCCAATAAATTTTCTCTCGGATGTGGAAGTTCTGTGGTATGGTAATGGAGGAACACAAGGTTAGAGACCTCTTCTTTCCCTCAACAAAAGATTAACGATTACAAAAAATATTTTTTTAAAAATAGAAAAAAACGCAAATAAACAGAATAATAGAACTAATTTTATTTATTTAAAAAACAAAACAAATACCAAAAAAAGAGAAAAAAAAGAGAAAAAAAACAAACAAACGAGAAGAGTTTTTGGGTCGGAAAACGTTTTTGTCAAGAAAAATGAGTTGAAGAACTTCTTTGCAAGCTCCCGTAAAAAAGAACGTCACTGACAGAAGCTTCCATGAAAATTCTTTTAACGAAGGACGCTAGTAGTTGAACGCGGGATTTGCCGGCGAACTTTCTTAGAGAACTTCTATTCGTTAGAGAACTTCCGTGTCAAAGGAGGTACTCAGATAAGTTGCTTATGTCGTTGAGTTGAGAAGCTATAGTTTGTCAGTCGGCGGATAACCTCAAAATTAGGTGATAAAGACTTAAAAGCATTTTATAGCAGGCGACCTCATAAACGATGAATAATACAGCGCAGTTAAATCACGTTTCCGACCATTACTTAGTATAACTTCCCTTTCATCTCTCATCGTCGGACACTCATCCGTTTCAGCGGTGATCCCGGAAAAAGTGTGTTTTACGTAATGAGAGATTCTCGCTGAGAACATCGGCCTTTCAAAGAGAGTCGTTGCCATGGAAAGGACGTAGTTGACAGCTTCTTTTGCGGCTTCCCAGCCTGCCTTGCGAGTGGGCGACCTGTAATAGAAATATCATGAGAAAGGCACCAGCGCTCACGTAAGGTTCCTGCATAACAGTGTATAAGTCGCTTGCCCTCGCGCCACTACTCAACAGGCCCCGTTGGTATGGTTTAGTGTGAAAGAGGAGGGAAGAGACCCGTGTGAACTCATGAGAGGTGATGAGCTCCAGCCCGCTTCGCTTGAGCCGAACTTGTACGATTAAGGCCAAGGTATTGTTCTTGTGACCTATATCGACACCTTGTTGCAACAAAGTTCGGTGGTTGAGTGGTCAGCGTATCCGCCCCCCTGATCCGAGGTTCGTGGGTTCGAATCTCGGTTCCGAAAAAAATTTTCTTTCACCCGTTTGCGGAGACTTTGTCACTTAAGTATAGCTCCGAACACCGGCGTCGAACGTCTTCTCGGTGGCCGAGTGGCTAGCGTTGCTACGTTGCCAGTGATGGTGTCGAGACTCGGTTGGGGTTCGCGGTTCAAATCCGATCCGCGATTAAATGCCGCGGGCAGCCTTATAAAACCCGTGAGGGATCCTTGGAATCTGGCCGGATGGGTAACATCTCCCCAACCACGGAGCCGCCTTGAAGATACTTCTACCCTGCCTGTCAGCCTAACTGATCTCTGGCGTCAGCATGGTGGTCCTGGTCACACCCCATCCCGTAAGATCTGGGAAGTTAAGCAGGACCTAATCATGGGTAGGGGTTCCTCTTTTTTAAAAAAAATCTGTTGTTGATTTTGTTGAGTGACGCTCGATCACCGCTTCTGTTCGTTAGTATTTAGGAGACTTAAAGATGATTATAGCCTACCTTGCGGTCGTGTAAAAAGTGACGGATCCTTGGAATCTGTCCTGATGGGCTGCACCAATCCATCACCTTGCCTCCTTGGAGATACTCCTACCTAAGCACCACCCCGTGATAGTTCGTGAGCTCTTATGAGAAGGTACTGTGCGAGCGACTACCGCTCGAGAGTTTCCTTTACGAGAGATCTCCTCTCGATAAGGTCGCGCTCATGAGGAGCGGAACTGGGGGTACGGGCAGCGACAGCTCTCGCCGCGCCTCTCATGGAGATCGCTGCTTGCGGGTCCCCACTAAATCTTCTAAGGATTCCGGAGACTTTAAAGACTGATGTGATGATTTTTGTGTGCGCAGTTCCTCCGATGATTGCTGTACCGAACCAGCTGGTGGGTGCCCCAACGGACACCAACGTCACGATCGACTGTCATATCGAGGCGTACCCACGAGCTATCAGCTACTGGGTGTTTCGGGACCAGATGTTGCTGGCGACTCCCAAGTACGCCCCTCTCATCACAGAGAACTCGTACCGAGCGCATATGCAATTGACGGTTCGCTCGCTGCAACAACCGGACTTCGGGAAGTACCGGTGTATTTCAAAGAACTCACTTGGAGAGACTGAAGGCTTTATTCGAGTATATGGTAAGTGTTCAGCATCAGTGGGAATGTGCTTTAAGTCTAACGGAAGAAGAAACTGGTGAAGATGGAAACAGTCTGATCCATAACGTAAAAATTTAAATTTCACCAGTAACCAAACGTAACGTAGATCAAAGCTCCCTAAAAAGTTCATTCTTACTCTAAGTTCAGGAGCTATTGGGACAGAAATTCTTCCTGATTTTATCTTTGGTGACCTTGATAGGTAAGTGCTCCAGACCAAACCGAACCTCTCCTGAGATCACACTGATTTTTATGTCCTCTGCCTCATTCTATTCTACCCCATTCTACCTAACCCTAAACGACCCTATCATCAAAGCATCAACGCGGTATTTACTCAAAGTCAATGATCCCCCGAAAGCAAATACAGGTTACGAATAAACTGGGTCGTACGTTGACAAGGCGGTGAGCAGATACTGGGTCAGAACATGGATGTCTGGAAGTATCCACTCCAGTATGCAACTCCTTGTTGGACTCTTGCTGTGCATGCACCAAAGTCGCCAGTGTGCCGCCAGACCGCCGCCACCGCTGCTTTCTATCCTTTTTGCATTACATTTCCTGCTCACGCACTCCGTCTCAATCCCCAAATTATTTATGAAATATGCCGCGGGAAACACGGCAACTCGCTACGACTGCAGGTTAAGTTGCCTCAGCCGGCCCGCCAAAAGGCAGAACCGCTTTAGGTAACCTTGAATTTTTTACTTTCGCATAGGTGTAGACAAGGGTCATATTAATTAATAGTGACCCCCCTTCCCATTGTTTACGCGATCTGATTTTAATAAAGGCTGAAATAATGCATACAGCTAGCATAAACTGTTATCTGGAAATGAGAATCAATTTATCAAATTCTTCGTCGTTTAATTACCCGTGCTAAGCTAGGAGTTTAGGCGTGCCGTTGCCTGTTCTTGCATTTTCTCGGTCCTCTGGTTTTAGAATTTTGTGATCATTTCATCAGGACGCTTCTAGCGCACGTAAAGTTGTTTTGCTTTCTGGCTGAAAAACCAATTTATTTACTGCACGCTAATCTTTTTTTGTGACCGAAGGAGTTTGCACACTTCTGAGAATCCATTCCTTTTAAAAATAAATCAATAAAAAACAAAACACAGCTTTATTAGTGATGAGGTAAACGTATTATTCGTAAGGAATAACCAATGTAGACTCCGAATATGCCATTGATTTAAGAGTATCTCTGTTTAAGCGCAAGAAGGATCTGCTACATTTAACTTTGCAAAGAATTAGAGTTACGTAACAACCATGTCAACTTTTGGAGCCAGCGTTTGATTTACGTAAAAAATATGCATTATAATTACATTTTAAAGCAACAAATTTGCCCCATTACCTCATTCTCAGTGGTTGGGTACATGCGTGAGTAAAACCCACCATGGGTCAACAAGTGCCTGTTGCAGTACATTCCGTGGTAGTTCAGAAACGGCTCCACGATGATTTATATCTACAGGTGTAAATTAGAAGTGAATCACAGTACCTTTTTTGATTATTAACCCACTACCGCTCAGCGATGCCGTTCGGCAACAGAAAAAATATTTTAGAGGATCTTTTCAGATCAGTATTGTCACAATTAAAAAAATATCTCTCCTCTGGAAACCCGAAATTAAATTATTTAGGCATTTTTCAAAGCTTAAAATTGCGTATTTTTATGGGGAAAATCCGTTAAGTTTGTCTTAAGCTAAATTTCACTCCAAATACTTTGGGCTGTTATGGGTTAAATTAGGTGAAGTACCTTGTGCCTCGCTTCTCTTAGCTTGCGGACTAAAGGTGGAACACGAGGGGTTGTCGAAAATGCCTCACCTCGAAGTCATAGAATTCGCATCGTAATCATGAATTTAGCTATCTGAAAAAAAGAAAGAAAAAAAACTTTTAGCACTTATTACCTGATTGTCGTAATGGACGTGATGGCAGAGCCTGAAATATACTTCGATGACTTCCCCTTTTTGTGCGCCCCCATTATTGTGTGTGGCGCCGGCGCCAGGATTCAGTCTTTCCCGCCAGAAAGCGGCGTCGCGTCGCTGTGGAGGCGCTGCGGTCGCGCCGCGCCTCGCCACCTCTTGTTCCCATCCAAAACAATACTCCTTGCAATGTCTTTATGTCGAATCACTCTTTTTTTTTGTGACGACGGATAGCGTATGTGCTCTTCGTGAAGCATAAAAGAGAGCCGGAAGGATGCTGTCTTGTTTGGTGGGAGGGGGATGAAAAAATGACAAGGAATACAAAATGCTCTCGTGTAATTGTTCGTCTGGATTTCAGTCGTATTATCTGAACTTAAAACCCACGAGACTCCCTTGTCAAGTTTATTCGGGCATTTTAAAAACGAGGGTGATGCTGTATATTCAATAATAAGAGACTAGATGAAACGTATAGTTAGTTTTAGACGATACAGGCAGTAAAAATGCTTCGTCGGGGTTACTGTTAATTAGCACTGTAAAGAATCATGATGGACCTTGTCATCATAATTATTATCGCGGAACGATGTCGTTCGAAGACAGTGAAATTCATCCCCACAGGAATATCTAAAACAATATCATTAAAAATACTCCTCTCAGGCCATAACAAAGTCATTTTGTGAGTATTTTTTTTTAATACTTGAATGCCAAAAGATTATCTTTAAAGTTTAGAAAGACTTTTAATATCAAATCTATGATACCTGTCGAGAAGACTGCTTGATTATTAGATGAGTCATGAATGTTTGTATCCTTTATTGCACTGTAGCACGAAAGTACAGTTACCCTGTATCTGACCAGGCCGAAACGAAACGTTTTGCTCACAAACAATCCATTCCCGGCCTTTAACTCGCTAAAAGTCTTTAGTGGCTAGTATCTTACAGTATACTCAGTGATGAAAATGACAGGGGAAATCCCAACTGGATTTCGGAATCCCCGTGAAATAATTGGGTTTTGGAAGGCCTCCAGCGACTCGTGTCTATTCTTAATCCGCGGAGATTGGGGCAGGACGTCCTTCAAGTGGCAGACAACACAACGCGCCCCCTCGCCACTGCTGTTCACTAAAGCTCACCTCCCAAACAAGATGCAAAGGAGCAAGGGCTACGCCCTCGCAAAAAGTTCTCGTTCTCTACCAAAGTAACCGAATGTTTCTGTGGATATTTTGATCTTATATCGACTCCTGCTTGGGCTCTTAATTGCCCCATAAGTTGTGGAAGCCAGGTTGTCGGGCCTGAACAGTCGTTGCCTTGGTAATAGCTCTATACGGCGGGGTGCTGTTTAGGTTGTGTACGGAGTGCAAAAACGCTCAAGATTTTGGGTTCTCCTCTGTGCAGCTCTGGCGATGTCGGGTCTTTTGGCGGAGCCGCAGCAAGTATGCGTTGAGGAGACTCGTTGCTTTTAACCGGTACCTGAAAATGGAGGAGAAAGGATATGGGGAGAAACCTTAGGGCATTTCGGATCCTTTGGGTGTAAAATGGAGAAGGGGCAGATAACTTTGATGGTGGGAAGGAGTTTAAAAAGTGTAGTGCGAAACCCAACTTCAGTTTCTGCCTAGATTCTCTAGGAGAAAATCGGATCAGTTCCTAGACACTTGGCTACCGGAAAGAAAAATATCCCCTCCCCGGTCCAAAAGAAAACGCCCGACGAAAAAGATTGAATAGAGATACCCTTAAGGTCATCTGTACCCGAACCCCAAGTAGAAAACCGTCGGTGGGTGTGTTCAAGTGATCGAAAGCTCAGAAAAAAGGGCGAGAACCCGAGCCCGCCAACTGGATCGCAAAAGCGTCTTTCACAAATTCTGATCTCCATCTTCAGCCAGCCACTAAGTTCGCACTGTTAACTCAAAAGGCTGTATATTCCACCTCTTGAGTTCCACCTTTTCGTTACCAAGCTGTTCGGAACGACAGTTGAGCGAAGATCAAGGCTAACGTAACCTAACAAACCAACATAACCTAAAAGTCCCCACAGACTAGTTGTTATTTCTTTCGCGGTATCGACCACCGAGGAGCAGAGAGTAGCAATTCGTCGAATCGGCGAATCGTTTTATTCGTGCCAACGAATGATTCGTTGTGCAAAGAATGATTCGTCAAAACGATTCGAACGAATCGCCCACGAATACAACGAATCG
>Ga0058701_10005707_pt1 | contig 10391 bp, 11 predicted proteins | sample AgamicOrMae_FD_97039 | JGI IMG/M metagenome (GOLD analysis project Ga0058701, IMG submission 97039) | Agave microbial communities from Guanajuato, Mexico - Or.Ma.e | ecosystem: Host-associated > Plants > Phyllosphere > Phylloplane/Leaf | place: Guanajuato, Mexico | collected 2012-06-04 | reverse complement strand
TTTCTACACCATCGTTAGAGCGCATTGAAAAATCATGAACAAGAGCCGGGCACACTGTGTTGTTCTCTCCAATTCTCTTTCTCTTGTTTCAACGCTTTTTTCCATCTTCAGGGTTAATGAACCTGCTGTCCAGCAAGACACGTCAATGCAATTCGTCTTCTACCACCTCCTCAGTTTGAATCTACTTCGCTCGAGTGGCGAACCTAGGGCTAAAGTTTTTGCTTCCAATCAGAAAGCGTGTTTATTTGTCTGTCAAACTCTTAGAAGATTGGAAAATACACGTGCCGAGCCCGAGAGAAAAAGGTAACTAACTCGACTTGCGCAAATTTGAAGATCCACGGACTGAGCTGGCTGTCTATCTGATGACTAAGAAATATCCATTTTCTTTCTCCCGCTCAAGAGGCTAGTCGCTTGCCCGCTAGACCGACTCAAGTGTTACTCAAGAGTCGCTGCGTGCTCTGGATGGTCAGTCTATTTGGGCCAACACTAGCCGTTCAACTTCAAATTAAATCCAATCTCAGAAAACCAACACAAGTATGGTCCAGTTTAGGAGTGGACATTTGTCAACAATTGCAGCCCTTAAATTGCTCTCCACTCGCCTACTTCGGTCACTTAGTCAACTGCTCTACACTATTTCTGGAAATTCTATATCAATTAGGAACTAGTCTCAATTCTACGCTTTCAAGGCTGATTTATCTCCCAAGATAACATATGAGATTCATGTCCTCTCTGTCTCTCATTTTGCTTTAGTTTCAGTATTAGAGTTTCAAAATTACACTCCCTGCAACCCTCCTACTTACCCCTAATGTCTTGTACAGATATCTGTGCTTCAAATGGAGGAAATAATTTAGATAGCAGGCGACAAAGATGACTAGATTTATTAAGAACCAAACGAGAAGACGCCTTGATCTTGCGCTTCGTTGATCCAACATGGTTGCTTAGTTTAGACTTTTCGCTAACTTGAAGATTTGCTGCACACACTTGAAGAATTCCCCTTGAAATGTACGCAATCTCTGTTGATATTGATCGCAATTGATCAGTGGTGTCACCTAGTCTCTCAATTCAAACCAACTTAATGTCCAACTCCTTTTTTCTCAGAAATCTGTTTCCTAGCGACATCACCGCAAGACAACTATACCTAAGTCTGTTTTTCCTTTAACATGTTCTTAAAAACGCCCAAGCAAACAGTTTGCCCTGCCGCTATCTTGCAAATCGCTACCACAAAGATCAAGTACCGAGGAGATATATTATTGTATACCATACAGAGGAGATTTTGCTCTTTTGTTTTTATTTGTGTCCGTTGTCTTTTTGAGTCCGCCAAATGGTCGAAGTTAACTTTCGGCAGATCAACACTTCAAGTCACTGGCCATGAGCACTAGGAAGATCAATTCAAGATCCAAACAGCGTTCATTCAGCTCGCTTCTTCCTCTACCTCCACCTCAAATGCTATTACCCTTCACTGTCTACTTCTTTCCCTCTCTGTCTATCGTTCTCCTCCTTTTCCAGTGAGTCTCTTGAATACTACTTTAATAGTGCCTACTGATTCAACGTTCAACGCAATGTTTGCCTCGCCGCTGCCTCTCTTGCTCTCGGTCTATCTCGAGATGTTTCACTAAATTGTTCTGATCTGACTCCAAGTCTTATTTGCTCATTTGACTGCCAAATAAACAATAGATTTTGAGTCGCTCAAACTTTAAACTCACTGTGAGTATGATCAATGGCTTAGAATTGAATCAACTCGATGGGCTTGGTCAGGAATAACTGTCGTCAGAATGGTCGCTGGGAAAAAATCATGAGATTCAATTTGTCGGCGATGATCTGTTGTCCTCTTCTTGAAGTTCGTGGCGATTTCTCAGTTTCAGTCACTGTCTACCTGTCCCTCTCTTCGGTCGTGTCGTGAATCTTTCTCCCTTTTTCTCTCCTTGTCAGACTGAAGGGGGACTGGATGAGTTCCGAGAGCAAGAGCTTATTCTGTTCCCTACATAATTTCAAACAGACACGATCCAAGCCCATGAGAGTGCACATGAGCGTGTTTCGTGCGCACGAGCTGCGCGTAGGATGCGCTAACTCAAACCGCCAAGCTTGCACGAGACGACAGCAAGAAGGGCACCACTTGTTGCACACTACACCTTAGAAGTGCCTCGCCAATATCCATCCCCACCTCAAATCTCACATTTTTCCCTACCAAACGTGCACCATTGCACCATTTATGCCACACCTTTCATTCATTCGAACTCCTTCTTCTCGGTAAACTCCAACTTTTTCACATCACCGTCCCGCATCTCTTGGCTTGTGAGTTCCGTTACCATGGGAAATAAACTGGGAATTGCATGTTGCGTCCGTTGTGTTGTCATCGCTGGAACCATCTTAGTAAGAGGCAAGCTCTTTGATGCTCCTCCGATTCTAGTGCAAAATTTTCGTCTTTAATAATTTTATCTGTAGCTGAAAGAGCGGATGTTTTTTAGTTTGATTGTGACTCATTAGCGGCACTGTTGTGTTTTGGTGTCTCTCATGTAGACCGTTAGGATGGGCAAAAATTTGCACAGGGCACACACAATTGGCCACCTTTGTCTGTGCATCCCTTGCGAGCTAGCACAAAGGAACGATGCAACTCGCTCCTTTGCCCCATTGTTAGCGGGCGAGCCATCTGACTTTGAGTGTTCGTGTGCTCGTGTACCAAGTTCACACGGTTGGTTGGATTGGATATAAGTGGCAAGAAGAGAAGAAAGAGCCATAAGAAGAAAAGGAAGCATCTGAGCCAAGAGGAAAGCCGGCTTTTTACTCAAACCAAGGTGGGCGTCTAAGCAGTTGTCAGGAGACTCGATTAGCATCTTTTCCTCTCTTTCTGTGTCTCTCTCTCACTAGCTCAAGTCTTGTGTTAATCTCCACGCCATTTTGAATTCCGGGGTGTCTGTGAGCTGAATTTGGCCCTCGCACTCAGGTCAAGTTGGAACGGGCTCGAGATTTCCAGCAAATCCTAGACAAATGAGAGCCCCTGGACTGAGCATTCGCACCTCATCCAGAGATGAGATCCTTCGGTGAGAAAAATTGGCCTCACCTGTGCGTGTCACTTTTCCATCTTGCACCTAAACTGTCGAGAGGGAAATTCCATGCCACATCTCCACTCGCCACCCATCTTCATGGGATTCCAGTAAGATCATCCACTTTATCCAGAGTTTTTCCCCCGCGCGCAACTGGAATCTCCTGAAGGAGTCCACACTACTTGTACAACTCTTCACTAAAGGATAGGAATTCCCCACTCCGACCTTCCTGCCAATTCAATAGGCAGATCTGGCTGGTCATCTCTAGATGGTCTGCAGTCAATTTTGCTCAACAAGATGTTCACGCTATCGATGAGTGAAGAAATAGATCATTTTTGAGCAATCTACAAATTTTGTGCCCACACTATTTCTTCTTGCGACGCCTCACGCCCATGCCCCCGGCTGGAAAGTTGCATTTATCCCAAAAGTATTGTCCAATAAGCAAAGTTACCATAGCTTCCGGGATTGAGCCGCCCTATCTCTGTGAGGGCGAGCGGCAGAGGCAGTGCCCTCTGCTCTCGTGCACCTCGAGCATGGACAATGATTGCATACGAGCGGCTGAAAGTAGCTGAATTTTCAAGTTCGAATCTTGCTCAGCCGACAGGAATAATGGAGCCAAAAGCAATTTCCCATTGGCCAGAAGTTTGCTTTCAGCTTGACCGCCTCCCCACAGCTTTGCCTCGCTCACTCTCCCTCCTGTTTTTGAAGAGTTGGGTGCAGCGGGGAAGTGGATAGTGGATGCTTCCATACTGTTTGATCATGCCCGCTTTCCTTTCCTCTCCAACATACCAGATTGAATTTTGCCCTTCTGATTCTACCCGCACCTCCATTAGATGTTAGATGTTCATTCAACTTTTTACCTCTTCACTAGCTCGGACACGGAGCTCGGACATTCTTGAATGGATCAGCGCAACTGATTGACCGAATGTACAGACGATTGGTCTCCCTCTTTCTCTCTCGACTTGTGCCAATGGCAAGCTTTAGCCATGCTAGTAAAGAAAACTCAAGTGTTTGTAACTCAGTCCGATAGGCCAATCATCTGCTATTGTTGGATAAGAGTAGTTACGTGTTGGCAGTGTGAGTGTGTGTGTGATATCAGAGCTTGTTAACGACCGAATCACCTACAACAATGCTCATTGATCTTTGGCCGCAATCTTCGAGTCACAGCGATGGACAGACACCGGCCCAAGACCGGACTGCACGAGCAGAGTGCACGAGTCGATTAATTGGTCTTGCTTCCGACTGGCTACTTTTCTTCTTCCCTTCTGAATTGACTTTAGTTCTCCCATTCGCATTTTCATCAAATACAACATTCGAAAAGAAGCGGAAACAACCTGTGAGCCATTTGAGAGTACTCTCTCGCGTATTCTCCTCGCTGAACGAGTATGTTCATCTTGGTAGTTTAATTTGATCCATTATCGATTGTTCTCGCTTGTCACTACGCTGGGCACTGACACGAACGTTGGGAGTTGGCAAGAGCGAACAAGATCAGTGAGCAAAGTTTTTTATACAAACAGATGGATCGTTTTCTACTATGCCAACATTATTATCATATGACCTGCTAGAAATTCAACAGCTGAAGAACAAGCCTACCGGCCTTTCTCCTGCAAATTGTGGTCATGAGCAATTCAGATATTTTCATCAGCGAACCTAATTTAACCTCTACATGGTCGTTCGGAAATGTTGAAAATGCACCCCAGGTTGAAAAGGTTTGTATTCTTAGGACTCGGTGTTGCGACATCAGAAAAAACTGGTGAATTTATCCAAGTATCATTAATTGTTGGTCAGTCGAAAACCATCTTTGTCACAGCCACTTTCCACAGGGCGGACCTTAGTCAAAGCGAAGTTACCAACAGGCACAGATCACGGATGGTGGATCTAGATGTTTGCCCAAGATACCACATGCCTTAGAATTTCATTGATTTGTCCTCTTCGATTGAGAGGAAGTCGGATAACTCAGTGAACATGAATATTCGAGCATTAATTTGTTCGACAAGGATAGTCACTAGCGTAGGACCAAATAGGCTCTCACCGTCGTAGACTGTAAAAGTTGATTCTCTGAAGTTGGGTGAGGAATACAATGGATCCAAGGCACTGTTCCGACTAGAGTCCGGATTCTTCTGGGTCGAAATGGACCAATTCTGCTCTGCGCTCTCGCTCGGAAAAGCCCTGGGAGGAAGCCCAGAATTGTTGTCCGTTCTGACAAGCATTATCTGTGGCAATGTCAGCGATCTTTACTTCAGTGAGAGTGACAATCCCCCGCAACTCTTACGCAACAGCCGAATTTTCTGGCTCTAGGATTCTTATAACATTCACGCAACAGCATGGCTTTTCTCGCCGTGCTAACGGCTGTTATACTCGAACAGATACAATATTGTGCATATAATACTCCTGTCACAATGTTTAACTCACATAAAAATCTAGAGCGACTTGTCAGCTCGAAGACCTATTACACCATACTGGATGATACTAATGTATACTGCAATTCTTGTTCACAGACCGTGAGGGTCAGTGAAAAAAGCCAGAAACTGCTTGAAAAGCCATGAAAAAAGTAATAGACATAAAACGAATATCCTCGAGTGGAATAAATCCCGGCAAATCTCCACAAAAGAACAGCTCATCGAGAGCAGAGGCAATGAGTCGAATCAATACGCTGCAGAACTTTTCACGTTTGCCTGCAAATTGACTCACCCGATATTCACGAAATTTTTTGAAAAATGGTGTTCTAAACGACCTCATGATGCATCCACCATTCAGAAATTCTACATGAGACCCCTTTATGAAAATATTATACGAAAAATCACGGCCGAAATCGGCTTGAATTGGATCTATGTCCAACTTGATGAGTCAGTGATTAAGTGGAGGAGGATCTATCCCATATTGATTGGTAAAGTGGACGGTAATCCCTCAGATACATATTTGTTAGATGTCTTGCAAATTGAAGACAATGCGAACAATACCAACGCAGTTCAATCACTTTCGGAAGCGTTAAAAGTACTGTGGCCTGAAGATCTCTTACACGAAAATGTCCGCCTTCTGATCAGTGATCAGGCGGCGTACATGTTGGAAGCTGGGGCAAATCTCAGAGGGGCCTTTTCCCAAACTTAATGCACATAACGTGCCTCTGTCATGCCCTTTCAAGTGTACATATGTTTGTGCGAACGTATGTGAGGAGATCAGAGTTTCCTACCCAAAAATCGATAGAATAGTGACTCATCTCAAGAATGTTTTAGTTAGATCGACCAGGAGAATGGCTTTGTTGGAAGAAATGACCAGATCGAAACTCGTGAGCTTTCCTGTCGCAACGAGATTGGGAACTTGGGTGCGTTTCTGCGACTTTCTATTTCATAATTTGGAAGGCATACGCGAATTTACGGAGAAGACTGCATCGATAGGCCACCTCATGGGGTGGTTGAATGAGCCATCTGTAAAGGAAGAGTTAGCAGGAATCTCCACTTTACAGATCTTGCCAAACTGCATAGAGAAGTTGGAGAAGCACAATCTGTCAATCAGCGAACAGAAGAAAATCATCGATAAGCTGAAAGAGCTATTACCAGATAGATTCAGAGAGAAATGAGAGCGGTGTCTCAGAAATAATCCCTCCCTTGAGGACATTTTTTGCCATGTCTAATCCACGTGATAAGCTTGAATATCGCTACGCTCCACTCTCAAGCGTCCAGGTGGAGCGTTCGTTCTCTCGAATCAAGCACGCTCTCACCGATCAGCGGATGCGGCCTACGGAAGAGAACTCCCGCGTGCTATGTGTGGTTTATTGTAATGCCGATGAATTCAGTCCGGAAACTTGAAATCATCTCCAAGATTTCATTTCTTTTTTGCACCTCCACCTTGATGGCTGGTCGCTAGGCGGGTTGAATGGCTTTGCCATTCCCATCCGGTGTGTGGTGGTGAGGGTGGTGGGGTGGAGGTTGGGGCGGCCACCCAATCCCACCAGGTGCATGTTCGATTAGCCGGCGCATGGGCGTGTGTTCCGCTCATGTCACAGGCAAGGAAGAAAGTGACCCGGCAAGATTCAGACCCTGTGCGATAAAATCACGAAAAAAATCACTGAACACTGTTCGAAAACGCCTGGAAGCAGGGCTGCAGAAAGTCCAGGGTGGAATCTTCCATACTCCCGCGGATTTTAAAGAAAACCCTTTTGTCTGACTCATGCAACGCGCCAAATTGATCTGACCACAGGTCTCCCTTCGATATACGGTGCGAGCGCCGCAACCCTTTCGGCATGTTTTCTTGAATCCGTCAACGATCGTTAGTCTACGTTGAGGTTTTGCTTCAATTCCGACCATACACGAGATATTTTTCGGAAAAAAATGAAGACATGAAAGTTAGGATCAGGGAGAGATACGAACAACTGGAGTGTTACCGTAAAGTGGCTAGTATGTCTAGAGTGAGCCACAATACGGCGAGGAAGATCGTATTGAATGAATATAAGGCCGAAAAAAAGAAACCTGGGCCAAAATTGAAAATTTCCGAACGTGAAAAGAGAGCAATCCAGAATGCAACCTCAAGGATGCTCAAGAGAGGGGAAAGAGTAACAGCGCGTAAAGTACAGGAAGAGTCATGAGTGCATCAGGTGAGTTTGCGAACGATCCAACGGAGGCTCGCAGAACTCGATTCATATAATAAGGTCATGAGACAGATTGTACTCTCGCCTGAGCACAGCTTAACCCGTCTGCAGATGGCGGAGAGCTGGATTTGCTCGCCTCCAGACTGGACCAAGGTGATTTGCAGCGGCGAAAAACGATTCAATTCCGACGGCTCCGACTCTTGGAAGTCGTGGATGCCGAGGGATTGTTGCATTCTTCGGAGCAGGGTGTCTACGTTTCCGGCCACTCTAAACGCCCTCTCGGAAGCGACACTCGTCGCCTGCATCGACAAAATACTTCGAGCTACTTTCGATAGGCATGGATAAATTTGTCTTGCCGAGAGCCATTACTCGGAAGCATTAACTTCCACTAATTCCCTCCTGGAACTGAAAAAATCATCCATTTCGTCGAACTGTTCAGCCTCAGACTCAAGTCCATTGCCGAACAGGACATCGGTCCGGCTCGAAGAGCTCAAATTTTGCGTTCATTCTTCCATCGATTCCATGACCAATTTGAGGTCATTCCGAACTGTATTCGAAGTTTCGTGCGTCATTTCCATCAGTTCATAGCGAGGATTTAAGGCAGTAGCCATATTCACCAACGGGCTGTAGATCTCGCTCGCATAATTGGTTAGTTTACGCGCCAGGGAGATCGACGCTTCCCTGATTGAAGGGAGAGGACTGCATTGGTGCATTCTGCAATGTTCAATCATCCGTGGAACAATCATTGAAACAATTGAGATAGTGGAATCAGATCCAGAGCACAAGCGTTGAGTTGCAACCTGAAAAGGTTTGGGACAATGGATAATTTCTGGAATGAGAGTCCAGTCAATCACATCTATTTCCAGAAATTTCCTGTTTTGTTCCGAAATCTAGTCAATCGCATCTTTCTGAAGATGAGCTCGTTCGAGCATCAACCAACAACTGTTCCATCTGTGATCAACGTCTTCTATTTGTTCTAAGCTGTGGTTGGTATTTTGATACTTCTTCATGAGGGTCTTCTGAATGCGATGAAAGGCCTCATAACGCTTTGTTGAACTCTTGATGGCCATTATCACAGATCTCACTGGGCCGATGGCTGATTTCAGCTCTTTCATAGAAGCTCTCACGCCAAGATCATTAATTTGTGCCATGCACTTATAGTGTACAGAGCCGTAACGATTATGGCCCAGCTGCAACGAATTTCCGAGCTTCTTAATGGCCGAAATATTGCTGGAAGCGTTGTCGGTGGTGAGCGAAACAACCTTCCCCTCGAGTTTGTGTTGAGTCACTACATCGTGTGAGAATATGCAAATTGTGTCACCATCGTGGGGAAATTTTATCCTTTTAAAATCGAGTATGAAACTAACAACATTCCAATTTCCATCAGTGTGATGAGCTGTCACGCACCCGAAGCCTCTGGTTCCTTTCCGAGGAGACCAGATATCAGAAGTCAGTGAAATCGAATCGAGGTGGTGTAGCTTGGATGCAATCTTCTCTCGGATGCTCGCAGTGCTGTTTAGTATCCTGTTTGACAGAGTTAGGCGAGATATTATAGACGTGCAGGGGTTCAAAGATCTCACAAACCTCTTGAAGGACTCCTTGTCCACTATCGTATAATCGAGTTTGAGGTCGATTATCATCTTTATCAGTTCATTATTGTGAGCCAAGTCAGCGAATGAAAATCTCTCCTTCATCTCTTCCGTCGGCGAGCAGTGTTCATCTTGTCATTGCCTCCTATAGGTCGTATGACTCGAGATGAATCGAAATATTTTGTCACACCCTTGGTTTTACATCTTCTCATCTTTGTAGATTTTATAATAGCTGAATTGAAGTGTTTGTTCACTCAACCCCTCCGAGGTGATATGACATCGTTGACATTTGCGAGATTCTCTATCTTATTCAACACATCCGACTCTCGGGGTTGAGCTGAATTTTCCATGTTTATGTCATTCAATGAATCTATTCAACAGATGGGGATCGATCGAAGAAACCTCCAAGACTATGCGAAGCAGCGCGTTTCACAAGAGGGGGAGGATGCTCTGTTGAACTAGATCACGTGTGAGACGGGTTAGATCACAATCAAATGATACAACGAAGAAATCCGCGTGGATGGATTCTGGCGATGCAGCTGGATGGAAGCCCCGCTTTGGACAAGTATTTTTAACCCCCTTTCGATTTTCATTGAGTGTGGACAGACAGGTGGGATCAGATCAACGTTTGATCGGGCCACCCTTAGCTTCAATAACTTCCAGCAATCGTTTGCGCATATCATCGTGCATTCTTCGTTTGAGCTCTTCGATTCTCGGTCATTCTTTCCGCCACATTTTTGATGGCATCCCATAACTCCTTCTTATTTTGAGATGTTCTCCTGCATAAACAATCTCAGATTTTCCAGACGTTTTCTATGATATTCAAATCTGGACTCGTGGCTGACCAGTCCAAGAGTTGGATAGATTGAGCCTCCACATAATCCCTAACTACCTTGGCCGTGTGTACTGAAGCGTTATCGTGCTGAAACGAGTACCTGCCCCGTCCAAATTCCTAGTCAAGCTTCGAGGTAACTTTGGACAACAACTCCACATATTTCTTGGCATCGAGAGTGCCCTCAATCTTCTCAAAATGGACAAAACCATCGGGGAGTATTGTTGAATGATGTTGCTGCAGTCAGCAACTTTCTGGAGTGTGCGCACTACAAAGCGTATCACCACCCAGAGTTGTCGCACACACTGAAGACACTCTCATACGCTAATTAGCACATAACTAGA
>Ga0058701_10005706_pt1 | contig 10391 bp, 6 predicted proteins | sample AgamicOrMae_FD_97039 | JGI IMG/M metagenome (GOLD analysis project Ga0058701, IMG submission 97039) | Agave microbial communities from Guanajuato, Mexico - Or.Ma.e | ecosystem: Host-associated > Plants > Phyllosphere > Phylloplane/Leaf | place: Guanajuato, Mexico | collected 2012-06-04 | reverse complement strand
GTTCGTAAAGTTTATTATATTAACGACAGGATTGTCGAGTGACCCACCAAAAAGACCTCCAAAAGTCACAAGTAAAATTCCTTTGTTAGGATTCCTTGGCATTACCTGCGGAACCTTGCGGATGCATTTGGCTTTTCGTCTTTTTTTGCCAAGATAGCGAAGTTTTTGGCGTTGTAGGGATTACTCTTTCGAAAGCCAATACATAAACGGACACTCCTGAGGCAATTTCGAGGCGTTCAACACAGTTCTCGACTTTTCGTGAATGTTTGAACTTTCAAGTCGTTTTTTCTCAGAATGCTCAAAATTGTAGTTACGATATTATCCGCGCTATGCGTGAGGGAAGACTGTATCCGAGCGCTTGGCAAGGGAAGACCTTGTTCGCGATGTGCGTGAGAGACGATGTTATCCGCGCTGTGTCCGAGTAAAGACCTTATTCGAAGGTTTCTCGAGGGAGGACTCTGTTGCTCGGACCGAGCGATCAATTTAAGAGGACCTTTTAACTCCCGTTTAAAATTTAAGTCATGACGAATGCTACCTTCTGCATGAATATTCGCTATAAATTACTGCCTGGAGACTTTTGCGTTGTCGTGTTCAAGATAACGATCAAAGAACATGGCGCGTTTTATTAAAATTGACGACACACAGCTACGTGACAGGAGACAATATCTCATGTTATTTTCCGAGCGATGAAAAGTCTTCAGGCAGTTTCCCGTGCAGGAATAGTTGATATATAAATACAAATGCACATTTCTATGGCACGCAACCCACTGGTCTTCATAACCGCTAGGAAAAAAAGAAAAAATAATATCGTAGGAATCACTGTAACTCTCTACACAAAATACTTCTAGTATGGACTCTTTGTTAAAATTCCAGAGGGTAGAATAACCGTTTACTTGTGCCAAGCATTTTTTTTTATTTTCTCTGATTTTTTTTCGATGATACCGAAACTATGGACTCAGGATATCCTCACTCAACAATATATTGCCCTGTCCTTAGAAATAATACTATTGGTGAAACGATGCTAAATAACTTCCTCTTACAAGTGGGACAACTTTTTTTTTCCTTGTGAGTATGGAAGTATCTATGCAAATAGACGCTGCACGACAGAGAAACCGAGTCCTCAGAACCGGTTTAAATGGAACATATGGTAACGGTCCGCGTCCAACCCACTTTATTGATTTGGTATTACTCCAAGATAAAGAGTTGGTGTTTATAATCTTTGTCTGCGTGTAATGCTGCACAAATATTTGCGCAATGTCGCAATGTCAGCGTGTTGAGACAATTGTAACTTGTAAAAACACCATAGGTTCCCCAAAGCAGCAAGCCAGAAAATGGGCAAAGCTTTGAGATAGGTTTCAAGTTCCTTCCATCACCTAAAACTTTTTACCCACGTGTCCGCTCTTCTGTGGAAACACTATGAAACATTCGTGGGCCTCGGAAAGACACCTGGTGGAAGGAGAAACACGCTCAACATCAAAGTACTTATAGGGATTACGAAGCGAAAGTTTGCTCGGCGGCAATGTTTGGGAGTGCGGATCGTTCGTCGCATCGATAACTTCCCATATCACGTCGATTTTACTCCAATTTTTGATGGTCGCAGACGTTTGGAAAGCTCCGTGTTTTTGTCATCAGCTTTATGGCTCCGCCAGCGCGCCACTCTGCCCCACGCAGTCATGTTACGACTACCTTGGGTACGAACTATATCGACTACCACAGCCCAGAGGAGCGCGTACCAATCTCCCGCTGCCTATCTGCCTAAAAAGGTCAACTCTCACAGCTGAGAGGAGTTGATATTCAGAACTAAATTTTTCACCCCATGAGCAGAACTGAATGAATCGATCTATGTTTACCATTGACAGAGAGCTTAGTCTAACAATTTAGTCGCGTAGATCTCGTTTAAGTCGCGCTTAATGGAGGAAATATCAATTTACGAAAACTTGCGTCAGGTAGATTACTCGACACACGAGGAAGAGGCGTCAATGCGAACTGTCTCATTAGTGTAGTATATGCTGTATTGAGTTCCGATCGGGAGATTCAATGCAATTAGTGCAGATTACGCCATCAGGAAACGCTCTAGCAAGAGGTTCTCAGACAGGCCTGAATGAAACTTTATTTTTTGAAGGGGAAAACGACACTCGTTTCAAGTTGCTGATCTAAACAAGGCGTTCTAGCAGATTCCGCATGTTTCTGAAATTTTCTGAGACTTGGGACGGAGAAATATTTATGCCGCACTGGTAGGACTTTGCTCGGAAAAGTTTGTTTCTCAGACACGCGCGCTGTTGGGATTGGTCAGAGGTCGCCAGAGATCCTGCAAGGAATCGCCTCGATAACAAATCGCATTTTGCCCTACTTTTCCACGACGTCAAACAATTCAATCTTCAAACTGGAGGCGACCGTCTCACCAATTTTGCGGCACGCGCGGTTTATATGCGCTGTGTTCGGACCCGTTCCCGAGAGGACTTTCATCTCTGTCTGACGCATTCAGCTCTCATGAGAGGGATAGTGACATAGTACCTGCGAATGATTGTTTTCGATCGTGCTCGAGCAAAAAATCATTCTCAGAGCTCGTTTATTGAAGCAAATTAGAAAAAAATCAGAACCAGTCGTATGGTGTGGTCTTTTTATGTTTCTTTGATTCTCTAGACTACCCAAGTTCTTTTTTTTTAAAAAAAAAAAAGAAATAGAGCCTCGTTTGCAAAACGTCCCTAGAGCTTTTTTTTTTCTAATTCCGTATTATTTAGTTTCCATCATAGTTAGCATACCGAAAGCATAAACTATAACAACTACAAACAGGGGAGAAGGATGCTTTCTGACAAGGAATAAGTCGAATGTCCTGCTTTGATGAAAAAACGGATAGTAGAAAACTGGGCTTTTAAATAGACATTTTTTGTCACTTCTTGTGATTTTATATGCTGGAATATTTAAGCTTTGTTTCCGCAGCGTAGCAGCCACTTCAAAAGAGGGTCCACAAAGAGTCTAATACTTTCATGTTCGCAGGGAACGCGCTTGAACTCATCTCAGAGACCATCACAGGCGTCAGCAACAATTAAATTGGAAAGAAACCGATGACATTTAGACCCATTTAGTTTGAAACTATGTAGAACGTAACCATTTTTTTTACAAATGTCCTGGGGGCTTAAAAACCATGAGGTACGTCGGAAAATGGAAAATGTATTAGAGCATAAAGGTAGATCTAAAAAATTTCTCATTCGCAAATATTAATTTAGCAGAAAATCCTTACAGGGGAAGTTCCATATAGAGAAAGCTTTCATTTAGATTCGTGAATATTTCGGGTCGCACATGTTCGACTGTTTCCAATTCTAGTGACCCCTCGACTGTGCGCTATATGGACAGTAAGAAAAAGCTGTGAATTGAGATTGTGCAGCTTTAGCATATTGAAACAAAGGGTATGGCGGTGTCATTTATATTATCCACAGTTGTAGCGTCGCGCTCCATTGCTAGCAATAAATAATGCTAAGTGACATTCGCAGTGAGTTTCTTCAAGCAGAGATGAATATGCACTTTCGGGCCGCAACATTATTCTGGGCCCAAGGCGAGAAGGCCAGAGGACCTCCGAAGACCCTGTTATTAAAACTTGCCATCAGCACAAGAAACGAAGGAACTCTCGATTCGGAATGGTCATTAAGTTTGGAATCACTTCTTTGGTTAAGCAAGGTATTGATCAGTTTTAGGATTCAAGTGGTTTTCCGTACCATTTAACTTTTTTTCAAATTTCCTTTTAAAAGGGGGGGGGGGGGCAAAAACCAAGCAAAAAAGTAATATCACCAGAACTCGCGGAAACCTTGCTACCATGTCACTAGATCCTTGTCATCTGCAGGCAGATTTCAAACACTGTTATTCTCTGACCCCTCCCCCACTGGCGTAGGAGTAATAGAGGAAGGCCTGAACAGGTCGTGATCGATTGATGAACTCGAACCAAACGAAGTATAATCCAAAGGATGCCTCGATCCAGTTCAACTCGACATGCCACGATGTTACTAAAAATAGCACTCTCCCTGATGAGCTTCGACTGGCCGTAGGCTAGATGGCTCTATGTGTCTCTCAGTCTCTTCACTATGTGCATTCATACGTTTTAACCTATATTTTTGGAACAAAACGTTCCCAGTTGGTTTCCATTTCCAGCTAGTCACTAGTCTATTCAGTACAGTTTTGACAGAACCGCAAAGGCAACAGGACGACCTTAATTTTTTTTCTTGAAGATCAATGAATAACAAGCTTTTTTTGTATAACCCTTTTTTCTGAGGAGGTAGAAACATTGGATTTGTACCGAAGGAAAGTCCACCAAACGCGGGTTTCTACATTTTTTGTGCACTAACCTAATCATTAAATTTGATATCTCACTCTGAGATAACTGAAAATTATTGTTTATGAACTGATTTGTCTCAACAATGAGATAACAAGCGGGTTTATTATCTAATCGGACATTCGGCATTTCTTCATTAATTGGTTTGAAATTTTAAAAAACCATTACGATTTGAAACACCATCATCAAAGTTACGATGCTTAGTTTGTGAGGGAAAAATCAATATATTTTATTTCACGTGCTTCTTCAGTATAATTCTACTTCCATTGTAAAAGCGTCCAGGAGGCACGAAGCTGCAAGGGAACGGAGGATTTAGAAAGCCCTACATGAACTTCCAACTCAGACTTCCAGATCCGGGAAGATGTCAGGCTGAGCTGTCAAATAAAACAACGATTGGTTCCCTTGCGCCTAAATCTAGATGCATGGACCCAAACTAGACGAAATTTTCCGCTGCGTAACGAAATTGTCTCTAGCATGTAATTTAGAGAAAGTCTTCATTTTGGGAGAAAAATCAATTAATAACTTTTCCGATATAGGCTCGTAACTTCCGCAATGAATATTCAAAAAATCAACCAGTGGAGATTCTGCAATTCTTTTCTGCATTGATAAATCGAGTGGAAAAAAACTCACCCCCTGCATATTGGCAGAATTAAGGAGGCGTTTAGCTCGAAAGCAATTACAAAAAGTCTTTAATTTTAGCAGTACGACTAATTAAGCGAATGCTACATTCCAAAAACACAGATGTTACTCCTGGTGCAAATCTTTCATAACAACATGAGCGTTTATGACTCTAAAGTCAAATACACGCCTAAGCATTTCTGAATATATTTAAAAAAAAAGTAGGCGTAAAAAGAATTCGTTAACGAAGGAAAGGTTGGCTTCGCGAAGATGGACTGGGGCTGGATAGTTTGTCTGAGAGTCCACGTTCCGCGCGTTTTGTTAACAGGCTTGTGTCAATGATAATTGAAATCGTTTAATCAGCTGCCCATGGAATCGCAAGGGCAGTTTAGTTTGAGAGTTAGCGTTTTTTTTTTTGTAACAATCTGCGTAAAAGAGTGTTCTAAAATGGCCACTGGAGTGTTACATTGTCACACCATTCCAAAGTGCCAACCCATTCTTGTGACTCAAATCCCTCCCACATCGATTTTTCCACTAACACACAACAGCTTTATCCTTTTAAAACCCCTGCGCTCTCTTCTCCAGAGAGGACAGTGATAAGAGAACCGCGCTCCGTTTATTTTCCCACAGACTTGACAGTGTGACCAACCCAAGACTTCTTTTTCATTTCCGTTTCCGGATCTGATAGATGATACTACCGTAACCGTTTGAGCCATTCTAAGACGCAAAATTCATCTTTTTTGTTCTTGTTTTTATACCAATAACCTCCATATGTAGCGTAAACATTAACTTGTTTACAATGTTGCTTAATATGAGGCCCCAAATAACAGTGGTGATAGCTACTTGGACACGTCTTGCGTTGTTAAGTAGGCCTGGTCCTGCTTATGTGTATTTTTTTTCATAGGGACCAAAATTATCCGTCCAACGAAAACTCGATCAGATACAAATGCTTGTTTCAAAAATCGATCAAGTGAAAGCGTTCATTTGAAAAAACGATGAGCTGCAAATTGCAGTTGATCGTTTTTTCAAAAGTACTCTTTCACTTGATTGATTTTTAAAACACGCCATTTCACTTCATCGGTTTTTCAATGGAAGGATCGAAAAGTGCAAACACAGAATAGTATTGGTGGATCACGATCATAAGTTTTCATCTTGTCTAGAACTGTCTGTATGGAGGAGGAGGTAAAGAGGAGAGCGACGCATAAGAGTCGCAGAGCGACGGAGAGAAGAGAAGAAAAGCGTTATACGTATATCTAGCTCGGAGGACCACTACAGCTACTCTCTTTGACTCCCTCCGCAGCAGGCCCGAACTGCCTTCCACGAATTCCCGAGTAAAGAGGATTCAACGAGTTAATGAGCCTTAGAGGTAGCAATAACGACCAGTCTCGATTTCACAGATAGCGCTCTCTATGTGTTCACGCGCGTGTCTCAAGCCGAGCGGAGTGACAGCGAAATGACGCACTGTGCATCCAATTTTGCGTGCAAATAAATGTTGAAATACAGCTGGAACCCTTTGTCGAATGAAACATCGATGATGAGAGTCTGTCTTAATCTTGGGCTCAGTGACAGCCAAGATTATTGATTGAAAAAGAAGTAACCAGGCAGCAATTAAACAAGTACACACTCACAACTATAACTTATCGACCTACTTTCAGTCTACATTTTGTAATGTTGCGCCTGAAAATGGTATAAATTTGCGCGAGTTTTCCTTTTTAACTATTCGTTCCCATCCGCGAATCTGGGATACTTACATACTTAATGCTAGTGGGTTGAGGTGTGGCTTTCACATTATCTCACCTGTAACAGAAAACAAAGAACGAATTATCAAAAAGGATGCCACTATGATAGTAGAGTGCTACATTGGTCTACACAATAACCAAGAACATCAAGATTACATCGACGAGTCGATGAAAATGCTAAAATGTTTTCCTTAACTCGTTAAGTATGATTCAATAGGATTGGCCATTTTGTGATGCGATAGGTTTGACTTCAATCTGCAGATGCACACTTTCCCATCTTGATGGTACGATGGAGATCGAAATTATAATAATAACGCCCATCGTTTTATTTGAATAGGGCAGCACTCTGCTAATTGACTTATTATAATTATCTTAATTAAAGTTGTTATTGAGTGTCGTCGTAATAGCCTTCTCCTTTACTTCTTATTAGGGTGGCGCATCCTTTAATGGAAATTATTTTCTTCCGAAGAAAGTCTATCTCGTGACCTTTGGAGAAAAGAAGGTAACGAAGTACTTCAATTTGACTTGAATCTTGGTGTAAACCAAGCCATAGCTAGTAGAACTTTTTATAGAGCCATTCCTAATAGACCTAGCTTAGAAAAGAGCAGCTTTAATTTCATATACGTATTTTCCATCAAATTGGATCATCTCTTGAAAATATAGGTCGACAGGTTTTACCTAAGAAAAAAACATGTAAAAATTGTCGATGTTACGTGCTGGTCTGTATGGCATGGTTTGTTATGGCGATTTCAATACCCCACTCCCCAAGGGTCCCACGAGTTTTGACGTTGGGTTTTGACCTTTATACCTTGAAGGTTGGATCTTTCACCGCTGTGAACCTTTCATTACATTAAGGTGACTAACGACAAGCAGCCGCTTAAGTAGGCCTAAGGTTAAACTAGTTAAGACTTTCCCTGCTCGACTGTTGCTGTTTACTCCTTAACGCTTACTTCACGAGGACAAGAACTGCTGCCATTGCAAGTAACTGCAAGTCAGCGTCAGAAAAGGTAAAATGTCAGAGGAGAAAACGCCGAATTTTCAAAGACAGCTCATGTGAGAGGGCACAACAAAGTATTGTTAAAGCATACACGTATAAAGAAACTTCGTTTCCCAAAAGAGAGGTCAACGAAAGTATGTTCCATATCATTCCCATAATAAAATTCTCTCTAGCTTCAGTTCTGTGAAAAACGTTGACTTCTTGCTTTGGAGATGGAGCGGTGGCAGCAATGCCGATGTTCCGCCAGAGTGAAACCCTCCTCCTAAAACCTCTTTTTCCTAGTTTCGTTTAAACTCAAAACTGAAAGCATCAACGTTTCAGATGTCTAAAACGTCTCTCTGATCTGTTTTTGGAACCTCTTTCAGGCTATTTTTGACTGTGGAACGCATTTGTTTCCCACTTTGTCGCTGTGGCTCTATCCAGCTCGGAGTCTGACACTCAGACCCTCTAAGCGTTAGCCGCATGAAATCTTAATGATTCAGATCACATGTCTGCGGTAGAAGGCTTTCTGTCGGGATGGAGGGAGAATCCCGAGGGGGTATCAAGGGAGAAGGGTCAAAGCCACATAGACTGCCTTCCAACGATTAAGCACGCTGGTACATTCCAGTAGCTCGTACGATCAGTCCAAAAGGTATTGTCCGGTTCTGGTCGCACAGGAAGGCTCCGCCTTATGCGGAGATACATCCGCCACCGCCTTGTTGCACGACCAGAACCGGACAATACCTTTTGGACTGATAGTATAAGTCGGTAGCTCCAAGCATTGATTGTCCAGTTCGGGCAGAACAAGCTATGACCGTCCTCGAGGACGAATGGGCGTTTCCCGTCATCTATGAATCTTACATTCGCCATTTTGTGTGCACTTTGGTCAGTAGAGTTCGTAGATGAAGTTGATGTTAACAGCTACTGCCCAAAATACTCACATGAATTGGAAGAATGGATTAAAGATGACGGAAAACGCATTCATGAATGGTCTCCGAACAAGACCATTATTCTAAAACTAAAGGGTCAATGCTTATAGTGCTGATATTTCTTGGGGGAGGCGAGGGGTGGCGTCAAGTGCTTGGACACTACAGGTAATATTCACTACAGAATGTAAAAGTCTTTTGGTTGCTTTGTAACTTTGATCCTGGAGTCATTCTAACCTGACATTAGTGAATATGTCACGGAGTTTTACGACGAAATCAGCTACTCTCTCTTTGTTCCTGAAACAGTGACTTAAGCTAGTTGGGGACAGAATACTTGGTTACAATCAAAAGCTGATGAAACCTTGTTAATGGGAAAAAAGGACGGTCAAGATCGATCTAGGTCAGTCCAGAGGAGAGCCAACAGACTGTTAATGGAGTCCGGAACAGGGGACTTCCATCAACGTCACTAAAATCATGAATATCAAACCCTGTTTGCATCACTCTTAAGTGACAGATCTTTATTAGGGACCCGTGCGGCATCGTTCAAAATCTCTGATAGATCCGCAGAGGCAACACAGGCACAAAATTGCCACTCTGACATTAAATTGGATACGACAAGGTCTGTTGAGTAGTTATGTCCATTGGAATGGGAGCAGTCCATGTTTCAAAGTGAGATCCGAATTCGTGTTCACAGACAGTCTTGGAAAACATTCAAAGAAGATTTGAACAAACAGTACAGGTTCATCTTAAATACGTTTGTCGAAAAAAAATCGTTCTTTGATTTGTTGGCAAAGTTAAGCACATATTCACAGAACGTTTCCTAACGTAAAACACTTCCTAAAATCTTTCGTAGTACAACGTCCAATGACACATTCATAACACGGAAAATACCATGTTAATAAACTCTTGAAATTACGCGAGAAGCGAAAAAAAACAAGACATACTTTAACGTTACTTCATGAAACTCTACAAATCCACGAAATCAGAGATTTTGTTATCCTCTATATCTGTACAACAAGCATTGTTGTTTAGTTGTGAGCAAACGTGCAGGGTTTACTGCGGAGCGCAGAGAACCTCTTTTTAAATTCACATTTTACTGTTAAATCGGGGAACTCTACAGAGTAATTCTGGACGTGTAACAAAGTAATCTGCCCTCAGATTGGTTGATTTCTCAGCTGGGTGGACGACAGGCGACTTGGAAAAGCGAGGAGAGAGAGACAAAAAAAGGAGAGGCGATGTTCTCGCATCCTTCAACTATCTCACCACCACCAGTGGAGCGCTCGCCCTGAAGATTGCGAGTGATTCAAGTCCGCACCTCCACTGAATTGCTCGCAGGATACAGTAACTCGAACTCCACACGTATCCATCAGAACCAATGCAATGAAATCTTCGAAAGTTTGATTTCACAGTTCAAACAGCATTTCAACTTTCATTGACAAAGCGTGCGGAGCGACAGCATGAAACGGCAAAAGGCATTTGACACCTAACTCATTGGGTTTCATAATTTCACGAAACTTTAAACGAGGAGAGATCACGATTGTTTGTCGTTCAAAATATAACACAAAACTTAAGCCACAGTGTTGCTATTTGACTGTCAAGATGTGATAGTCATGGTCCTCATTCTGCCTCACGTGCGCTTATGCTAGATTTGTGGAAAATCACAACCATGTGTGTTCAGAAGTAGAGATTGCGAACTCCAATGTGTACAACGAGAGAAAAAGTCAATGATAATCCTAGAACTGTTGATCAAAGGTAACTGCGCAGTCAAGTAAAAGTCCCAGCTGGAAAACATATACATTCTCTATAGG
>Ga0058701_10005705_pt1 | contig 10393 bp, 5 predicted proteins | sample AgamicOrMae_FD_97039 | JGI IMG/M metagenome (GOLD analysis project Ga0058701, IMG submission 97039) | Agave microbial communities from Guanajuato, Mexico - Or.Ma.e | ecosystem: Host-associated > Plants > Phyllosphere > Phylloplane/Leaf | place: Guanajuato, Mexico | collected 2012-06-04 | reverse complement strand
GACCTTGCATGATAGTATAGACCCTTTGTAACACACACACAATTTTTTTTAGGGTTTTGAAGCAACTTTTTTTTACCCGTCCCGCGGATCGGGCCGGACGCGAGTCTACCACCTTAACAAGTTTACCCCAAAATAATCTTTAGTTTGAGAGAACACTCATCCGCTCTCCACGCTCATAACGTCTATGTTTACGTCCCCTCAACATTGGGTGCATGTTCTATCAAATCAAGGATTATTTCGTGGATTACTCGTGAAAACATTAAAGATCATTAATCTACTCAATGCTTAGAAAAGGTCCGGTATCATAGCATTGCATATTTCCTCTACAGTCTACAGACATGAGAGGAGACCCTCCTCGCATGATGCAGATAAGGAAAAATCAAAATTGTTCTGGCTTGAGAAATGATCGATTTGAAAAGAAATTGGCATATACATTTATTAAGATTGAATTCAACAAACAACTTTGTTCATTAAATAATTTATCGTATAACTGAACATCATTGGTTGTTTGTTGAGGATGGTTTGAGCAAACGATGAAATCGATGATTCAAGAGCCTCAGTCACGGAACTCGTGATACAGAATTTTCGGTGAGTTTCAAGGTAACGTTAAACTGTTGCTTTATATCAGTTATGTTTACATTTTTGTCTGATCGTGAGAATATCCTGTTTTTAAATTACTCATTGATTGTCTTTTCAAAGGTATCTCTTCACTAGCAAGAACCAGTGAAAGGTCACTGGTTACCAGTGACCCAGGTGCTACTGGAAAATTCAGTGGAATCCTACTGGAAATTCAGTGAAATTCCACTGGAAACCAGTGAAAATTTACTGGAAACCAGTGAAAATTTACTGGAAACCAGTTAAACTTCACTGAATGACCAGTGCCTGAAATTCCCAGTGGCACCTGGGTCACTGGAGCTAGCTAACGTAAGAGTGATTTTTATTCTGAAACATCAACATTGAAAGAAAATTGTTATTCTACTTATGTGACAAGGACAAGGCGGTGTAAGTCGGTTGGGACGCATTTGTTGGGCCGACTGCCGCGCCGGTCGGGAAGTCACATCCCGGGTCCTCCATGTTCTCGAGCGCGCTGCGGACATTCGCAGCTTCCCATGCTGGGGCGGAGCGGGCCTCCAATAGAAATAAACACAAAAGGGAATCGAAAAGGCGGCGAGCCGCCAAAGGTGCTCAGCGACATTTATTAGCATTAAGAAGTCAGCTATGTGGAAAAGCAGCGGCGGCCCGCTTTCAAGAGAAACACATGTAAATAATAGAATACACCGCCAGGCTCGACACGGCTCGGCTCGACTCGACCGTTCCAAAGGCCGAAGAAGACGCAGCGATGATTAGGCTATAAATGCGGGGCGAAGTGACAAGGTGCAAACCACAGAGGGCAACCGGTCCGGTCCGCCGGTCCATTTGGGCCAACGGGTTCCACCGCCTTGTGAGAAACATTTGCACCATCTTTCAATGACTTCTTCATTACAACGTCTTTCATAATACTGCGGTCGTTCCAGATGACGGACTATACGTGACTTGAAGCCCCATCACGTGGGTGAAGAAGTCGGTGGTTCTACGCATTAAATGCCCTTTTTTTGCAAACATTTTTGACAAATAGGCAACTCAGGCAGTGCTTAGGTAAATAGATTTTTATTTAAATTTCAGCAGGCCTATTACTTTGAGGGACAGAATTAAATTTTAGCTTTAATTACTGTATCTACACTCTATATTTGAATCAGTGAGAGTCTCTGAGATTCAGTGAAAATTCACTGAATCTCAGGGACACTCACAGTGAAAATTCACTGAATCTCAGGGACACTCACTGATTCAAATTGGGAGTGCGCGTCGCTCAGCTTCTGGTTCAGCTTTTGCTTTCTCTTCGGCGTAGCTTTATCCAGTGCAAATACAAAAATCCCAAATTCTAAAGTCATATTTTATGGACTGTTCTAAGTTGATGTGACTTTGTGTACTCTACTCTTTGCAACCGAACCTCTCACAATCCGTAGCTTTTTTGAAAAATTTAGGTTCCTAAGCATCTTGCAACCCGTCGATTTCACTACATTTTCGAATACGGACCAGACCTACTCTTTTGTGGGATCTTTGTGTGCGCGTTAATGAGAAGTAGTTGTCTTTACGAGATTTCGTATGGGAAATCCTTTTACGTGGATGATTTAAGAGTAGCGTTCCCTTATACCGAACGCAACGCACTTGTACGAACGTACTACACTTTGTTTTCTTCATGTTGTCATTCCTAAAGTTGAAGTCCTCACCTGAAAATGACGATGCCGAAACCTAGTTTTAGGTAACATGGACAAATAAAGATCAATCATGAATACCTCTCAGGTTTTGTAAACTTCGCATGCTCTTAGAATCTTCGAGAACGTAGAGGCTCACGTCAACGAGCTTTTATCCCAGAAATAATGGAAATTCAGTGCTCTTTTGAACTATATGAGCATATGGGGAGCATCATCTAGGTTTAGAGGGTGTTTGATGAAATGGACAACGGGTCCGGTTAGTGAAAGACAAACATGGAAGCGATCATTTAGAAAGAGCGCTTATTGTAGAGGGGTGTTTTCATAGGTTATACGTCGTTTCCACTAAGAGGCGTTACCTTGGATCCTCATTTTCCACAGTATAATTGATTGGTGCGTGTGATATTAAGATTGAAATGTTTGAACCCCTCTGAGGAGGCGAGGGATCCAGAGGCGAGAATTGGATCGGCTTTCACATTACGAACCAACGAGAAATAACACCTATTGATGAAAAGGCGGTGACGGGTTTCCTCTCCCACATGACGCCCGGTCCAAAATGTTCCGTTTGGGCCTCATGACGACTTAATTCAGCTGTTGTGGTCCGCACTAGGATATCTTACACCTCTTTCCTTTAAAAACCAGGAAGAGCCCGGTATGTATCAGTCTGTCATAATAACTCGGTAAAATATTTTATATATAATTATGTATGATTTATATATATAACCACTCATATCTGCCCATGTATGAAGTCCGTCAGCATAAATTTCATAATATTTTAAAATAATATTTTGTCAGCATAATTTTCATAATATTTTAAAATAATATTTTCATTGTTGAATACTCAAAGACTGATGTACAAGTTAACGGATACCCTTTCCTTGCTCGTTAGTATTGTTTACATAGCTTCGTTTGAAAAAGGATGTATGCAATTATCATGATGAATGCCTCTCCTCTATAAAGTACTCATGAAATGCTCTTGGTTATATTTTTTCGATTGGGCGATCAGTTGTACTCGCTTGCCCTTGACATTCAAACAACATGGTTTCCTGAAGGAATTTTATCCTCGGTCTACTGATTCAATAGCAACCCAGTTCCTTTTTTTTCGGTGTTTCAACTAGAAATCCTGGCATTTCTTTCTAGAACAACTACAGAAGTCTTCTGAAAACCACCTTTGCAAAACGTTTAGTTTGTATTTTATGACGCAAACGTAATAACTTTCCGCATAATTTAACATTATCAATAATTTCCAATAAAAGAGGGGAATTGAAACCTAAAAATGCGCAGACGCAAGCTGTCGAGAAAAATCAATGCCTACATCGTCAAATTTCTTTCATGACTAAATCCAGAGGCATTTTTGACAGGTGATATCACCGAGACGAAAAATATTCTGTGAAGAAGTGCGTGATCGGGGGAGGAGTGATCAGAAGCGCTTTTAAATGTTTCAAGAGGGCAGTGGATCAATGGGCAGCAGTTGTCTCAAATTGAAAGACTCCGCTTAACACCTGTCGGCTCTCACATGTCTTATTCAAGGTAGCTACAACATAAGCGTTAGGTAGATGTACTGGTAGCGTCGTCGGGGCACAGCAAGCGCTTGCTTACCGCAAACTTTTTCATCGATCCCTTCGCCTTTCAATTATTCAAGGTTCCGATTTATTTTCACGATATGAGAATCTGATTTCCAACGTTGACAAACCGAGCACGCTTCGATGTTTTAGGCTTCCTCTCAACACCAAATTTTCCGAATCAGCCAAACTTTTCTGAGAAATTCCTTCTGTAGTATGACTTATCCTTTGGAAACTTCATCTTAACATAGTTCTTTAACGTTCCTTTTTTTGTCTTTTTTTTTAACAAAAATTAAAAAACGAATATATTACCACGGAAGAATGTATTGGCAACTTAAAAGTGCAACCTTTTTTTTCAGTTTTCTTTCCAATTCCTCTTTTATTAAAAATTTATGATTGAGGTGAGATTTGTTTCGTTAAGAATAGGCTAAAATTATAGTTCGTCTATATTGTGAGAATTAACACGGCATATAAGCGCATTGGTTATACTCAAAATTTGTATCAGTGATCAGAGTAAAAATTTGAATCAGTGAATCTTAGTCAGATTCAGTGAAAATTTACTTAATTTCGGTCAATATAGCACTTCTGAATTTTTCAATGCTGCTTTATTGACGGACAATGAGATTCAGTGCATTTTTACCGGATCTCAGAAACTCTCACTGATTCACATTTATAGTGAAGGTTAAGTCACTGTTGATTGGGTTAGATCAGCGCATCGTTTAGCCTTCGCTCCGCTCAGGAATATTTTGCGGTGCGGTTCGCTCGCCTGCCGCCAAGCACGGCGCCACTTATTTTTGACTTTCAGCGGCAGTCATTGTCACTGAAAAGAAATCCAAAGGCTTCGCCACCTCGTTTAAACATGGCTTAAGTGTCTTCTGAACCGGTCCACCATCGCTCCACTTGGCTTAGCGACGGAAAATGTATTATAGAATTGGGAAAATCCAACTTCTAAGCCTAAAAATGTATCACAAAAATCATGTCGTTTTCAATGGCCCATCCATAATCTAAAGGAGGAAATTATAGCTGATTTCGAAAAATACATACGCACAGACACTTCTGAATATCGATTTGACGAATTTATACAGTCAGATAGGAGATCCACTTTGTTTCTTGAAATGCGTGTCACTAAACCTTAAGCGGCATTAAAGGTGCATTACTAATGCATGATCACCCTAGCACGTTAGTAATGCATTCACTTGAATAGAAAGACTTGAACGTAGGTTGGGTTCGTGTAAGCGGTGCGGCTGTCCTATACCTTACATAAACTTTCAGTATAGTCACCAGCGTGAATAACTATGTACTTGTAGAGAGCCTCAGAGGAAAAGAAAACCAGTTTTAGGTATGCTCGTCCCAAAAACAATCTGGTGTTCTCACCTTTGCAATTTTTTTTCTCTCCTTTTTTCTATTTTTTGGTGGATTTGCGTTTTGGGAAATGTGTAATGAAAGGTTATCTTACAAGCACATGTCTCACCCTCAAAAACGCAAGTCATCTGATTATTAAGCAAAGGAAAGCAAAAATAACTTGCGTATGTAACCATTCTAGCAAAAGAATAAAGACTTTTATTGCAACAAAATATTTTTTGCGCTGTTTCGTTGTCTTTACAAGCTTCTGGAAAGTAGCTTAATGTGAAAGACATTGCCGTAAAACGACACATAAATTTTTAACTTGGATGAATATCAATCATAACTTCTGATGAATTATTCTTGGCAGCCCTACGGTTTCCTTACTTAACTCATTGTCAGTTATGTCACCCTCCTCATCCTCACACTCCTCTACAAGTAATCAAAACCACGAGAGACGAGATTCAGTCATTTAGCATGGATGAGTTACATTACCGGTACATTCAGTATATTTAGTTCTTATGTAGAGTTCGACTTCTTATTCTGGGGTTTCGGGACAATCTCTTCTTTTTTTTCGGTCTCATTCGTTTCTCCTGTAATACACACTTATAGTTTCCAACAAAAATCATTATGTTCTCACTGATGAAATTACTGTACATGACCAATTTTATTTCATACTTTTGTGCAATTCTCGTATTTGTTTCGAGGGATCTTGCATCATTGGATTAACTTGTAGCTCCCTTGACAACCTCTGTTTGTGAGCCGCCCCGTCAATCGAGCTTTGGTGGACTGCCGCACTGACGATGTCCATAACTACGACGTGCGCAAGTCGTTCTCATCCAGAGCCACGGCTGAAAGCGATGTACTTATTAATGATGGGAAATCCATCAAGGTGTGTCACCACTCACATGTTTTATCTTGCTTCCTCTGCAGAGCGTGCTTGTCTGAAGAACAGTCCGTCTCGTTTATTCAGGAGTAATATGCTTTGAATCAATCAAGGAGGACTGTTCGCCCATTACTGCATTATTTATCAACTTTGCTGATGTTAGTCAAGTTGAAAAGATCTTTGAAGTAGGTACGCAATCGGCGGAGTAATCGGAACATTTCGAACTCTTACCTTCACTGCTGAAGAACTGTAGAGAGTTGCCACCCCTATGATTAGAATAGGCGTAATAGGAGAAGAAACTTTTTAGGCTACTTGCCAGGCCTCTTCTGGAAGGTATAACATACCAGAGGAACTTAGAGGGAAAGAGAAGGGCTAGGGTTGTGTTTTGGCGGGGCTCCTTAGACTGGTTGAGCCTGACTCCTTGCCGACCCTTCCTGACGTTTTTGGTTATTTGTATCGCGTTACGGCTGTATTAAAATTGAGTATTTTATAGGGCGGTAGCACTTAAAACTGGTAAGAACGGCACTTTAACAAGGCGGAGACACAATCGTAAAACCCCAAAACAACCATAAATAATTGTTTAAAACCCGGCGTGTCGGAGTTAAATTCTCTTCCATGATACAAACCTTGTCATATTACCTTTGTACAGGAAAAAACACTCGACAAGACTTCACATGCTGAGGTTAGGGTTGGCCTTTGGTTAGCCATTCCTAACCCCATCATGTGAGGTCGTGTAATGAATGTTTCTCCAATATACAAAGTGAGATATGATAATGTTTGTGTCTTATGACAATTAACTTTGACAAGAAAGGATTTAATCAAATATTTGCTGTTGTTTGGTGTTCTTAGGGTCAAGTCTACGCCTTGCTAAAGTAACGTTCTTATCAACATTTTTGAGTGCTACCTATTGATAGGAAATTCTCGATAAAGAAGATGGAGTCGTTTGGGCGATCAAAAAAGTACATGTATGATTGAATGGTATTATAACAGCTGAAAACTGTGGAATACTTGGAGTGACCCGAGTCATAGTGAGAATAAATAGATCGGTGTCGACCACAAATATGTGGGGTCCACCAGTCCAGGTGCAAACCAGCCCGGCAGGAGACGAAACAAAAACATGTAACATGTATACATGTACAAGAACTGCTCACTAACAACTGGAACGCATTCTTCTGAAAGGCTCCCTCTCTACCAATAACGATTATGTTCTCTAAGGGAAATTTTGGGGATCAGCACGGTGGTCGACGCGGCCGGGGCGCGAACACTCACTGGGTCGGACTGAGCTAAAAAAAAACGACCCGCTCAGCTATTAAAGACTTTTTTGGACCAACTTGATTTCAAAACTATCTTTCTTCTTAAAACTATTTCCGAAATTTCAACTATGTTTTAGTTCATGAGCATGTTTTATAAGGATTTGCCCTTGAATTGGGCGACAAATCGGACAGGGAAAACGGCTGTTTGCCTGAGGCAAGACGCGGGTTGGGGTTGTACATGGGCGACCTTTTGTGATGTTTTGGAGGCAAAGGTGTGCATCGGGAATGCATTGGTTACCACCCCCAGTACAGTTGCACCGCAGTGCAATTGCGACGCTATCGTCCCGCCTTCGTAAACAGGTTTGCGTACCTACGTTCTTTTTTGAAGTGCATCAGTCGCTGAAAAGAGTTGATGAATAAAAGATGCCGAAAGACGTGTGAATGTTTTCGAAGAAATCGATCTTTAACTTATTGGCACTTGGAATACATTACTTTAAAATGGGTCTGTACTTTATGCAGCTGTGTCAAATCCATAGGAGGAACTTTGAGAAGGACATTCAGGAAGGTCTACACCTTGGATGTAAATAAATTATTTATATATTTTTTCTCGTGAGAGACGTGCTAACAGGAGAATGTCAGTTCAAGATTTACTGAGCTGGTCTGCCAATAATGCAGGTCTCAAACGATAATTCCTTTGTTTAAATTTTTAAAAGAAACTTCGTCTACTGTATTTTCAGACTTTTGGTATGCATGAAAAAAGGAAGTAACTTTTAAAACATCTTTCAAGGAATGTACTAATTGTAAGTTATTCAGATGCAAAGGCAGAGGCCTACTTTTGAAATATTTTCTTAGAATTAGTGACCAATTAATATGGGTGAGCAGACGGAATCTACCACTTTATAACCTTGCAAACAGTGTTGGCCTGAACGGAACACGTAAATATAGGTTATCATCATTTTTTCATAAGGATGTACGAGTTTACTAGATACAGTCTACTTACCAGAACCGCAAATGACCGTCATTTACAGAATATGACAGTTTGACTGTGAAGGCCAGCCTAAGTAAGAAACCCAATCATCCCCTCTCAGGTAAGAAGGAGTTTCAGAGAAGAAATAGTTGACCCCTTAACGTCATAATCCCTCAAAAACAAATCGTTTGTTATTTCCTCTCTATAGTAGCGTCCCTTTCCTGAATACGGAGGCCACTTAGAGGAACCACAAATTATTCTGACTTGTTCGAAAAAATCCGCACTGACCACGGCAAAGTTACTTGAATAGAAAAGGAAACACAAAAACAACAAGATCATCTTGACAAAAGATATCTTTATCCCATGCAAATGAACCCTCGCTCGCAAATAATAAATCAATAAAATAACATTTAATACGGCATGATACGAGATCTTATAAGATCTTCACCCTCCAAAATCCTTTTGTTCCTGCGCTCCGCTAAACCGGTAGTCCACCAACAAAGCTACTTTTTACCCTTTCGTCACGAAAAAAAAGAAAGCTTGGATGTAAAACATACCGTGTAGGCTACTTGAGAAGGCGCGGAGCTTACAACCCCCCTAAGAATGTACAAATGATTCGTTAGATTGTAATCCTATGATGAATTATGGGGTTACTTTGCTGACAGCGGTTCTCAAACAGCCTCGTTACAAGGCTGGTTTTTGGGGGCGCTGCTCCACGACCTTATTTCACGGATAACAATTGTACATCAACTTCCAGATATTTGTTTTCTGATAGGCCCACTGTGAAATCGGAGAGCTGTGAATATCATACTGAGAATTCGGAAGGGTATCCTTGTCGCCTCTGGAGTTCCACCTATAATCAATAAGTCCGCATTATGCGCGGAACCAAAGCGGATAATGAGGCACAAGGTGATTCGAGGCTAACTGCGGTCAGTCGGCGTTAAGCTTCATGACTTAGATTTTTTTAACTTAAATTTGGTGAAGTGTCTTCTGCCACTCTTCGATGTCACTCCACTCGACTTGGCCGCAAGAAAAGGAACTCAAAGGCCATAGAATAGTCGACTTGGCCATAAGAGAAGGAACCAAAAGGCTGGACAGGCGATTTGGCCACAAGAGAAGGAACCTAAAGGCTAGGGGACAGTCGACTTGGCCACAAGAGAAGGAACCCAAAGGTTAGGGGACAGTCGACTTGGCCACAAGAGAAGGAACCAAAAGGCTGGACAATCGATTTGCCCACAATAGAAGGAACCCAAAGGCTAGGGGACAGTCAACTTGGCCACAAGAGGAGGAACCCAAAGGCTCGGGGACAGTCGACTTGGCCACAAGAGAAGGAACCCAAAGGCTAGGGGACAGTCGAACGGAGCGATAGCAACACGAGTCATATGGTACTCCTGACACTGCGGCCTATTCTTGTGCGGTTGTGTGTCGTTAAACTTTATTATTGATAAACTTAAAGGTTGAATCAAGATTGGTCACAGATGCGAACTATCGAACCTTTAAAACTGATGTTTGCTGTGTTCAGCTTCAGACACAAAGATGAACTATCAACATCAGAAAGTTGTATCGGACGGGCGACGCAATACGCCTCAACATCAAAAAAATGTCTGCTTTTGCTTACAAGTCATTATTGAACCTCCCGAACCTGCAGTGGACACGCTCGCTACTTCAACTTGACAAATATTCGTTATTTTTACCAGAAGCCCTCAACTGAAACCGATTCCCAAGAAAAGAGTAGAAAACAAGATGTCGCTTTGTAGGCAGTTGGATAAATCGTCGTGGCTGTCGAAAATTTCCGGCGTTTGGAAGCGTGCTGCAACCACCTGGACACGAGGCGTCGCGTCGCTCCCTCTGCGTCGCGTCTCATCGCTCTGCTTCGGGGAACACGCGCTCTCATTGGCCCCAACGACACGAGTCAACGTTGCCACCTGCACTTCCCAAATTCTTCAAGAACCACACAAAATGGAAGATCTATGAATAATTAAGAGTTTGACACTTACAGTGTCACTTTGAGACGCGAGATTTTATTTCTCTGGGCACGATAGGCGATAAACGCCTGAATAACCCTTTTTTGAGAAAGAAATTGCTTAAGGGAAAGAATAAAAGAATATTAAAAACAAAAAAGAAAAAACTTTTTT